>Ga0181357_1000988_pt1 | contig 11181 bp, 5 predicted proteins | sample Fa13VDMM110DN_FD_130094 | JGI IMG/M metagenome (GOLD analysis project Ga0181357, IMG submission 130094) | Freshwater viral communities from Lake Michigan, USA - Fa13.VD.MM110.D.N | ecosystem: Environmental > Aquatic > Freshwater > Lake | place: USA: Michigan | collected 2013-09-24 | reverse complement strand
TGAAGAGCCATAATTACTAAAAACGTTACCAGTTGAACTTAAGCCTGTTCCTGTTCCAAAAGCTATTCCGTTTATATTTTCTAAAGATCTGTTGTTTAAAAAATAATCGTATTTTGTTTTATTTTTTCCGCTTTCTTCGACTAATATATGAAAAAAACAATCTTGAGATTCTAAAACAGAATTCCATTTTATAAAACTGTTTAAATTTAAATCTTTAGAAACGTTATTAAAATCAAAATAAGCGTATCCAGTTAAACCAATAATTTTTTCTGGCAAATCTAAAATAGAAAATGAACCCGGTTTTACACCAGAAGAAACTACTTTAATTCCACTAGTAAAATAATTATATGGAATTAAATGAGTGTAATAAGGAATTCTTGCGTCATTATCTAAATTTATATTTGAACCTAACTGATTCAAATCTTCTATAAAAACTTGATTTATAGAAGGTGAAATATATTTTTTGTATAAAAGATAATTATCACTTTCATTATCAGGATTAAAGCTAGTGCCAGTAGTAACGAAAACATCTAAAGATTCAATAATTCTTGAATCTGCATAGTCTAAATTAAGAGATAAAGCTGTATCCAAGCTATATCCACTTATGCTAACCGAAGGAACGCCAAAGTTTATTAAAGCTACGCCAGTGCTTGTTTTGTTTTCTAAGTCTTTACTTATTACTTCTATTAAAAATTGATTTAAATTACTTATATTTTGAAAACCAGTGACTAAACCAAAAGTATTAAATAAATCTGAAGAATTAACGGTATAATTAGTTTGAGCAAAACTTCCCGGTAAAGAGCTAATTAAATTCTTACCAGTATCATAAAAATTTATTTGAAATCCTGAAAAAGTAGAGTCATTAACAAAACCATTAATTAAATTTCTACTTTTTGGATCTTCTACTGCCCAGCTTAAATTTATTTGGCTTTGAGCTAAAAATCCACTAATGAATGGCACTGAAATGTCGTAACCAAATTGATCTGCATTTATAGTTGTATTTTTAGAAGAAAAGAAACCATTTAACGATAAATCAATATTTTTTATCGTAAACGGATCTGTATAAATACTTGTTAGCCCTGAAATAAATGCCATAATATACTTTACACGTTTATTAATCTCATATTCGAATCAAAAGCGTATAAATCAATGTCAAAAGAAATTGAATTTTGACTACCTTCTCTTTTTTGTCCTAAAAATACCGTAATTTTAGTAGCTTCATTTTTATAAACCTTAAATTTTAAAATTTTGCCATCCTTTATTATATTACAATATAAACCGAAAACGTTAGAGTTATCAGATAAATCATTAAAGTATTGTATAAAATTTAATGCTACAGATTCATAAATTAAAGCGCCAAAATCTGTATTAAAAACTTCCGTTTCTATATAAAATGTATGATCAAAATCAGTTGATACAGCTTCAACATAAGACATATTTAAAAATTCTAAGCCATCTTGTATCTCAAGATCAGTTAAAGAAGGTCTGATATAATCATCAGTTGAAAAAACTATTTGTTTTTTATCGTTTTGTTTTTTATCTATAAAAGAATCTTCGTCAACAAAATCAAATTTTTGATTGCTAAAGCGCATTAAAGTCAAATTATACTCGTTTATAGAAGATTCTGATATTGTTATGATTCTATATAAATCTTCATCATTTATATCTTCTAGTAAATTAATAGAAAAATTTGCATCTGATCTTAAATTAACAAAACTACCATAATTTATTTCAGGATAAGTTGTAAAATTTACGTCGTATATTCTTGCAGATGTTGTATTAAATGCCGCAACAGCATATAACGGATTTCCTTGCGTTCTAGGAAGACCGTCTATTAACTGGTTTCCATTTAAATAAAAAACAATATTAGTTCCATCATAAGATATAGTCAATAAATCAGAACTTGTTATAATTTTATTAAAATTAAAAGGGCTTGCGACTGTATAATTTGTTGGCGTAGATGGAAAAATTCCAAGTAAATTTCCGCTATTTATATAAAAACCATAGTTTACATCAGTTGAATCGTTAGTTATATTGTTAGCAGAACTCAAACCGCAAACAAAAATTTGAGTAACATCTGTAACTTTAAAAGATATCTGACAATTTTCTGTATAACTTTGGTTTGTGTAAGCTTTTCTCGTCCAACTAGCACCACCAACATTGTCTCCAAAAACCACAGAACCGTTATCAGTAGAAAATGTTTTAGATAATAAATTCCACGATATAAATGATTTCGGCAAAACTTTTAATCTTAATTCCGCATTATTAAATTCAAAAATTGTTAAAGTCGTTTCTAAAGCTTCGTCATTCACTATAGAAAATAATTTTATTTTCTTTCCTAGAATATCCTCTCCGAGTTCTCTATCAACATATATATAATCATTATTAAAATCCAAAGAAGTTACTCTGCCAAACTTTTGGGCGTTAAATTTTAGATTATCGGCAACTCTTACTATATCTCCTATTTTTAAATTTGTAGCTTCTATTCCGGTTACAAATGAAACAGTTTGAGATTCTAATTTAGACGTAGCTAAGAACCACTTCCCTATTCTTTCTGCTTGGTACTTAGAAGTAATTCCAAAACCTAAAATTTCTTTTTCAATTAAACCGTATTTTCTTATAAGCTCGCTGTCTTCAACATATACGATTTTATCTTTAAAGTTGTCAGTTTTATCAAGATAAGAAACTTTTATAACCGTAAAAGAAGTTTCTTTGTTTGCAGAAGAGTAATTAAAAACACCATCTTTTACATTTGAATTTGTAAAAACATAAACAACTGGTTTCTTGACATCTATAGTTAAATTGAGAAGGCCGTTTCTAAAATAAAAAACGCCTCTAAAAATTGATGCCATGTCAGAAAGAATTTTTAAACCTTCAGTAGCGTCATTTATATATATATTTGCTGAAAAGCGCGGTTCTAAAAAGTCAAAATAACCGTGATGACGAGCCACGCATTTTCCTGATTTAATTTTCAAAGATGAATCAAATATCTTAGTTTTTGATATTTTTTGAGATATACCTTCGTTAACATTTGCGACTCCAGCAACTATATTTTGAGAAACATAGTTAAGAGCGTATTCTTTTATTTTTTCTTCAGTATTTAATATAGCAGGGTTACCTCCTACATAAGATTGTAAAGCTTTATAAAATTTTCCATTCAAATCTGATTCAATAAAACTTCTGACACCAAAATCATTGCATAACTTTAATTTCGCCGTACCACCATCTAAAGTTGTAGATAAAATTATTTTTTTAAAGTTTATTTTTATATTTTCATTGAATTCATTTTTAACATCATATAAAAACAACAAACTTTTTTCTGGATAAACTTGTTGTAGTTTTTGCAAAGTATCAGTCCAGTTAAAAGCGATAACGTTAAAATCTTTTTCAGTATTTTTTACATTATTATTGTAATTAAAAGAATTTGCAGTATATTTTGTTGAAGCGTTAGTAATAACCAACTCATTGCAAAACTTTGAAATCTTTAATATATCCCATTTATTCAAATCGTTTTCGGTCATAAAACTTTTCGCTAAACCATATCTAGCATTCGAACACAAATCATAAAAAATCCAAGCAGGATCATCTGTCCATTTTAAAGTTTTACTAAAATAACCGCTCCAGTCTCCATTGTACTCTCTTACATCACCATCATAAATATCAGGAATTTTTATTTTTAAAAGCTTACAATCAAAACTTCTCACAGGAACAGAAGAAAAGTGTTTAGAACTAATTACGTTTTCACAAACAGCAGAATATGGATATGAAAAAGAATAATCCACTCTTTCTATGATACTATCTACAGAAAACTCTTTAGAAAAATTATTAGATTCTTCACTAGAAGCGGAAAATCTTTTTTCTACGCTGTAAACGTTTATAATATATTCATTATTTGCGGCTTTAGAATCTGTTTTTTTAAAGAATTCTATTTCAATAGGTATCATTGATGGGCTACCCTTCACAACAAAATACCCTTGAAAAAAATAATAACTTCTTATTCCAGTATTTAAATTTGAAACACAAACCACAAATCGCAAATGATTACTAAAAGTTTCGCCCTTACCACCAATATAAAAAAGATTATCAACTTTAATATTAACAGTTGCACTAGTAACGTATTTATTTTTTATATAATGAGAAAAATTTCTTGCCAAAGAACGAGCGTTTATTAAAGCTTTTTGCTTATCAGTGTTATTACCAGAATCTATAAAAAAATCTTCATCAAATCGATACAGATTAAAAACTATACCATCAGGAGTTCTTTCTAAATCATAAATTTTAGAATCGTATTTGTAAACAGCGCTTGACGTAGAATTTGAATTTTCTACTTCATTTCCTAAAGATATATTAAAGTTAACAGAAGAGAAATTTAAAAAACTTGTTCTTTTGTCTCTTATTGGACTATCATTGTAATATATTCCATATGATAATGAAGAAGCTTTATTTGAAATCGTATCACTTACACTTATATAATTTAAAATACCACCATCACTGTCTACTAAACCTTCTATTGGACCTTCACATAATAGATCGGTAGCGTAATACGAAGTTTCTGTATCTAAAGTATTATTTCTAGCTAAATCGCCAGGAAATCCAGCTACACTTATAGCTGAATTATTTCTATTTAAATATATTAATACATCATTTTTTGCAGTTTGACTAGTTGTTGGAGACGATGCGGCTATTTGTGAATTTGATGGTATAGGAAGTTCATTTTTTAAAATAACCCCAAGAGCGCGGGCCAGCCCTTGTAAGCCCAACTCTTCACCCTCGTCAGTTGATCCTCCACCGTCTACTACTAGTCGTATATTATCCCTTGCACTACTCATATAAAAATAAATTATTAATTTTCAACCCTTACGCCACGACTTCCACCTCCAAAAATTGGAATTGCAGGTTGAGCGCCCTGATTTACTAAACTTGTTGTTATCAAATCATTTGAAACCAATACGCTTCCGATTTTTAACCTTCCATAACCAATAGGTATTGCCACGTTTCTTTTAGTCACGTTTTCATAAGCAGAGAACATTCTTGAATTATTTTTAATATCTTTTGGGGCCTTAGGGCTCATCAAACGAGTAATAAGCATTTGAATTCCCATAGCTATCAACATGACGATAATCATTGTTGTTAAACTAACAGGATCTGCACCCAAAATTAACGGAACCACTTCAACTACAGAATTTTTTTTCAATATTGGAGAATTCAAATATTCAGGAGCCATAATTTTATCATCTACATATATAATAAAATGACTCAAATACTCTTGCATTGTTCCTAAAATTTCAATCAATTTATTACTATTAGCCTCAATAGCTTCAAAAGCTTCTCCAACTGTTTTAACATTCAAAAGCCAATCTGTTTTTATAAAATTTTCAAAAATTCCATGTAATTTAATGTTTACCATATTATATTGTATTTACACTTCTTTCTATAAACTTTTGTGACGGAATTATAAATAGTAACATATTTATATTATGATATTTTTGATGTTTTAAATCTGTTTCTGAAAAATCAAACCCAATCGGATGACTATGAAATAAATATAATATTTCGTACTTACTCTTTATTTCAAGATACTCTTTCGGAGAAACAAGAAAAAAAGAGTCTTTTGATGGATGGCTATTTGCAATTGGCTTGAATGTTATTCGTTCATTGTTTTTAACTACAAATCCACAAACTTCTACATCTTTATTTCTTAAAGCGTAATCTTTAATTTCGTTAAGTATTTCAGACGCTAGTGTCATTATTAAATGGGAATGTTGCTGGAAACGCTCCAAAAGGTAAAAATGGTTTACCATTTGTAAATGCGTTTGTAGTATTATTTCCAAATCTTAACATACAACCTTGAAGCGTTTTTGAGCATTTGTCTTGCTTCCAAACGTTAGTATTTTTTGTAGGATTTTTATTCGAATTGACTATCACACAAACAAAATAATTTTTATTTTGAATTAAAGGCGATAAAATTGATTCGTCTGATTCTAAGTTTGTATTAGACAATGCATCTATATAAACAAAATCACCTATTGCATAAGAAACAGTTGATAACCATTCACCTTTATATCTTAATGATGGTATTTCATAATTACCATTGTTTGAAAAACTATTGTAATTTTGTATAAATACTTTATCATTTTCGTCTGCTACTGGTACTCCTAAGAATTTATTAAATGCAGCGTCTGATCCAGAAGGTGCTGAAATTTTTGCATTTATATCTACTGGCCCTTCATATTTTCTATTATTACCGTAATTGCAACCATAACATCTATAATTCCACGAACACGTATCATTAGCAACTTTTCTTGCTGGAACTGTTAATGATTCAACATCTACCTTGGTAACTAATTCTAATTCTACAAAATTTAAGTTTTCACTTAATTTAGCGTTCACTATTAATTTATCAAAAGATATATAAGTATTAAAAAAAGAAATTCCAAAAGGATTTTTGCCATCTATAAAATTCACATTATCCAAATCTTTAGCTAATATTTTTTTTCTATTAAAATTTTTGCCTATCAAATCTTCGCGATCTTGCAAAACTCTAGAGAAATAATTGTTTATATTTCCCACTTTTAATTTAGGTCTAGCCTGTCTGCCATCAGAAGTTGTTTCGAAATCATTAAATTCGCATGGGATAAATATATATTCTTTATTTTGAAATATTATATTTTTATCAAAATTCTTAGATCCATGAAATCTTAAATATCCCTCATTTGGCTCAAGCTCTATTTCAAACAAATCTATTACTACATAATTATTTAATTTGAATAATGTATTCATATTATTATATTCTACCAGCGATATTAAAATTATTAGGTAATTGTATTCTATTATTTAATAGCAATGAAGAATCTGTAAATCCGCTAAAAAGTTTAAGATAAGTTTTTGACAATGAATTAAACATCTGAACTCTTTCAGTATTAAATAAAACTCTATTATAAAAAATAGCATCAAAATATAAATTATTTACATTTGAAGCGCCAGTTAATGGAATATTTGACAAATCAAAGCATGTATTATTTAATTGTGTTAAATAACTTTGCAAAACTGGTAATGAATAACTAGAAACTAAATTTCCATTTATATATATAGAATAATATTGACCCTCTCTTTGTATATTAAGAATAAAAGGATAATAACCACCGCCTACAATTGACGAGTTTAATTGTTTAGATACTTGTAAAGCTTTAGCAGCAGTTTCATTTCTTGCGTTATAAAAATTTGTTGCGGTAGCCGCACTTAAAGTTTCATTGTACAACAAAGGGAAAAAAAATGTAAAAATATTCGGTTCTTTAGAAAAAGATTTATAAACACTTGTTCTAAAACTTTCTAATATTATATTTATGATTGCATTATAACCATTAGCTCCATTCACATACCAATTAAAAAATGAAGAATTATTTGATGGAAATGTATTTGCAGTGCTACCTTCTATAGCTCCAACAATAAATAAATCAAAATCTGTTGCAAAAATATTTGAAGAAAATACTCCTTTTAATGAATCGTTCGATTGTAGTTTTAAAGATTTATATCCTAATGATCTAAAATCTGCCACCAGTTCTGGCGTATTAACTAATGTGCCTAAAGTTATGATTGTTGCACCACCGCTATCTTTTCCTAACCATGACACAGGACCAGTATTTAAATCTGCATTATTTAATCTAAATACGTAATCTGAAGATATATTATCATTATAAAAATTTAATTTTACAGTAGAATCTGATAATTTATTAACAAGTTTTCCACAAGATGACGCAGCATTATTATTAAGTTTGACAAACATGGTTTCTGTATACTTGTTTAATACAAAACTACCATTTTCATATATAATTACATTTTGCCCACTACCTGTTTGTATGGTAAAACGTTGCTGCCCTACATTATTTATATTATAAACTCCAATCTTGCTATTTGTAATATACGAGCGTGTTGGAAAATCGTATAAAACTATATTGTCAACTGCGTCTTCTCCAAATTCAGGAGGTGGCGATATAAGTTTTGCTAAATTATCTAAAGTTAAACCTCTAGGGTCTTTTAGAAGAAAATAAGGATTTCTTCTATTATTTGCTCCCGCAATTGGAAAAACCACTTTTCTTTCAATGAAGTCAGAACCCGTTCCAATAATAGGTTGTTTTTGAGTATTATTTCCAACAGATGCGAAACCAGCTTTATTACCTCCTCCACCAGATACTATAGAAGTATTTTTTTGAATGTATATGTTATAAACTAAATTTGATTTTAACCCATCTTTATCAGTCTGCAAAGATAAGTCAAAAACATTTCCACCAGGCTGACTATCTGTTAATCCATTAGTAGAACTATTAGCATAATTACTAGCATTAAATATTTCAGATAAATCAGAACTACTAACAGCCGCTGATGGCAATATGTTAGATATATCGCCACCTTTTCCTTGATTACCAAAAATAAAAACATTTTGAGGCACATATAAATTAACAACTGTACCATCTGTATTATCACCAGTAAAATTTTTGAATGTGCCAAGCAAATTTATTGCATATTCATCACTAGCTGAAGAAAAAAAACGAGAACCCTCACTTAAATAAACATTAATACCAGAATAAAAATTTAGATCATCAGATCCATTATTGTAATCTATAATTTTTTTGAACAAGTCAAAATTTTCATATTTTGCGCTTTGCGGAACTATAACTTCTAAAGTTTTTTTATTGAATTTTATATTTGGCCTTGTTGCGCCTGAATAACCAACAAGCACTTCATTTGATACCGTATCATTCAAACTATCGATACCAGATGCATAAATACTTATACCACTATTACCGCAACTATTTGTATATAAACGAGCATAATAATTAGTATCTAATTCTATAGGACCAATAGTTGGATAATTAAATTGATTTATATTTTTTATAATCAAATCGTTTTCTTCGTAGCCGTAAAACGTAGAAAATCTAGGTTTATTGTTTGTGTTTTGAGTTATATTCAAATCTTCGATGTGAACAAGATTTGAAAAATTAGTATTTGTAGCTATTTCTAATCTATAACCAGTAAAAAAATAATTTTTTAAATTTCCTGTACCCGTTGGAGGAAACCATCTAAAATCATAATTTATTCCCTTACTAGAATCATAATTCTTCAATGCTACAAAATTTCTAATATGACCACCAGTGGTGTTTACTATTTTTGATCCAGTTATTTCAATTGTTATATTTCCACTTGGATCTACACTTCCATCTTCAATAGACTCGCTTGAGACAATAACATCACAAGTATTGTCTCCCGCTGGAGAAGTTTCTGGTGGACAATATAAAATAGTAACACTTCCACTTTGCCCATTATTTAAAATAAAACTTGAATCGGAAAGCGAAAAAAAATCATTAGCATCATCTTCAATTTCAAATTGATAAAAAATATCAGAGTTACCACTATTAAATATAGTAAGTGGATAATTAATACCAAAACCAGTAAGACATTCTCCAATATTTTTTCCAGTTAGATTAACATAAGTCATAATTGTAATAGAGTATTAAAATATATATCAGAATCTGTTTTACCTTTGAATTCTATAAATTTTACTGATACATCATGATTGTTTTTAAATTTATAAGTATGATTCCATTCTGGGCAATAAACATCTATTAATTTATTATAAGGTTCTGGCAATGTCATTTCAAAAATTTTAAAACCAGCGTTTGAATCAAGGAATTTTAATATAGCTAATGTTTCTTTATCATCTCTATTATTAAAACTAAATGAAAAATCTAATAAAGTTTTATTGATACCGTAATTTTCATAAGCCGCCGCTGAAGTTTCAAATTCTGTTTTTGTAAATTTTGGAGCCATTGGCATTTCAAAACTTAAGTCAGGTTTAAAATAAAATTTTCTAGTAAATAAAGAATTTACACCAGTTGGGCTTTTTGTATGATCTGTAAATGTATTATTAGATCCAGTAAACCAATAAAACCCTTTTACACTAGTCACAGTTGAATCATAATAAACGACATCATTATAAAAATAACGAGAATTTTCTACGAACGGTTTCAATACATTTTCACCAGTAATAAAAAAACCTTTATAATTCAAATTAGAATCATAACTAGAAACGCATTTTATATTTATTTTATTTAAATTAGCTTCTACAGAATTATACTGCAAATCTGAAAAATATATTTTTGCATTATTTGTATAAGGATAAAACAAATCTATTTTTACACTCTCATAAGAATCTAATATGGTTTTTGGCGTATATTCAAAAGTATTTTGAAAAAATCCTATCAAAGCTTTCGCCTCTTTATCCGTTAATCCATCATAAGATAAATCAAATTGAGATTGTAAATTATTAATATTTGGAATAACGTTTACTGCATAATTATCACCGTATTCCATTCTTTGAGATTTTGTACTAAAATTCGCAGAACAACCATATGTTTTGTTAAAAATAGAATCTATATTCTTAGTTAAATATTCTGATCCTGTTATATTTATAGGAGCATAACGATAATCAGAAGCTGTAAAATTAGATGAAGAAACATATAAGCCATCATCATTTGTAAAATGTTTTTCAAAAAGATATTTTTCTATAGCTAATATATCATCGTCAGTTGGAACTTTAGCAAAACCTAATATTTCATAATAAGAAATATCTGAACCATCATAATTAAATACATTATTTTGAGAAGGATGATTATTATTTGCCGCGCCTATCATTAAACCACTGCATCCAGAATTGAAATGATTTGTGCTGTTTATATTTAATAATTCATATCCATTATTTCTTAATCTTAAATTATTTGTCGTATCATTTTTTATAATAGAAACAATGTTTTTATTGCTCAATACCTTAGAAGCAGAAAAAGCTGAATTTACATTTAATGGATTATTCTCTGCGCTTCCTGTTGCATTAATGACAAATTGCTGAGAACCAACAGAAGTATTTAAATTCCATTTATATATATCAGTATTACCGGAGACCCCTAAAAAACCGCTGCTTGCGCAATTTGTTGGATATCTTGAAGCGGCGTATAAATCTGTATCAATTATACTTGCTATGTTTGGTTTTATTGTAAAGCCGTAATCACCTCTTCTTAAATCATCAAACTCATAAACAATAAACCAACAACGATCCCCAGTCAAAAAACCAACAAAACCGTCGCCAGTGGTAAATAAACTATTAAGAGTAAAATTTGAAAAATCAGCTTC
>Ga0181357_1000987_pt1 | contig 11182 bp, 24 predicted proteins | sample Fa13VDMM110DN_FD_130094 | JGI IMG/M metagenome (GOLD analysis project Ga0181357, IMG submission 130094) | Freshwater viral communities from Lake Michigan, USA - Fa13.VD.MM110.D.N | ecosystem: Environmental > Aquatic > Freshwater > Lake | place: USA: Michigan | collected 2013-09-24 | reverse complement strand
TAAAAATTATTTGTTTGTTTTCTAAAATTTTCATAACGCTATTTAAACCGCAAATCCAATAGTGTTTGCGAACACTTGCCAAGTTGTATAATCTAATGTATAATTAATACCGATTGACGCTCCAATTGACCAACGTGAATATTGGTTTGTATCATAATTTGAAGGAGTGCCTGAGTTTGAAAATGCCATTACAAACATTTCGGCATTTACCAAAGCTGTTGATGCGTTTGTGTCTGTTGCAAGACTAGAGCCATTTCTATATAAAATTGTAGCCGATGCTCCACTTGCAGCAACCCTAGTATCGGAATAAAGTCCGAAAGTGGTGCTATTCGCATTTATTGATTGACCTGCAGCATTTGCTGCCCATAATTTACCAAAGCCCGTATAGTTTAACGCTACTATTATTGAACTTGACCCCACAAGCCCACCCGCAACAAACTTTAAGCCTGCAACTATTGTATTTCTTGTGTATAAATCCATATTAGCGTCATTTTGCGCTAATTTAACAGCGTGAGTTGATGGGTTATACTTTGTGTTTAAATACATTGATGTACCATTGCCTGTGTATCCTTGATTAGCTGTCCAAGTTGGCGAGTTTACCTCTACCAAAGGCGTGCTAGTTGGATTAATTAAACTGATTGTAGCTGCTTGTTGACATCCACTTTGTTGAGCAAATATATAAAACCTATCACGAAATAAAAGATTTGCTCGGTTTGTTACAATAAATGTATTTAAAGCTGATAAATAGAACGATGACGGCACAGTATAAGCCCTTGCCCTTAATTCATTTATCCAAGCTACCAAAATGGAGTCGTAATTTACTCCTTGAAAAACAACACGTCTATTTACTATTGGGCTATTTGGCACGGTGCTAAGTTATTTAGTCTTGTAAAATCCCAAGCGTAATTGTTAAGTCTGATGATGTGAAAGAAGGTGTTGTTCCTCTTGCCACTAACGCATAGAACAAAGTTGTTCCGTTTGATTTTATTGGTATAGATAAAGTTCCGTCTACATATACTTGGCCTGCGGAACTTGCATACCACCCTGCCGTGCTTATTGGTATTACTGCTTGAACAAATAGCATATTGGGGTCTGATAAATCCCAAGCTGCATTATCGGTTGGCGCTGTATATGTTCTGTCAACTATCCAAAGTTCCATTGCCACGTTTGCCGTAGTAATTTTATCGGATATTAAAACGCTTTTTATTACGCCTGTTCCACCAGATGTTCTTACTGCTGATGCAAAAGATTGAGGGGTTGTTGTTGTTCCCATATAATCGCCCGTTGCATACACCCCTGCCACACTCATTACAACCGTGCTTTGTACAAGCGTTGTGTAGCCGCCAACGTTCCCTGTGATAGGTACTGTTTGGTCTGAAGCTACAACAACAGACATTGACGCTGCCGATGTTTTTTGCCCCAATGTAGCAGGTAGTTGTGTCGTTGTCATTGTATATGTGCCACCTTCAGCAGTTATAAAAGCCGCCAATTGCGATGCTAAATCGGATGCGCTTGAAGAAGATGGTGTGCTAACTTGGGTATAATTATTAGCAAACTCTGTTTTTTTAAAGTCAATTAATGTAACGGTTGAGCCAGAATAGGCTATCTCCAAATTTTGCTTTGGTAAATACTGTGAGTATCCGTTGCTATCTGTATATAATATGAACGAACCTGAATTTACGAATGTAACTGCTGCCATTGGTTATTGTTGTTTTAGTTTAATTTTTGCATTAATCTTTTCCTAATATGTCTGCCGTAGACAATTCGCCTTTTGGCTGACTACTAATAAACAAGAGTAAGTTTGGGTTAAATTCTTCATCGTTTGCATAAACCATAATTTTTACATAGTTAAGCGCTACATTATTTTCTACTGCAAATTTTTCTAATGCGTTTTGTATATAATTTTTTACAATATTGTGGCTAACCGCTAAACGTTCAATAATATTTAATTCGAATACATTTTCAACCTCTAACTTTGCAACCTTTTTTGTTCCTAAATACAAAGCATAAGAGTGACTTAAAGCATCATCTACTCCATCTTCTTCCGACTCTATGTAAGTGCCATCAATATGTATTGCCACATCCTTGTAGCTACAATTTAATTGATTAGCATATTTGTTTAGTGAACCTTTCATTTTTGATTCTATTGAATTAATTGTTGATTCGCTTGCCATTTTTGTCTATTTGTCTATTTGGTTTTGTATATTTTATATTGTCATTACGGTTGCTTCGTAATAGCAGCTAATTGTTCCGTCGCCTAATGTAATTGCGCCTGTTGCTTTTAAATTAACTGCGGCATTGGCATAATTTGCGTATGTTGGAGTGGTATTAATTGCCGTTAAAGCACCGCCAGAACCATCGTAAATTTTATTTGCACTTGCCACCAATAACGCATTTGTTATTGCTATTTTGGTAGAATCGGTTGCTCCATAATAAAAATCAATATTAGCTGCACTAGAATAGGCTGTTGCTGCATAAGTAAACTTTGACACAAATGATGTCAATTTAGTAACCTTGCCTGCACCCTGTGCTGGTATTATTTCTTTTACAACGGTGTTCAATGAAAGAATCTCCGCACTTGATATTGTTACATAGCCCGAGATTGTGCTTGATGTAGAGTTTGCTGTTGATAAAAAAGCATAATCAATAGGGCTTGTTATAATCAATTGCCCTTGCCCACCGTCGGTTGATAGCACCAAACTTGATGCATTATTTATTTGGTTGCCTGTGCTTGGTGTAATGGTAATGTTGTATGTACCAGCGTTGGAATAGTAATCTATTATAACTACTTTAAAAATTACTTGATTTGCAAACAGCCCACTTGTCGAAAGTAATGGCAACACAATATTACAAGTTTGTGTGCGAGTGTCAACAAGTACGATATTGTCTTCTGCTGTCAAATAAACAGAGCCTTGCACTTCTCTTGAGTTATTTTGTCTGTTAAAGCTTGCCATTATTATTTATTATTAATTAATTTTTGTATTTTGTTATTATGACCTATTTTGTCTATTTTTTTATTGTGTTCTATATACCTCTTTTCTCTATTATTAGTTGCAATTTCAATTGCAGCAAAAGTCGTTGCTAAAGTACAAACAAAAACTACAATAAACAATAATTTTTTAGCCCTAAATTTAGCACTCTTTTTTTGGAGCATTTGGGTCTGTTTTAAAATCTTTTAACGTAGCCTTATAATCAATTGGTATTGGTATTTTAACCAATACGCCACTCGTTGCATAAAGCTTTCCTTTTATTTGTATTTTTAAGTCGTTGTGGTTAATCATTAATTTATCTAAGTTTTGAAAGCCTGTTTTAAAAATATCCGTTAATTTAAACGTTACCCTTAAAGGTATTCTTGTGTCGCTTTTTGGTTGTATTGAAATGCTGTTTGTAGAATCAACCGAAGTAACCTTTTTCCCCTCTACAAATATTTCATAATGCTGCTTTTCGAGCTTCATATCAATATTAGACTTGTTTGAAAATTTTAAAAACAATGTGAAGTCTATACCGTTTGAGTTTATACTATTAATTATTAAACCATCTGCCTTATAACAAGAGTCGGCAAGTAGTTCGGACTGCTTACGAAAATAGACAAACGCGAAACCCCCCAAAACTACAATTGCCGACAATGTTGTTATTTGTTTCCAATTCATTGGTTAATTATTTGCCGCCCTTACTTAGTGTGTATATTGCATAACCTCCCCCAACAATTACTAATAACCAAAGCCAATTCGGTAGTTTTTTCTTTTTAATTTCTCCACCGCCACCACCTGCTGTTTGTGGTTCGGCTGCTGTTTGTGGTTCGACTGCGGTCGATGGCGCACCACCATAAGAACCACCACCACCAACATTTCCTATTCCGCCACTTCCATTTGATGGATATGGCTGTGTTGTTCCGCCACTCGATGGCGGTATTGGCGTGTAGCTTCCGCCACCACTTGTTCCACCTCCGTATACAGGGGTGGTGGTTGGTGGTGGATTAGTTGTGCCTCCGCCCAAGTTAGGGGTCATATTCGGCATATAAGCATTGCTTGGTGTAATAACATTTGCTTTTACCGAACCTCCTCTTTTTACAGCCGCTATATAGTTTGAATACATAGTGCCGTTACCATACTCTTTAAACTGAAACATATCTTTTGGTGTCATTATTTTGTTTTTAATTGTTATTATTTGATTATCTTATACACTCCTATTAAAGCGCCTAAAACAATAGCACCTATTAAAATGCCTAATATTCTTTCTTTTTTAAGGAGTGCGTTAAATTCCTCAATAGAATATTCTTGTTTTCTATATTGCTCTTCTTGCTCAATATTTGTTTCGGTTTCGTTTGCCATTTTATTTGTTCTATATTTTTTTAGTAATTTTTAATATTCCGAAAATAGCACCAATGGCTAAAACTCCAATGATAATATTTTTTGTAGTGAATATGCTTTTAGCGGTGGTTGGATTTGTTGTATTGGGAGTATTATTGGAAGTAGGATTACCTTTACCATTTTTTATTGTAGTGTCTTTTGCAGGAGTGCCTGTTTGCGAATATGCAGTAATAACAGAACCCCTCGATGTTGAAAATTGCACTATGCCCTTTGGGGTGGTTACTTGTAAGTATCCTGTATCGTTTGCACTATTGCCACCCAATTCGCCATCAACAATATCGCCATTTTTGAAAGAAACTTGGTTTTGTGGGATATTAGAACCAACAGGGCGAATAGTGGTTAAAGTAATATCTTTAATAATTGTATATTGTGCCATAGTTTATTTTTTAACCATTTTGTAAATACCAAATGACAATCCTGCTAATAAAAGTAAAGCCCCTACACCTATTCCTATTTTCATACCCATACCCATACCGCTTAACAAACCTGTATCTTCACCATTTTCATCGTCAATAGGCTTTTCGTCGGTAGTTGGCTCATCTACAACATTGCCTTTATCGTCGACAAGTTTTCCATCTTTGCGTCTTTTAAATTTAGCTTTTGCTTTGTCAATTTTACCTTGTGCTTTGTTTTGTAAATCCCTTGCTTTTTGTTTTGCTTTATCAATTTTATCTTGTGCTGCCTTTTTTGCTTTATCAATTTTATCTTGCGCTTTGTTTCGTAACTCAGCAAGCGTAAAATATGAGTACTCGCCAACATTTCCGATAAACCCATCGTTACATATTTCTCTTTTCTTTTGTTCTAATAGTGTGTCCACGTTGTTTATTTATTAAATGATTATTTTTTTGCTTTAAAAATTACAAAGCCTACTATCCCAACAAGCAACAAACTACCACCGATAATTGCTATAAGTGTACCTGTACCCATACCTTCTGCCTCAGGCCTTAACAAAACTTCCGCTTGCGCTCTTGTAAGTGTTGAATCCGCATTTCGGCTATCTGTTTTAGATTCTCTTCTATCTTTACGAACCCCTTGCCTATCAGCTCTTTTATCCTTTCTAGCTTGTTTTTTTTCTTCCCTTTCTTCTTTTGATTTAAACAATAATGGCAATGCTAGTAAAAAATTTGATGTGTCTTCAAAACGAGGAACGCCTGTTTCGTCTGAAACAAAGTTAGATTCAAATTCTGCTCTTTTATTTTCTAATAATGTATTCATTGTTTTTAGTTTTTAGTTTTTAGTTTTTAGTTTTAATTTTAATTATTCTTGTTTATCTAATTTTAAATTTGTGAATTTTATGTTAAACGTATTTTTTGATAAATGGTAAGTAATAAGGACTGTAACACCTATTATTCCCAATATCCACAATGCCGCCTTCTTCTTAGGCATATTAAGTGTTTCGTTTATTATCGGTAGTTTTGATGCGTCTAACATTATCCTAATTTATTAATTGCTTTAACTGCTTGTCCTTGATGTGTAATTGCATAAATTGTAATTCCTGTAAGTATGACAGCAACTACAATTAATGCTGGAATATTTTTCTTTGCACTTTCCTTCAAACTATCAATAAATCCAGCGATTTTAAAACCTCCTTGTGCTATCAATGAGTTGGGGTTACTTCCCTCTCTCAGCCCCTCTTTTGTTCTTGAATCAATAGCAACCTTTACCAACTTATTAGTATTGGTTATACCACTTTCAACAGCTTTATTAATATCGGCAGCAAACTTTTTAAACCACCCAGCACCATTCCAACTAGCGTATATAAAATGAAACAAAAGTCTGTTATCAGAATCAACTATTGATTTAGCCTTTGCAGATAAATAATTAGTTGCATTCCTTTCATATTCAGGATACATAATATCGGCAGCACCTTGTTTTAAAGATGCACCTAAACTACCTCCTTTGTAATTCCATTTCCAATTCCTACTTGCCCCTGCATTATCAATTATTCCCCAAAACTTCTTGCCTGCCGTTGTTGTATTTATTGAACCTCCCGCCTTTCTGTCAATACCAAACATAGTTTCCCCACTATTTGAATAGCGAGAATCCTTTACCCTTCCGTCTTTCAACATATCAGGGTGGTAGTAACCTCCTTCCAGTTCGTCAATTACACGACTGGTCATTTCATTAAACTTGCTTCTATCAACAGCCATTAATAAGTATATTTTTTAATCAAATCTTTATACGGTTGTGTAGTCTTAAAATCCTTAATCCATTCAGCCATTGAGTTGTATTTAGCTCTAGCAGAAATACCTCTATTTGTACCAATAAGAACACCACCACAATAATTTGCGGTATCATTCGCAGAGTTTTGAAATCCTCCCTCGAACTTAAATGTTTTGGTCAATATTGGATTAAAGTCGGCCATAAGCTTTTTACGGTGTAAAGGTTGCGTTATCAACACTCACATATTTTGTTCCAATGCCAGTCGTTACTGCATAAAACTTGTTACCCCACCAACTTTTATAAACCTTTTTGGTAGTATATCCAAGAAATTCTCCATCACCAGCTAACCGATAAGGTTTAATTTTATCGTTTACGTCATTCCAAAATGGAGTGCCAACTCCATTTGCATAAACTTTAAATGATGTTGCGGCAGGCGGCGCTACAACGATTACTTTATCAGGTTTTGTGTATTCAACACCGTATTTATCCCAAGCCTTTTGAACATAGGAGTTTAGTGTTCCCGTAAGTGATAAGTCAATAGATTTAGCATAAGTGGGGTCTTTTTTATTTACCCAAGCCCTAAACGTATTACCTTCGGCTTCTGTTTTAAAAGGGAATGTGTAGGTGCTACTACTTCCACTTCCGCCTCCACTTCCGCCACCACCACCACCTTTATTCGCTGCTGCGGATGCGGCTGCGGCATCTGCATCGGCCTTTTCTTGTGCATCCTTATCCTTTTTAGGCTTGCCAATAAACTTACTATAAGCCCATATAGAACCGCCTGTTATTAGAAGCGCCAATGTACTCCAAAAAATTACTTTACCTTTAGTTACTGCCATTGTTTTATTTTTTAGTTTTTAAATGTTTTACTTTCCCAATCCTCGTTTCCTTTTCCAAAATATACTTCAGATACCGATAACATATCGCTAGGTAAACTAACTCCGTCTTTTTTACCTAATTTTTGTGCAACCATTTCGTTATAGTGCTTTTTCTCCGATTCACTATTGTCTAATAAAATTTGATACTTAACCTTGCCACTTGATTTTATTTTATCCAATACGTTTTTAGCTGACAAATAATCTTTTAAAAACATATTCACTTTACCAGCCTCTTCTGTTCTTACATATATAAAAAAGTCTTCGTTTTTAATTTCATCGTTATCAGACGAAAATGCTTTAGCGACACCAAAGCCAACACCAAAGCCAAATAATATTTTAAGTAAATCTCCCATACTGTTTATTTTTTAACCGCTTTTTTACTTGTTGGGTCTATTTTGTAACCTCCCAAACTAAGTCTTTCGCTAATTGATTTTAATTCTAATTGCTGTGCTGCCGTTAAACCAACTATACCCATTGATGACATAGCCAACCCTGCCATTTTTTGAGCAATAGCATCAGCTTCGCCTTGTGTTAATGTAGTTGAGTTGCCTTTCGTATCCTTTGCGTTGCCATCACCTTCTTTTAATATTTTACTTTTAAAAGGCATAGTAACTAATGCAGCAGGTATACCAAATACCAACCCTCCTAATACCCAATATCCTACACCTCTCCAAAATCCACCGCCCGTTCTGCTTGAATATATTACACCTACAATGCTCCCAACTAAGGCAACTCCGCCCGATACATATTGGAGATTATTTAGCCTTTCTTGTTGGTTTTCCGTTAATTGTGCCATTTTTTTTATTTTTTAATTGCTTTATAAATCAAAAATCCAAGCATTGATATAATGATTAAATTATGCACATTTTGACCACCTAAAAAGGTGTCAGGGTTCGAAATTGATAAAAAATCTTTCATAGTTGTTTTTTTTAAATTAGTTATTGTTTTTTTTATTGTTTTAAGTTTAACCTCTACCTTGATTTGCCATTACAGCATCTCTCCTAATTACAGATTGATGTCTAGTGTCGGGTGCTATACCCGTTCCTCTACCACCACTTGCCGTTTTAGCATCCGCCACCTCTTTTGCTTTTTGAGCAGCATCGGCAACAGAATTATCCTCCGTTCCTTTACCGTTTCCCTTAACCATTTTATAGCCAAAATAAATAATAGCCGAAGCCCCAACTATACCACCGATTATAAATAATGCTTTTTTCATAGTTTATTTATTTAAAAATATTTGTATTGGTACTTGCGGTAGACTTAGTTAAAACAAGATTCCTTACAGGTGCAACATAATTTTCTTTCCCTCTACCTGCAACTACTCCTGCGTTATCTATTCTTCTACCGCCACCAACATCCTTGCCCTGTCCTGCCTTTGTGTTTAGGTTAATAATATTACCATCGGCATCTTTAGTAATCTTAGGGTCGTTATCTGCCTTGTCGTTATCTCCCTTTTTGCCAAAAATTGGTTCTTTCTTATATAGTTTATAGCCTACATATCCAACAGCCATAACAGCAGTAGGAACTACTATCCAAGCAACTATTTTTAATATTTTTTTTCCGTCCATTTTGTGGTTTTTATTTGTATACAGTAATTCTGTCACCCTTTTCGCCTTTATTCCTATCTGTTTTCGGATTCCAATCCCTTGTTACTAAATTTGATTTTGTTTCACCTTTTAGCATTTTACAAGCTATTACCACTAAAGGAGTAAGTATTGCTATTGCCATAATTAGTTTTTTATCCATTTTATTAAAGTTTTGTTTAGACAGTGTAAGTTACACCATTTTTCTTTAAAATTTTATTTATAATTTGTATTTCATCAAATTCAAGCTCACTTGTTATAGCGGCAGTTAAAGTTCCTTTAAAGTTGGGTTCGGGATTAAACCTCCCCGAACTAATTTCCCTTGTTCCGTAACTTGTTGACAATAAAAGCCAATCAGCATTGTTTTTAAGTTTTGCCAATTGAGAATAAACAGCTAATTCGTCGCTTGCATATCCGTCAAAAGCAGCAAAAATAGCATTAGCAATTGCTTCGGCTTGTGCTTTGTTCAATGTTGGTTTTATATTCATATTTGACAACTCTTCTTGTTCTGCATCAAGCTGCTGCTTATCGTCTTTTTTGTCAGCTATTTCTTTTGCTTTTTTGTAAATCGCATAAGTTACAACTACGACACCTGAAACGACGATAAGAGCAATAACACCTTTTGACCACGTTGGTAGTTGTTTAAATAACCCTTCTTTTGCCATTGTTTTATTATTTTTGTACAGTTATTGATAATTTACCAGCATCATACTTGTCGATGAAATCTGATATTATTCTATTTCTTTGTAAGTTTTGTGCGTTAGGTGCTGTTTGAAACACTTTTGCGTAAACCTCTCTTGCTTCAATTCTAGGAAAGCCCATACCTAAATAAATATACAGAGCATTTATATCTGCTGCAATTTCATCACTAATAGGCTTTCCTATTTTTGGGTTTCGGTATTTATGAGAAAATTCGTGTAACAGAATAATAAAACGCTGTGGCACTGTGTAACCCATAAAATGACCTTTTGAAACCTCGATTATTCCACTCAAATGCCCAACCCTTGCTGGTGTCGATAACGTTACCCCTTTATCAACTATATTGTTCAAGTAGTTTATTGTAAACTTACCTGTGTCGGATTGGTACACACCTGTGCTTTTAATTCCTGCATTCTCACAAAAGTCTAACGCAAATTTTACAAACTCTCTGCTATCTTTATCCATCCACACATCATTTGTTTTTAGTTTTTTTATCTTTAAATCTTTAATAATAAAACTATCGTCATTTGAGCCTTGCTCCCCTTTTGATGTATTATAAATTTGCAAACCCATTGTTTCTGGGCTAGCACCATACATCAAGTGAATCTTTCTAAGCGTTGTTCCGCTAAAATTAATAAACCTATCCGAATATTTTGTGTTAGGCTTATACCCGTCAAATGTTACCACTCGCAAACGCGTTCCTTCGGATGCAGATAAAATAACTTGCATCTCAAACTTTAACTTATTTGTTGGTATTGCTGCCTTCAAAATCTAATTTATAAATTAAATAATTATTACTTTTTTCTAAACACAAAATATGCAATAGTGCCTAATACTACTAAACTTCCGCCAACGATTGCAATTATAGTACCTGTACTTATAGACGGTGGTGTTGGTGGTGGTGTTGGTGGCGGTGTGTCGTTATCAGATTGTTGATTATCGCCTAATCCAAATCTGTTTTTTAGCTTACCAAATATGTCTTGGCCAAGTGGGCTATTGAAAGCTTCTTTAGCCTTTTCATAAGCTTTTTGCCTTTTTATTTTGGCATCTTCGTCGTCATCAATTAAATTACTGTACCCATAATCGCTTTTTACATAAATGCCTTTTTGCGCTTGAGTGTTTGTCCTTCGTGAAGGAACAAATGGGCTTGTAAATTCTGCTCTTTTATTTTCTAGTAGCGTGTTCATTGTTTTTTATTTAATTGTTATTGCTAAATTTATCCGCTATTGCTTGCCCTGATAACGCCCCAACAATTCCGAAACCAAAACCAAACAATACATATCCTAACAACCCCTTTTTCATTAGCATAGCAGCCCCTATTCCCACTACACCACCAACAACAAATCCTTTAGCGTAACCATTGGAACTGTTGAGTATTTTATCTTTAAGAGAATTATCTACCATATCATCCACTATATCTCGCATCTTTTCTGGCATATCCTCACTCTTTACTTCTGTTTGTAAGCTTTCTAATTTATTTTTAGGTATC
>Ga0181357_1000983_pt1 | contig 11192 bp, 12 predicted proteins | sample Fa13VDMM110DN_FD_130094 | JGI IMG/M metagenome (GOLD analysis project Ga0181357, IMG submission 130094) | Freshwater viral communities from Lake Michigan, USA - Fa13.VD.MM110.D.N | ecosystem: Environmental > Aquatic > Freshwater > Lake | place: USA: Michigan | collected 2013-09-24 | reverse complement strand
GAAGACTGCTGTACCAGCCGTGAATGCGCTGTTACTATCATTTTTAGTACCATAATCACCTGAGATCAAACAATTATCTAAGTTGAATACTGAGTTACTTTGTGGTAGAGCTCCTGATGGTAGTGGTTTTAAATAATTTAAAGTATCTGCTTTTGTGAAATCTAAACCATAATAAGCTTTAGTATTATAAGCTCCGTTAATTACTGGACTTGATGTTACTAAAGATGCTGTTGGTAAAGTGTGTCCTGGCATTGCTACTGTTTCGACATAAGCTGCGTGACCCCAAGTAATTAACGATGGACTTGCTGCTTTTGTTTTAACTGCATTAGTAGCTGATACTCTGATATACTTACTAATGTTGTCATAGTCTCCAGTTCCAGTTACCAATCCTGTAGAGTCAACTGCGTAAGCTCTGTCTCCAATTCTTCTTGAAACGAAATTTGGAGAATCCGGATCTAAGTTCAAGTTAGAATAGGTTTCAAGAACTGTTGGTCTTTGATCTGTGTCAGTAAAGTCGCGAACTAGGAGTGTAAAAGTACCGTAGTCAGTACCAGGTAATGTACCAGGTAATGCGTTGTTTATAATTGATACTTTAATATCTTGATTACTTGCTGCTCCATCTGATAAGGTGTAAATCTTAAATAGATCTGTAGTTGTTTTACTTGCTCCAATAAGTTGTGAAGTAACCATTCCAGTTGCTGCTGGTTGGTAAGCTCCATAAACTGATCCTGACAAGTTTAAACTTCCTGATCCTTGTGCAAATGACCCACTGAAAAAAGTGAATACTGAAGCTGCGTTAGCTGTTACTGCCTCTTGGAACCAAATATATGCATACTCTTTTTTAGGTCCAAACACTGATGTGCCAAATACTTTAGCTATACTGTCTGATGCTGTTCCTGCAAATGAGAAGCTTGCTGATTCTCCTGTTACATTTGCTCCTGATACGATGAGTGATGCTGATCCTACTGCATTGCTAATAGTTGTTTTCGAAAAATCATTATTAGTGCTAGAACCAACCGTAGTTGTTGGTAATAAAAGACCATAGATTTTTTTATCTGATCCAGATGTAATTGCAATACCAGCAGTAGCATATCCACCCTCGGATACAACACGAACTACAGTAACAGATCCTGCACTTTTTAAGTACGACTTTACTGCGTAAGGTACATAATAATTTTCATTAGTGTCTCCGTACCAAGCTATAAACTGATCAAAGTTTTGAATTAGTTTAGGTACAAAGGCTGGTCCCTGTGTTGTGGGACCTACGATTGCCGCTCCGATTTGAGCGACTCCTGATGGTAAAAACGAAAGATCTCTCTCGTTAGTAAAGACACCAGGACTGACAATTTTTTCGGCCATGTTTTTATGTTTTTATAAGGTTTGTAAATAAATATCTCAATATAACCTCAAAACCGCCAAAACTAATCAGTCTGTGACATAAAAATTCCGGTTTCCATATCCAAAGAACCGGTCCCATATTTTACACTAAATTGCTCAGCTAATAGTTTTTCGGATTGATTGGCTTCAACAATTTCCATTGTAAGCTCGTCTTCTTGTTCGTTGAGTTTGTTTAAATACTCTGTGGCATTTTTCTTAGCCAACTTTAATTGAACAAGTTGGATACCAATCTCACTATATTTTGTTTGTAGTGCTTTAATTTGGTCCAGTTCTTCTTGTGTAAACTTCATTTCTTGTGACATATAACTTTTTATATAAATATATGTAAAAAAGTTAAGAAAGCCAAATTTAAGGATTTCTTCTTATAGAAGTGGTAAATCCATAATATTTTTGTTGGGCCTTTTATTACTATCATATCATATTAACTTACTACTCTTATCCAAATTGCAGGAAGAGTTGCTGATCCTAATCTATTAATTGTAGAGAATGCAGATGAAGTAGTAGGAAGAAAATCAGCTACTCCTGCGGTAGGTCTGACTCCTGATATATAATTTGGAACAGTAGTATTACCTGGGGTGGTTAATCCTAAAACATTATATGTGTTAGTATTAGGTACTGATCTACACGTAATTGTATTACTTCCGCTATGTTGAAATGCTGTATAATATAGTCCAGGGGTAAGAGTTAGTGTTTGGTTTAGTGAACCAGAACGTGTTCCTGTAGCTGATACTATTATGTTACTACATGAAGCTATTAAGTTCTGGGGGTTATAAGATATAGGGTCACTATTATATATACCTAAAGAAGCAGTGGTTGTAGTTGTACCTGAGGTAACCTCAAAAGACATAGATGTTATCTTTGTATCTTTTACTACTATAAAAGGAGCCAAAAGTGTTGTAATTCCAGTAGCTGATCCTGATGTTACAGCAACTGTGACTAGAGTAGGGGTACCCGTTATAAATAAATCCCATCTATCTAATGCGGTATAGTTTGCTTCACTTAATCCTCTATCTGATGTAATTGGTCCTACTACACTTAATGATCCAGAAATTGTTGCAGATCCAGTGTAAGGGAATGGAATTGCTCCTGCAACATATGAAGCTGTTAGTGCATAAGATGAACTTACTGCTTGTAAAACATATGAAGCAGTTTGGGCAGTAGTAACATATGATGCACTATCTGCTGTGCCTTTTAAACTTCCTGTAAAACCTAACGTTGATGTTGTTGAACCTGTTACTTCAAAACTACCACTTACTATTGTTCTTCCTATTAAAGTTTGAGTATCGTTTGTAGCATCTCCAAATTGATTTGAACCACTTGAATATATTATTGAAGATGATTCATAAGATACATTTAAGTATGTTACAGATGCTGTTCCATTTAATATTAAGTTACCATTAAAAGTAAGATCTTGATTTAATGTATTGAGATATGATGATGTTCCAGCGTATGAAGAAGAAATCGATGAAGAAGCTATTCCGTGTAATAATCCAGTAAATGATCCAGTAAATGAACCAGTATTATAAGATGATGTGAAATTATTAAAGTTTGTAGACGATAATACAGGTACATTATTTACTATAAAAGAGCCAGAAACATTAACACTTCCAGAAAATATAGCTGATCCTATGTTTGTAAGCGTTATGGATGATGCAGATGGATCTTCTATTTTAAATATTTCACCTGAGGATCCCGATACTACAAATATAGAAGACCCGCTACCTATAACTTGTAGTACTGTACTAGAGCCGGACAATACAGTACTACCCGTCACTTGCAAATTATTAAAACTACCAGAATCTATGTATAATGTAGGCATATATAATTACTATTTCTTTTTATAAATATCGTATCTTTGAGTTTTTATGGTCGACCGGCTATCTGAAAATATAAATCAACATCACTGCTAATAGGACCGTTATTGTGTATAGTATATTGATACGGTTCACCGTAGTTGTAAGGATAATCCCTGTCTAGACTGTCATAAGGAGTTTGCGATATTGTATCACCTAACATTATGTCAGTATCAGAATCAGTAGGCCTTACCCAAATATCCGTATACTGACCCGTAAACGTAAACAATAAATTGTATGTAGGATCGTCCGATTCTCTCTTAGTTATCGTATCCGATTCAGTGTAATCTACTCCATCTAAACTAACATCTATTTTTCGTCTAGCAGGAACAGACACAGAATAATATCTACCATAAACTCTAATTCTAAATGATGGCATTGCAATTCTTGTAAATCCATAGTTTTTAATGATAACGGTAGCGGTATTTTCTCGCGCATCCTCATGACCTGTGATTATTACTGACATAATGATTTACGAGTTAAAAGGCGTAGCAATCCAATAAACCGGACCGGTTAATGCTACTGATGAATTAGTATTAATAGTGAACCCTGCTGATGTTTTAGATTGGATTGTCAAGCTTCGAGCATCTTCGGCCGTAACTGTTACTGCATAACTATTATTATTAAAAGCAGTTCCAAATGATATGGAAGATGTTAAAGGCGTTCCGGCAAACGAAGCTGCCGAACCTGACCCTGCTTTAGGTTGTGATATAGATGATCCGTTAAGTAGTATGGATCCTGTAACCGCGAGTGATCCAGTAACCACTGATGTACCAATAACTCGCATTGGCGTTGAGCCAGAAACAACAAATGAACCAGTTAATTGTACTAGGTTAGATGCTTTTGTAAATGTGTAGTTTGCCGAGCCACTAAATACAGTGCTATCATTGAATTGAATAGTAGTATTAGCACCTCCTGGAGTTGTACTACCACCTCCGCCTATCGCTGATGATGCAGTATAAAAAACTTCATATGTGGTGGTATCATATGTTAATACGTGAGTTCTTGCTGCGGTAGTCAATCCAAAAAGTCGTATGCTTCCGGATAAAGACACACCAGGAGTAGTATCTACAGTGAATAAAGTGTTACTACCATTATCAACTTGAAGTATATTTGTACTAAGTTCATCTGTTACTTCCATTATAGATCCCAATGATCCGGATATGGAAAGTATAGTTGACCCACTTCTGTACAGATTGGTACTACCGGATATAAAGACTTGTCCGCGATTTACATCGGCGGTATCACCTACCCGCAAAACATTACTTTTACCCAATGTCATAGTGCAGCTTGAATCCATGTCAAACCTGGATGTATCAGCGAAACTTTGCGTTGATCCGGCTCCTAAGGCTAACCTATTTGTACCCGGATTGTATGTTAAATTTGTATCTACCTCAACATTATCCACGCCAGATGCTAAATTACCAAAATGTAAATAATGCGTTGCATCTGTGTTAGTACTTGATACAGCTACAAAACTTGCAGTTAATGCACTAATTGCTCGACTTGCAGACACTGCCCAACTGGCAGTTCCGAACAGACTTCCTGTAATTCCGTTTGTTACGGTAAGAGAGTTTAAAGCAGTATTTGAACCGCTTACTACGACGCGTTTCCAACTAGGCATCTAGTGCCTCCTTTCTTACTTCGCAGTTGCTAAAATGCCATCTTTTCATTGCCATGGCCTCGTTGCACATTGCTTCGTAGTGTTTTGTATAATCCATTTATCAGTTTTGAGGTTGGTTACAGAATTGTGTCTGCCCACTTCCCCTTTCAGGGCCGCATAATTTAATATAAATATCGAGTTTAAACAAAACCTAGATAATAATCAGTGCCATCAAAATAGATACCTCCTGCTACTGCTGGTGGAGTCGAAATTGCTGTTATTATTAATGGGGCTATTGCCGAGCTTCCTGATATTAATAAGGATCCAGTTAATGATACTGAATTGCTTGATGAGTTAAATGTAAAATTACTTGATCCACTAAAAACCCCGCTATCATTGAATTGTATAGTTGTATTAGCTCCACCCGGTGTACCACTTCCTCCTGTTCCACCATTTAAAGCATAACTTGCTGTTAATGCATAGCTTGATGATAATATCGAGTTTGAACCATATGGACCATATACATTTGATGAAGTTACAAACGACGCTGTACCTGCGTATGATGCTGAGCCAGCATTGAGTGCGTAACTACCTGTCTGAAATGATTGTGAAATGTGTTCAAGAATCCATTTAAAACTGTATCCCATTAGTGATTATACTTTAGCTATAAATATCACTCTAATGAGATATATAAATCAGTATCTGTAAAATAGAATAGTCCAACTCTTGATGGCATCCCTGTTGGTGGTGTTGTACCTTGTGTAAATAAACCAAAACTACCTGTAACACTTAGTGAGCCTGTAATTACTTGTTGTGATGTATTACTTCCAGTTGTTATAAAACTACCAGTATCAATTGATGTAACACCTGGGACATAGGAGGCTGTTAGAGCATATGAGGATGTTACTCCTATTAGCTGTACAACGGATCCGGTACCATTGGTTATATAATTACCATTATCTGATAGTTGTAGTAGACGCTGGTATGTACTGCTTACGTATTGACCCGTAAAATTGTCTTGAGACATCGTAACATTTTATTATTTTAACTTCTTAATAACACCTTCTACTATAGCCCTTTTTTCTGTCTCAGACAAGCCATATTTTTTAGTAAATATATTGCCAAGTAATTGTAGTGTTTTTGTATGTTCTTTAATATTAGCTAATGTTATATTCTTCTTTTCTAACGCCTTTAAAAACTGTGTTGCTCTTTCGTCAAGCTGATGTTGCTGAGCCATTACCACAGTTACTTTTTTCTCTGTTAGTGTTTTTGTGGACTGGTTAGACACAACTTCAACAGTTACTTTTTTATTTGTTTTAACATTATAAGTGTCACTCCAAGGCTCAAAATAAGTATCTTCTGCGATCACCTCCAACTTCACTTTACCGGAATCGGTCTCTGCCAATAAGCTTTTTAGTTTCTTTACTGGAATTCTGCACTTGCCATTTTCATCTATCTTGCCATAGAATAACAAATTATAGTTACTTGATTCTAAAACCAATCTAGCTCTAGAATCCGTTAGTTTCGCTCCTTCTAAATCAAGCTTACATTCAAAAACTTCTTGTTTGTCTGTGTAAAAAGTATACATATTATCCTATTTTATTTACTTGTATGTGCAGTACTTCTTGTAGTACCAATTCAATGTCTTCTGCTGTGATTTTTATTCCTTTCTGTCTAGATTTCTCTTCTTTGAAATCCTCTCCTTTTACTCTAGCTATAAGCTTTATTATAACTTCTTTCTTTTCGGGTTTTAGATGTTTATAAGCATCGTGATAATCCTTGTGACCACCACTTTTTACACCTTCTAAAACCTCAATAAGAACAAACACCTCTTCCCAAGTATACAAAATTCCTTGTGGATTTTTTGCATCATCCCATTGGATAGGATATTCTGTTTGTTCCCAAGTAAGATATTTTTTTACTTGAGTCATTTAATTATAAATATGCAGTATTATAAACTTCCACTGGCTAATCGCTCACTTTCATCTTGATAGTTCATAGCGTCGTATTGTCTTATAACAGGATTCATGCCAGCTGATTTTTCTGGTGCTTGATTACTTAATTTCTTGACTAAAGAATCTGGTACAATATATCCAAATACATTCAATGAAAAAGTGCTTCTTACTATTCTATCGTTATCAGTTTGTTGATCTGTTGTTGATGTTATGTTATCTACTTTAGTTCTAAACTTAAACCTTTCTTTGTCTCCCCAAAAGCTACCCTCACTATATAGTATAGATTCTAGTAACCCATTCATGTGCTCTACGAAGTCTGTCCATACAATCACATCATAAACAAGATTAATGTATTCTGGTACCACTACTCTGTATGTTGTTGGTTGTGGTTTTTGATTAGTCAATAGACTAAACTGATCATATCTATTTTCTTTAGTGTAGCTAGATTGAACTGTGTAGTATCCAACTGGATTGTTTGCATCTACCTTAGATCCTAGAGTCCTGTTCTTTTCAATACTACTTCTTCTATAAGCAATAACAGGGCTTAATATTTTACCCTGCTTATCTTTCATAAATCCATCTGCTCGAACACTTTTCCACTTTTCAGGTGAACCATACATTACCGGTACTGGTATTTCCTTTTCAAATTCTGTTATAGTTGGTCTTATAATATTGTCGAAATAATATTTAATTGCAAAATCAATGTCATATAATCCTATTTTTAATTCAGGATTACTATCATTGTCTCTTCGTACTTCGTTAGTGCGAGGTTGCGGTTCTGGTTTTCCAGTTGAAATTTCATACTGCGTTGCAGGTAATCTTTTTCTATTATACATTCTGACCTCCTCTTGCGTTTACAATTTGTAATTTTGACACTCTTGTAAAGTGTCCAACACAAACAATAGAAAAACTTTCACCAAACTCAGGCCCAACATCTTTTGGATAGTCTGCATCTTTACCAGCTACAAACTGATTTTCGTTTATGTTATCAATCTCATAGTAATTACCTCTATTCTCAACTATATCTCCTACTTCAGGCCATAAACTAAGTTCAACCAACATTCTATGTAGGAATTTAAATGTATAATTTTGGCTTGCGTCTGCACCAAATTGATCATCCACATTAAATGTTTGATCACCTCTTTCAATTAAGCAAGAGGTTCTTACTGGTGCATTATATACTTTATTCTGAGAAGCTTCTCCATATAAATTAGATGGTGTATTTTCCAAATTAATTTGGTAATAATCCACTTCCTGTTGTATTACGTCATTGAGTAGTTCTTTATTGATGTTAACGAACATACTAATGTCTCTTGAACTCCCAAATAGTGCCATGTTATTTTATGTATATAAGTAAAGGTACCTTCGACAGCTGGTAGTTCATTGCTGTTGCAATTGCCTGCTCTTGTTCCATCTGTCCCTTTCTAGTCATTGCTTCAAGGCTTTCTTTAAGCTCAGTTATCAATGCTGCTTTATCCTCTCTACCTTGTGTGATAAGATCTGCTCCATTTAAAGTGACGTCTGCTCCAGGTATTGGTACAGTACTATATTTTGATCTGATAACTCCTTGTAACTGGGTTGCTAATGCTAGTGTAAACTTATAGATCCAAACTTTACCAATCTCTGATAGGGATTTGTATACTGGTTTGCTATACGGTAAGTTGGATAAATCTGATATTACTCCAGCCGGTGTTTTTAGTGGATTTGATCGATCCTCAGTCGTAATATAATCAAAGTTTAAAGTTATTTCTGCGGCTGGTATTGGGAATATTTTTAATTGGTTGTTCTTCAATTCAAATGTATATGCAGATTTTCTGATCTGATCGTTCATTTCAATTGCCTGTATTCTTAATAGATCTGCATACAATGGCATTACTAAAAAACTTACTGCTGGTGACATAGATCCCCAACCAAAAGAGTCTAGCATCTGCTGTGTTCCTGCTCCTGTTCCAACGTATGGATCAAAGTATCTTGCAATTGCCGGTGTGAAATCGTGATAGATTCTTTTAACCTCTATATGCTTACCTGGCTCTTTTGCATTAGCCCAAAGTAGGTCTAAATCATAAGCCTGTACATCAGGTTGTAGCATTATTGAACCTGTCTTCCAAGTTACATTACCACCACTTCCCGCTTCTGTTCCATAGTTTTTTGCCAGGTCTACCGTTCTTCCTAGATTGGTTGATATCAATCTATTACTTAAATTAGAACCAGTTGATGCACCTTGCAAAGCCATCATATAGTCCTTTGCGTTGTACATATTAATATAGTGTCCAAACTCTGTTACTGCCTCCTCAAAGCATGCATAAAAATTTATATCCTGCATCTCTACAGACATAATTGGATAACCTAACTTGTTAGCACACCAATTAGCAACACTATCTGCATCAGCTGCAAAGGAAGTATCCAGATCATAAAAACCAAAGGGTGTTGGTCTACTTCCTGTTGATGGTACTTTGTAATATGATGCTGACATAGCTGCAAAGGAGCTACTTCCAGGCCAAATAGGTATATTCATTGTTATTTATTTCTGTGTAAATATAATTAGTTTCTGTATTCGTCATAGATCTTAATGATTGGTTCCACAATCGCATGTCTATGATTTGTTTTCAAAGTAACTACACAAAATCCTGGTACGTCTTTTAAATGTTTACAGATAAAGTCGAATCCAGATAGTTTTCTGTCTTTTAAATCGATCTGGGCTGCATCACCACATAAAAGCATTTTACTGCCCTTACATAGACGACCTAGTACAAGTTCCATCTGCCTATCCGTTATGTTTTGTGCTTCATCTACAACAACACAACAATTAGATAAATTTCTACCTCTCATAAAGCCAAGTGGAATAACTTCAATTGATCCATCTGTTATATGCTTATCAATTAACTCCTTGTTATACAGCCTATACATATTGTCATATATAGCTGCTGTGTATGGAGCTAACTTTGCATCCTTGTCTCCTGGTAGGAAACCAATCTCCTCTCCTGAGGAAACTGCTGGTCTTGTTAAGATAATCCTCTCTACTTCTTTTCTAAAGAGTAAGTCGAGTGCAATATTAGCTGCGAGCATACTCTTTCCTGATCCTGCTGATCCCCGTAAAACTGTTATTGTGCTATTAAGAATGTCGGCTTTTGCCTGCTTCTGCTCCTCATTTAAGTTGATTAAAAATTTAATTGGGTTTTTCAACCTCTTTTTTAATGCTTCGCCGTTTGACTGTTCCATAGATTTTATTTACTATAAATAGTATACTGAACCTATTTATACTAAAAATAATATGGAATCAAGATCACATCATTCAAGATTAGCTAACCAAGTTAATCAGCCAAGCTTGGCTCAAAAATCATTTAACCATCACACCCAGTTCTCTGGTATTAAGCAGAATGGATTTCAGAAGATGCAAGGTCCTAGTACTAGTGTTGTTAATTCTGTTAACATCAACACCAGACTAAAGTAACCTTTACTTTTTTTAAAAAGAAAAAGCCCCATTTTTTAAGTGGGGCTTTTCTATTTATTGCTTATTGGTTGATTAGATCAAGTTCAAGTCTGCAACGTACACCTTACCATAAAACTCGGGACGTGTTACCACTTTTGCGTAACGAGTCATCACTCCACGACGAGGCGTAAAGTTAACTGGATCGTACACAAGTGGAGTAAGCATTAATGGAACATAAGGAGCATACACAGCACCAGTCTCAAGGAACTGATTACCACGGTATCCCATAAGGATTGTGTTTTCAGTCATGTATGGGTTTTTGTACACTGTGTAACGGCCAGTCATCGAACCAACCTTTTGAACACCCATGTTGTAAGTCATCTTACTACCATCACCATCTGCAGCATATCCTGGGATTGACTCAAGGATTGTAGATACGTTTGGAGAACATACAAGGAAGTTAGCACCACCACGTAATGTCTTAGCGTGAATTTGGTTACTTACTTTTTGTAATTTAGTACCAAGTGTTTGGAACCAAGTACCTTGGATGTATCCTGTACCTTGGTAAGTGGTATCAGTCGTGAATGCATTTGATCCATTCCACTGGCTACCAACTTTAGCTGACCAGTAATCAGTTGTTGCTGCAGCACTAATCAACATATCAAGAATCTCAAGATCGATTTCCATCGATACGTATTCTGATAACATTGAAGTTAATTCTGCTTCAGCATCAATTGAGTGATAAGCATTTAAATCTTGAGCAAATTCTGGTGTCCAGCTTGCTTTTAATTTACGTGTCTTAGCAGTCAATGCAATTGAACGCATTTGCAATTCAATCTCAGGGATGTTTAGATCTGTATCCATACCACGGCTAGTTGAACTAACTGGTTTTGCTTCAAAATCACCACGTGCATCATTAGTTGGCTGCTTAGAGTAGATAACATTCACATTAG
>Ga0181357_1000982_pt1 | contig 11195 bp, 9 predicted proteins | sample Fa13VDMM110DN_FD_130094 | JGI IMG/M metagenome (GOLD analysis project Ga0181357, IMG submission 130094) | Freshwater viral communities from Lake Michigan, USA - Fa13.VD.MM110.D.N | ecosystem: Environmental > Aquatic > Freshwater > Lake | place: USA: Michigan | collected 2013-09-24 | reverse complement strand
TCCATACTGTTCTCTATTCCCCGGACCAACTTTGGTTGTACCCTGCGGAACCGTCAAGCCGGTCAACACACTTGCCGCGTTCTTGGCGTTAAGGAGCGGGAAGTCAAGCAACGACTGTTTGTACTTCGACTGCGCAGCACCGGCCTCCGTCAACGCGCTCGCGCCTTTCAACCCAAGCTCCTGAGCTTTACCTGCCAAATTACCCTGAGTCTGAGCCGCAGCATTCTGCAACTGACCCTGATTGTACGAACCCGTCAGAGCACTTGCGTAAGCGTCTGCAAGCGACTTGTTCTGCAGTCCCGTCAACGCAGATTGAAAGTCTGCCCCGGCCTGCCCTAATGCGCTCGCAAAGCGTTGCCCACCAAACCCACCAGACCCAACAAACTGCCCACCAAGCGTTGGCATAATGTTGCGCTGCCAGTTCTGATTGGCCAGCCTCGCCTGCTCGTTGGTGACACTGTTAATGTAGGGATTCATGAACGCTTGAATCCCAGCAGGGTTCATCGCGCTCGCTGCTTGAGCCGCGGTTTGCTGCGCGGCCGTTATACCCGGAAGATAAGAACCTGCCGCACCGCTCGTTGCCGCATACCCTTGCTGTTGAAGAGGGTCCAGAGCAGCAACACCCTCGGCCGCGGTCCTGTCTAACGCGCTAGTCGCAGCACTTGAGAGCGCTGTTGCGGCATTGGTATACCAGTCCGGAACAGTCGCCGTTGTGGTAGTCGTAATATTGGGAAGAGGATTCCCTTGGGTCAAACTCATTTTTTACCCCGCAAATACTCAAGAGGTGATTTAGCCGGAGGGGGCAACGACTTTGGATGTGCCTTCCTCGCTCGTGCTCGAATCGCGTGCATCATCTCGTACAACTTGTCCGACCCGGCTTTAGTTGACCCATTACCTAACGCTGAGACTACGTCCGCTGGGAACACAAATTCTCCGTCCGCAAGCATGGCAGGAATGTCATCCGACTGCCCATCCCCCGGACCCGTTACCGCATCCCCGCGCCTGAAGTCAACCCTCATCTTACCCGAATGAGGTACAAGAGTGGTACTGCCACGACCCGTTTTTGATGCCCCACCTACCGCCATCAGAGCAGCGATCGCCCCACCCTCAGCTTTCTTGACCTCTGGCTCGCTAAAAAACGAGTTGAACGCCCCAAAGATTGATTCAAGAGGCTTCTGCTGGCCATAACTCCAGAAAGAGTCCTCCGTAGGGTTTTGATAAGCGGCAGGAGCTTGTTGAAGTTTTTCATCCATCGCGGTGTCATACATTTTTTGCACCATTTGTTGGTAGCCTTCCAGCGGACTAACGAATTTTCCCGTCTCTCCAATCTTGGTAACAGGCAAAGCTGTATCAGCAGGTTTAGCAGACGTTTCGGACGGCGCTGCTACAGGTTGCGTGACCGGAGTAGTAACTCTGTCGGCTAGGTTGACAGAAACAATTGTGTCGGCCCCTCCGCCGGAAGTAACAGTGTCGGTCCCTCCGCCAGAAACAATTGTGTCGGTTTTGCTACCACCAGCAAGAGTGTCTTCTGCCCAATCGTAACCAAGGTTGTCGTCTAACTTGCCTTGAATAACAACAGTGTCTAGCTTATTACCAGTAAGAGTGTCTTCTGCCCAATCGTAATCAAGGTTGTCGTCTAACTTATTGTCGGTATCTTCCCCATCTCCAACATTGACGGTGTCATTTTCTCCACCAGAAGTAATTGAGTCTGTTTCTCCCAGAGTTGTGTCTGCTTCACCGGAAATTGTATCAACACCACTGGTATCGCCACCGTCTAGAATTGTGTCACTACCAATCCCTCCCGGCGCAGTGTTTTCTCCACCTCCACCCGCAATGGTGTCAGCCCCTTCTCCAATAGAAGTGCCTGTGTCGTTGCCACCGCCAGAGGTGATTGTGTCTGTTACTCCGGCAGTGGTGTCGCCACCAATCGAACCCGGTACAGTGTCAGCGCCTCCAGAGACAGAGCCATTAAAATCCAAAGAAATCCTAGACCAAGCCGGGGCATCATACTCATCGGCTGTTAATCCATACTCAGACGCAGCGCGAGCAATCGCATCGTCAACAGTAAGGCCGCCGTCAATCAACTCACTGGCGCGGGTCTCAACAGCCTTGCTGTTGTTGTCTCTAACTGCCTTGGCAATTTGCTCAGGAGTTTTTTTAACAACTTCTGGCTCAACCTTTTCTTTTTCAACTTCTTTCTTTTCTTCCTCTTTTTTTATTTCCTTGAAAGCGTTTTCCGGAATAATTGTTTTGGCTTGGTCTTCAGAAACTTGAACCTTTTGGTTTGGATTGTCTTCAGGCCATATTTCATAAACGGGAGGCTCGTCAGGGGCGATGACTTTTAACCTAATAGAATAAACATTTCCGTTTCTGTCAGTTGCCCTGTATTCCTCAGTCCCGTCATCATTAACTGCTTTGGTATAAACGGTCCAGAAAAACTCGTTTTCTTCTGGGTCTCGGCCAATACCAGAAACAAGATTGCCAAGCAACGACATTTGTCCGTTAGGACTTATAAACTTCTTGAGTCCCTCACCTGTTACGTTTGCGCCGATCAGTGATGTGATTGTTGGCTCGGTCGAGGTGTCTGTTCCGGTTCCGGTTCCAACATTAGTTCCGGTTTCAAATTCTTCTTTTGTGAACCTTTTTTCGTATTCGTCTGCAAGCTCATTTAGGTCATCAACAGAGAGTTCTGAAGACGGAATAAAATCTGGACTATCACGTTTAATATAGACATTAAGAAGTTCTTCATCCGTCATCTCTGACGGTTTTTTGGGCAACGGTCGGTAATCAGTTGCGTCTGTTTTTGTTCCGGTGTCAGCCTCAGCAAATTGAGTGCCGCTTCCAAGCACTTGCCCAACTCCTTGGGAAGCCGTCAGGATTTCATCTGCCCCAGCATCACCAGAATCTGTTTGTATAATGTTGTCTTCAACCGCAGATCCACCCGTAGCGGTATCGTTTCCAGCGGCCGAACCCGGAATTGCATTGCCGGTTCCATCAACAATTGGTGCGGTCTGAGCAGATGAATCATTTGCAGCATTGTTTCTTGTTTGATAATCTAAAACTTGCTTGCCAAGATCTATTAAGTCCCCAGTTGCTACTGGCTGACCAGTAATGGCAGACACAGCACCCAATTGCGCGGCTTGACCAATAATTGGATTTTTTGTTGCATTAGTAACCGTCTGGTTAACAAGAGTGGTAACGCCAGCAACTCCGCCATACAAAATAGCCCTCTCAATCTCTCCGGTTTCAGCAAGGGCATTTAAAGAAGAAGAGACCGCGTTGGCGTATGCCCGGTTCCCCGTTGCATCAAAGACAGCCTTCCCAGCACCGGACGCAAGAGCACTAACCCCACCAAGTGCAACAAACTTTCCTATGTCTTTGTCAAATATAGCCGCACTAAGGCCACTTAGCGCAGCACTGCCAACAACATCGGCAGCAAGCCCCGTAAGCGCTTGATTTGATAGGTTAGAGACCGCTTGTCCTACTGCACTAGAAGACAACCCCGCAGCCACATCGGCCGGAATCGTAGCCGCAGACGTACCTGCGCCAGAGGTAGCCCAATCCGATCCAACCAAGTCAGTGCCGGCAGCAAGCTCCTTGACCGCAGCGGGAATAAGGAATGGAGCGGCAACCTCAAGAGCGTCCCCGATGTTTTTAACATTTCCAGCACCGGTTTGAAGAGCTACGTTGCCAGCGGCCAGCCAGAGAGGCGGAACACCAGCAAACGACAACGCAACATTTATAAGCGGCAGCACTGGCCCGAGATCTTCTACAAACGCCCCCAAGCCAGACTTGCTGTACTGCTGCACAGGCACAACAATTGTCGATCCGTCAGCCTGTTGAATTGGTTGGAGGTTGTAGTTACTGTACCCATCACCCGCCCCCTCAGACGCAAACTTAGCAGCGGGGATTATTTTTGTTTGATCGTTCTTATTAAAGTATTCAGGAATGGTTCTTTCTACACGTTCGTAACCAGCAATGTGTTCACTCTCTCCAATCCCTCCCATTATTGGGACCATTTCTGAGTAAGGAACCTGCCTTACACCAATATCCCCAATGCTTTTAATGCCATAGTCCCTTGCAAGAGACGTGGCAATGTTCTTCATATGCGTATCGGCAGATAAAGGAGATCTACCTTTGTAAATATCTACCTGACCTTGAATAGCCCCCATCTGTTGGAGGAGGGTTTCATATCCGGGTTGCCATACTGCACGGGCTGCATCACCAGCAGCGGTGCCTTCTTTAATAGGCGCATATTGGTTGCGGGTATCTATGGTATCGGGTTCTATATCACCCGGTTCTAGGGCTTGGTTGTATTCGCCTTTGTAGTTTCGCGCCATCTTAACCCACTTTCCAGTTAGTGCCATCTGAATACACAGGCACTTTAGTTGATCCTCCACCAACCATACTGTTGACCTCTATTATCCTGCTGCAGGATTGACCGTACCTAACAAAGCAGCAGCCCAGTCAAACCAGTTGTCGTAATTGTCTGTGCTTGGAATGGCTTCGTTAGTAAAAACGTCAATCGCCTTAATCCCATTACCCCACAACTTCCAGTCAGTAAATTGAGTCGGGATCTCTAACTGCTGCGCCGCGTACAACTCACACATCAAAGCAGCCCAAGACTCAAACGTATGATACCTAGGGTCGTAAACCAGCGCTTGAGCCATCAGTACGGCCTCACATCGCCAATCGTCGCACTCAATAGCAACTTGCCTAACTGATAATTTCCACCGACCACGTTAGAACGGAAACGCAACCGGAGTTCCCGTCGCTGCTCCCTCATGTCCACCTTCCCGGTGCTCGGACTAAACGTGTACGGCTCCGAGTCAACATCTTCACTCTGCGCGAACGGCCTGCCCGTAACCACAAGAGTCATATCCTCACTCTGAATGATGTCAGGCTCAACTCTCTCCAATCTCAACCAACGATTCTCACCAACCATTGAAGGCTCCGGCGGTCCCCCGGCAACCCACCCAAGATCGCTTGTCTCAAAGTACGAATCTATGGCCAGAACATTTTGACCCTGAACCGCATCAGTTCCGATCTCGTGCTGCCACATTGAAATTCGATTTTCCGGCGTACTGAACGTCAAGACCTGAGTCCCGCTGCCAGAAGCGGCAACGGATAACTTGATTGTCTGAGCAAAGATATTGCTGACAGGAATCGAAAACCCAGCACCCGTCCCGCCAAGGTTGGTATTTAACGCACTCAAAGTATTCCCAACCACATAACCAGCGCCGCGCAGAGTAATCGTCACCGTCGTCACCGCACCACCGCTAACCACCACCGTAGCCGTAGCATTCGCTCCGCTACCGCCCGTGAGGGGTACATTGGTGTAGGTTCCGTTCGTGTACCCAGAGCCCCCAGTAACCGCGCCAAGCGTTTGGATGGCGCTAGAAGTAATAGTGCTAACAGTAGTCCCGCTAACAATATTAGCGCCAGAGACAACCTGCCCAATAACCACCTGAGTGTTGAACGTGCTTAAGTTAATAAACGCACTGCCGCTGACAGTAGTCATGGATTGCGTGAATACAATCTCTACGTCAGGAATCTCCCACCCGGCGGCCACTGGACGTGCAAACACCTGAGAGAAGTACCCTGCGGACCTTCTCGCACCTAAAGCCTCTCCCGCGTCGTACCAGACCCCTTCTCGGGTGTTGTAGATGATGGCGTCAGTACACTCCGTCGCATTTCCACGAGGATAAAACCACCAGACCTCGCCAAATCTAGGAACCTTTGTTGCCCAAACTTTTTGGCGCTGGCTATAGTTCAGATTGTCAAAAAAGTAATTCTGGTTGAAGTTGTTCGGGATCTCTTTGACCGTACCGTTGTACAGCAGGAACCGATCAACGCCACACCAGTAATACACCCCGTCGTACTCAATGGCCGACTGGCTCGACAAAATTGACGACTGACTCGTGATGATGTCGTATCGCCAGAACTGAGGGGGAGTCCCTGATCCGCCGATGTACGAAACGCGAACTAAACTATCAAGGCTCCAGAACAACCCAGAAGGCGCGTTCGATCCACCCCTGACGGGTAACCCCTGAACGATCTTCCCGGTCGCCACGTTGACTTCATTGGCGTCCGTAGAGACCCAATCCTGAGCGTTGCCTGCGGCACAATTCCTAATCAACCCGTTGTTGCCGTAGACAAAAACATAAGGGTGCAGCGACACAACCCCACCAGAGACCGCGACGTTATTGTTGAACGTAAGCGTATAGTTCCCAGTCGCGGTCGCGTTGTTTGAGAGCACAACCTTGGTGTACGAACCCAATGTAAACACCAAACCAGTCGTCGAATTCACAATCGTCGCAATGGCCGAGCCACCACTCGTGGCCGACAATGTGAAGGTGGTCGAGTAGTTGGTGGCGATGATGTAGTACGTTGTCCCCGACGTTAAACCCGTATTCTTGGGAACGGAAAATACCAACCCAGACACGCTGTTTGTCGCCGTTGTCAGCGATGGCCCACCAATCGAATCAGACAACGTGAACGTCGAGGTTCCGTTAGTTGCCGTAATGTAATACGTTGTCCCTGACGTAACCCCAGTGAACTGCTGCACCGTGAACACCAGCCCGGTGGTTGTCCCAGCCGTCGTCGTAATCGCAGTCCCGCCAGAAGTAGCAGACAACGTAAACGTCGTCGTGCCGTCAGTCGCAATGATGTAGTAGGTCAGTCCAGACGAGATCCCCGTGGCGCTCCCTGAGAACGGCCCAGAGACCACCACAGCCTGACCGATATACAACCCACTCGTCGCAGTACAAGAACACTGCCCTGCCGTTCCCGTAACCGCCACCCCAGATAACGCAACACCGGTCTGGGTTCCGGTAACGTAAACAGGTTGATCAACGTACAACCCGGTTGTTGCGGTGCAAGAAAAAGCACCGCCCGTGCTTGTGATTGCTACGCTTGCCAGAGCCTGCGGAGATGTTGTGCCAGTAACAGAAACCGACTGTCCAACGAAAAGACCCGAAGTTGCCGTACAGGACAACTGCCCAGCAGTCCCAGTAACCGCAACAGACGAAAGAATGTCCGCAGCCTCAACCTTTGAAACAACCGTAGTGTTGGCCGGGATCCCCGTCCCCGTTACCGTCTGCCCTGCGCCAATTAAGATGTTCGCTTGACTTAACGTAACCGTTGGTGATCCAGTCGTCAGGTAAGCATTGGCGTCAGTGAACGTCCCGATCTGAGACAACGTCGTTCCGTTAATGTCCCCAATCAAAACCGGGGTGTCTGCCGTTGAGTCAATCTGAGCGAGATTGTTTCCGGGATGCGCAAGAATAGAACCGACCCCTCCACTTCCAACATCATAGAACCCGTCAAACTGCCAAAGGTTTAGATTGTTCGCGGTGAAGTTGTTCAACGTATAGTCAGCAACACCAGCCCCGATGCCGTTGTTGTCAACCGAAAGCGACTGCAAACCGTTGTTGTAACCGCTGAAAATTTGGTTGAAGCCATTAGACGGGTTGACCCACACCCCTCTAGATGGACCAGTCAACTGATCCGAGATGGCTGCGTACCCACCGATCTTCCTCGGTCGCCCACGCTGGAACCTCACCCACCGACCGTCAACATAGAAGTCTTTATCAAAGACTGTCCCGTCCCTCTGGACCCCCGGCTTGGTGTCTAACTGAAAGACCTTCGCAGTCATCAGAAGGTCCCGCCAGCAATTCCCCCGGTCACGCCGCTTCCAATCGATGCCGTCCCGGTGACCACAATCCCAGAGGCCGTTACATTAAGCACTTGGGCCCCAAGGACCGCAATACCGAATTCTGCAGAAGCAGGTCGATAAATACCCGTACCGCTTTCCGATGAAAAGCTCAAGGACGGAGCGCTAACCGTTCCATTGGCCAACGCAAGAGTGCTTGCCCCGGCAGCGATCGTTGATGCGTTGTAAAGGTTGACCGAGTCACACAGCAAAATAACCTGCTGCCCCGACGGGACAACCGCAGTGGCCCCACCAGAAATCCCGGTCTGGAACGTAATCGTGTACGCGCCCGATGTTTGATTGGTGATGTAGTAGACCTGAATGGTCTGCGGCAGGTTGACAACTACGTTACCGGTCAGCACCCCAGTGTACTTTTGGATGACGTTGGCCGCCTCGGAAGATGTAAGTGTGTACGGAGACCCTGCGAAGGTAACCGCCTTGGTCAACTGCGTAAAGTTGAACTCCGTGCTCTTGCCTAGACCGACAGAGTAGAACGCCGTCCCCGAACTTGAAATCAAGCACGAATCAGCCGGCTGCAGGTCAAGCGAAGCAGAGCCGTTGATCAGAGAGCCACCGCTAGGCGTTACCGCCAACGTCCCAGTCCCACCGTTCCGGATCAAGAAAAACCAATTGTTCCCGAGCGTTGAGGCAGAAGACAAAGTCAACGTACCACCGCCACCCGTCCAAACGTAAGCACTCGCTCTATCTGCCGCCACCGCGGTGTAGTTAGAAGCAAACGTAGTTGTAGGCTGAGACTGATTAAGCGTTGCCCCGATGGCCGTCAAACCATACCCGGCAAGCGTTGCAGCATTTGAGTTGGTCGTAGTGGACCCAAACGCTATGACACCCCACGTCCCCGTTGTATTCGCGTTTGACGTGATGAAGATGTACTGAGCACTTCCACCCGTCGAAGGGATTGACACGATCGTGCTCGCCCCGCCAAAAGACTTGACCGTCAGCGTAACCCCGCCCGTGTTGTAGATCAGAGCATCCTGACCTACCGATGCTTGATTGGCCGGTGGCATCCATAACTCATACGATGAGCTAGTCGTGCTGACCTGCATCACCCTCGCGGCAACGTATTCCGTGTCGTTACCGTTCAGGGGCCACTCAAGCTGAATGGTCCCCGTAGTAGACGTTAAGGCATAAGCAGCGTAAGAAACGTCCGTTGGCTGGATTACGTTGCCAGTGAATGGGCTGTTGAAACTCATGAGTCTTTCACCATCGTTTGACGATCGCCTACTCTGGTCAAGTCTTCTTGCTTGAGTAATGCAATCGCCTTGTCGTACATTGCCTGCCAGACTGGGATCCGCTCATCGTTCTTGAGGAACGGCATCGCTTGCAACAAGGATCCGTAAAGCATCGCCTGCGGAGCGTACTGCGTGAACCAGTTAGACTGATTCGCTGAATCTAACGGTTGATTGCGCTCGTAGTACAGCACCTGAAAAGAGTACGCCTCCTCGGGGGTAGGGGCCACTAGCCAATGCGTGTAGTCGTAATCACAATAGAACGCAGGTAGCCCCGTCTGAGTGTCGTCTGGCCAATACTCACGCAAATACTCGTACTTGCGCAAGAACACCGGATAGCGCTCACCACCCGTTGTGACGTTGAAGGAAACGGTCTTTCTCCACCGCGCAGGCTTGTCTATCACCGGGTCGCTCGCGGTCATCGTCCCGTCAGCCACCGTCAAGTTGCCAAGGAACTTGATCTCCGACGCCAGAACCTGCTCCGCAAACATGATGAACTGCGGGATCTTGTCTAGCGTAGCCGTGTCAGTCCGCTCAAGGTAGGTTGAAATGTCGTTGACTAAAGAGTCATACGTCATTACCGCTGCGACTGTCATTTTGCGGCCACTCCCTTGTGTTTTTCAAACGACCTCATGCCGCCAAACCCAAGCAGCCCAGCAAGCAACGTCATGAGTTGCTCAACGTCAAGATCGGGCGGAGGTTGCAGTTCCTTCGGAATTATATCCACCCCTTGACCAAAAGCCCAGAGCCATTGCATCAGCGGATACCCAAGGAACTGGTAAGCCAAACCCAGAACCCCAATCCAGCCCACAGCAGGACGCCAGCCGCTGACAAATAGGCTAGTAGACGCCGCTTCGATTTTATTAATATCCACTTGCGCGAGGTCTGTAGCTTGGTCAATGCGCTTTTCTTCAAGGTCGAGCTTGCGCTCCTCCAGCGCCATTTGAAGGCGTTCCTTGTCTGTTGTAATGAGGTCACCCGCGACCTTACCCACGCCTTCAATGATGCTCCCGATTCCAATAAGATTCATTACTTTAGTCCGGACAATGTACGGTTGATCCAGCCGAGAAGGAACTTGGACTGGGCACGGTTTTTGTTGCAAATGTCTGCGTAACGAGTAATTTTTGCCAGCGCGTAGGCTTTTTTGAACGATTCAGGTTCTGCATTGTTAAACTTTTGCAGCGTAGCAGGGCCAACCGCACCATCTGGCGTAGCACCAACAATCAACTGCGCCAACTTGACCGCAACAGACAAGCCAGTGTTTACGCCGAAGTTGAAAACCGATTCCGCAACCACTTGATTCGCAATCTCATCCGCTCTAAGACGATCCCAAAACTCAGTTTTATAGAATCCACGTACCATTCCAGTAAGGAGCGGATTGTTGATTTCTTTGTGGTCAATGAGATTCCATCCGCCCCACTGGGGGTTTTTGTTTCGTGCAATTCCTGCATAGGTCATTCCTCCGGTGTCACCGGGAATAGTGTGAAGAACGTAACCGCCTTCGTCGCGGATCATTTGCTCAAAGGCTTGTTCAAAGTTAGCCATTTTGCTTGTCCTTCATCTTGTTGATGATCTCAAACGCACTCTTGACCTTCTCCTCTAGCACAGCCACCCGCAAGTCAAGTTTTGACAGCACAATGATTAACGTAACGATACCTAACAGTACCGGCCAAGCCTTGAGAAAAAGCTCAACAAGTTCCATCAATGCCCCTTCATTATCATTGTCACGAGCAACATAATTATTGCCCCCCCTCCAGTGATAAGAATCTGTTCTAGACGTTTAATCCTTGCGTGAACACCTCTCATCTCACGCTCAATACCCTCGTATCGGACGGCACAAACGTCCACATGGGCATCAATCTTGTGGTCTACTTCCGATAGGGTAGCCATTTCAATTAGCTCTCTTCTGGTTTTTTAGAATCCGCCACTTCCTTCTGGATGGCCTGAATCAACTGGAATACCTGAGCGTAGGGTTGAGTACCCAAGTGCTGAAGGATGGCGTTCAGGAGGGCAATAGATACGATTGCGTTTTCCATTTAATTAATCCAAGGAAGTTGAGGTGAAACGACTGGGGGGTTGATCTGATTGTTGATCTGCGTCTGCACAGCGGCTTCAGCAGATGCTTGATCTACACCGCCAGCCCAGATCCAGCCAAGTACGATGTCTTGAGTCAGGTCAGCGTAGGGCGTGTAGGGCGTACCAGCTACATAAGTAACTGAGCAGGTCGAGTAGAC
>Ga0181357_1000979_pt1 | contig 11205 bp, 17 predicted proteins | sample Fa13VDMM110DN_FD_130094 | JGI IMG/M metagenome (GOLD analysis project Ga0181357, IMG submission 130094) | Freshwater viral communities from Lake Michigan, USA - Fa13.VD.MM110.D.N | ecosystem: Environmental > Aquatic > Freshwater > Lake | place: USA: Michigan | collected 2013-09-24 | reverse complement strand
CTTGACGCGGGCGACGATCCGGTGCAGGTATCGTGGCGATTCGCGATCGAAGAGGATCGCGCCCTCGGAATTCAACAAGGAACGACGAAATGACCCGCCTTCTCTGCATCGACCCCGGAAAGAGGGCGATCGGTTTCGCCTACTCCGACGCGGATCGCCTCATCGCGTGCGGCTGCATCCGGTCGAAGTCGACCGATCCTGCGATCGTCGCCGCCGCTTTCTACGATGCGCTCGTGACGTCGATCCCGAGCTTCCGCCCTGATATCCTCGTCGCTGAGGCGATGGTGTGGCGGCCGAACGATCGCAAGAGCCAACCGAACGATCTCCTCGACGTTACGCGCACAACGACGCACGTCGCTGTGGCGCTTCGCGTCGGGGCCGTGCGCGACGTCGAGGCGCTCGAGTGGAAAGGAAACCTCCCGAAGTTGATCCACCACGCGCGCCTCGATCTCGCACTGACCGAAGAAGAGCGCGAGATCGTGCGCCTCGGCCTCGCCTCGACGATCGAGACGCACGCGAAGGAAGTTCTTGACGCCGTCGGGATCTGGGCCTACTACACGAAGCGAACGGACCGCGCCGGGCGGTCTCTGCGAACCTGAACCAACACGAAGAAAGAACGAGAACATGAGCGACACGGACGATTTCAAGGCGGGGGATGAGGTCATCGATCACGAAGGAGATCGCGGGGTTGTGGAGAGTGGGCAGGATGAATGGGGGGATATCAAAATCCTATATCGCACAGTAGACGGAGCCCCCTGCGAGCCTTTTACGGGGTACGCAAAACCCGAACAACTCACGAAAGCTCCAGCCACGACCCCGCACACCGACCAGAAACCGCGCGGCGAGAAGGCCCCGCTTGCGCTTCTCCCCTGGGACGTCCTCGCCGCGTGTCGACTCGCGCCGCCCTTCTTGCAGAACCTGCACGACGCGATCGGCCTTCTCCCGATCGACCGGCCGCAACTCCCCGCCGTGCCGAAAGAGCGCACGACGGACTACCTCTCCGAGCTTCTCGAACCCGAAGCACCCGGGCTCGGCGTCGACCTGGGCGACGTCGCGCGCGTTTTCGCGTACGGATCGACGAAGTACGCGCCGGACAACTGGCGTTCGTTCACGTGGGACGAAGCGAGCGAACTCGAGTACTGGAGTGCGTTTTTGCGTCACCTCCTCGCGCACTCGCGCGGCGAGATCGCCGATCCGGAATCGGGATTGCCGCACCTCGCGCACGCGGTGTGTTGCCTTCTCATCGTCGCTTACCACGAGGCGAAGGCGTGACCGCCCTCACCCTCCCCCGCGCGCAGCGCCTCGCCTCGATTCGCCCCGTGACCGAGGCGATCGGCGCGATCCTCGACGTCGACATCGACTCTACCGAAACGGAGACGATGGCGCGCGAGATCCTCGCGACCGCGAACGCCGTGTTGAAAGCCGTCGAGGATCAGCGCGTCGAAGAAAAGGCGCCGCTTCTCGTCGCGACGAAGGAACTCGACGCCGAATACAAGGCGGCCGTCGAGCCCCTCAAGCGCGTAGAAGGCACGCTACGGGCTCGCCTTGAAGGCTGGCTTCTTCTCCTCGAGGAACGCCGCAAGGCGGCCCTGAGAGAGGCGCAAGCGGCATCGCTCGCCCTCGCGCACGTCGAGGCGAACGCCGCGATCGTGAAGGTCGCCGAAGCCGCGCCCGCGATCGTCGCGAAGCAGTTCGACCGATACACCTGGGCCGTTCAGCACGTCGACGAATCGCGGATCCCCCGCGAGTACATGAGCGCCGACGCGCGAAAGATTCAGGCCGAGATCAAGCGCGCCGACGCGCACGGGATCGAGCCTGTGATCGAAGGCGTGACCTTCCGCCGAGAGATCGCAACGACGGTGCGGCGATGAGTTCTTACGACCGTAACGAACGATCGGCGATCGCGTCGGACTTCACAGCGCACGAACGCCGTGTGTTGGGCGGGACGATGAAACGACACACCGCAACGAACCCCGGAATCAACGACGGAAAACGAGAGCAGGAAGTTCTCACGCCGCCGGAAATCATCGTTCGCGTCGAGCGCGCGTTCGGCGGCCTGATCGGACTCGATCCGTGTTCGCCCTCGAAGAACGCGCCGAGCTTTCACGCCCTCCGCCGCTACCACGAACACGAGAACGGGCTTGATCTGCCGTGGTTCGATCGCACGTTCTTTAACCCTCCATGGGACGTGCTTCGTCCGTGGCTGGAAAAGGCCGAAGCCGAGGCGAAGGACGGTAAGCGTATCGTCGGCCTCGTTCCGTGGCGGTCGCGTCGCTTGTGGTTTCAACGCGCGCTCGCATCGTCAACAGCCGCAACCCTCGAAGGGCCGGTGAAGTTCGTCGGGCACAAGGCTGCGATCCCGGTTGACGTGACGCTGATCGCGTGGAACTGTGTCGTGCCCGGACATGTGTTCGGGTCGTTCGTGAAAGGAGAATGATGATGGATCCAAACTACAGCATTGAAGAAGAGGCCGAATTGATGTTGGGCGAGATCGACGCGGCCGATGCGATGCGCCCTGAGACCGCAACGAAAGAGCAATCGATCGAGTTCCTCGAGACGATTGCAGCCGGGATCGAAGACCGGATCTTGAGTTTGCGATGAGCCGCATCGGAGCGAAAGCGAGCCGCGCTCGAAAGGAAGCGAAGATCCGCACCGTGTTGACGGATCCTCGCGTTCGGACAGAGATCCAGGAGTGGATCGCCCCCCCACCGGCGCCGCTTCCTCGCCGTTACGCGGAGCCCACGATCCTCGAAGCCGTGACGATTTCAGGCGATACGCTGGAGGCTCGCGTGTTTCTTTACGTACTCACGGCCGCGATCGCGCTCGGCGTCGTCTACGCGTTTCACTACTCGTTCTTGAACCCTTGAGCGACGCTCGCGAGCGTCGCGCCCTCGCGATCGGAAGTCGTCGCGAGGGCCCAGATCCCGAGGGCGAAGGGGTGATGCTTCGCGGCGTTCTTCGCGTCGGATCGGATGCGGTCCGGCGCGAAGTACGTTCCGATCGCAGGCACGACCTCGCGCCCGCCGTCGGTCCATCGACCCATTGCGCGCGCGAGGCTTTGCTCGTCGCGCACTCGCTCGTAAACCTGGAGGATCATCGGCCCCTCAGGGAAGCGGATCGCGTCCCACCGACGGCGCGTGAAGACGGTCCAGCCGATTTCGAAGCCTCGAGCGTGCGCCCCGTCCGCGAGTCGATTGACGTCCGCTTGCGTCCAGTCTCCGTACGTGTCGATCTCGTGCGGCTCGACATCCCAGAGCAAGCGCATACAGTCCGACGCGACGCCGCACGCCTCGGCGTGGTCGATCGCGCTCTCGATGCGATCCCGACGAGGGAACGAGTAGAGCCACGGTTCGATCTTCTCGTCTCGAAGCGCCTTGACGCACTCCGCGACGCGCTCCGGCGACTGCGTCCGGCCGTCGACGGACTCGACGAGGACCGCGCACCACGACGCGCCGAAGCGCTTCGCCTTCTTCGCGCTCTTCGCCGCGTCGCCCTTGTCGTTCTGATCGGGCGAGGCGTAGAAGAACCCGAGCCCGGAGAAAAGCGGAGCGGCGACCATCAGAGACCTCGCATTGACTGAGTGAGGAACGCCGTGCTAGCGCCCGAATCGCCGCCGACGAAGACGCAGGAGAGGACGTCCGACGCGCACACAACCTCGCCGAGCGCCGCCGTCGGGCCGGTGTAGGCGTAGGAGAACGAGGCGCCCGCGTCGTCTGAAAAGCGAACGTGATTGAGCGCAACGAGAACGAGAACGCCGTTCACGCAGGCGAGATCCTCGACGGCCTCGCCGAGCGAAATCGAGGTGACGTCGTCCGGTTCCGCCGCCGGGAAAGTGTGAATCTTCGCGACGCCCGAAGCCGACGACGAGACGAAGAACCGCGCGCGCGTCGCGTCGTACGTAACGCGCGTCTCCTTCGTGCCCGCCGTCGCGGCTACGGTGTAGCGCGTCGTCCACGTCGAGCCGTCGGGGGAGGTGCGGATCGTGTCGCGGTAGACGGTGACGAAGATGCCGCCGCCGTAAGCGATATCGGTCGCCTCTTCGGGGAGCGCCGTCAAGCCCGTCCACGTCGTGCCGTCCGTAGACGTCGAGACGCGCCCGCCGATGCCGATCGCGATTGCGCGCGTGTCGGAGCACGCAACGTGCGTGAAGAAGGCGCCCGTCGGACCGTAAACCGAAGTCCACGAGGTTGCGAGATTGCCCGCGATGCGGGAGAAGATCGTTCCGTTCGCGGAACCTCCGACGGCGATCCAGCGATCGACGCCTGAAAGATACGCAAGATCGGCGACGTTCGCCGTCAAGCCCGTGCTCGATCCCGTCCACGCCGATCCGTCGCTCGACGCCTGGATCGTGTCGCCGCCGCCGGTACCTACGATCGAGAGAAAGTGATCGACGGGAAGCGTCGGAACGACACCGAGAAGCGCCGTCGCCGCCGGACGCGCCGCGATCGCCTTGATCCGAAAATTCGAGGCCGCCGTTCGCGGAGTCCACGACCCAAGGCCCGAAGCGACACGCCTTCGGCGATGGTGCTCGATCCAATCGCCGTGCACGCCCGTAATGAAATTCGCCCACTCAACGGGGAGCGTATCGGGCTCGTAACCCTCGGCGCGCCTTGAGGCGCCCGGATCGACGCGGACGGGATCGCCTTCCCAATCGTCGCCATCCATCGGATAGGTCCCGACCGTGGCGAAAAGCGGCGAGGTCGCCGGAAGAGTCATCGCGCACCGTGCGAGAGCAAAAAGAGCGCGCCGCTAAGCGTTGAGAAAAAGCCCGCAACCCACACGAAAAACCAAGGATCGACGTGACCGCCTTCGCGGTCGCCGGGCTTCGGCGTCGTTGTCAAGAGCGCATCAATCCCGCGCCCGATTGGGCTCCCCGGAATCAGCAAGCCCGCGAGCGCCGCGATCGCGAACGACTGCAACGGCGCGCGGGCCGGGTCGAAGAACTCGACGTAGACGATCACGATCGCGCAGATCGCCGCGAGAGCGACGTTGATCGAGTTACGAGGCGTCCAGTTCATTTCTCTTCGTCCTTCTTCTCGGAGTCACGACGAAGCCGCGCGGCGCCCGCGTCGATGAGGCGCACGATCGCAGGCGTGACCATCCGCACGAAAAAAGCGGAGGCGCCGATCAGGAGCGCGATTGCTGCGGCGAGGTTCGGATCCACGCCTCAAGATAGCACGCGGCTTAGGCTTCCCCCCATCGTCCGATCTGACACGCGACAGAAGCCCGTCAACACGTTTCGCTCGCCTGCGTTCGCAACGCGACCGAAGCGAAACGCGCGTTGGTGAACGACGCCCGGGGGGAGCGTAATCGTCGAGAGCGAGACGCCCGCCGCCTTCGCGCGGCGCAATCGCCGGTGTACTTCGTGTGGCGAGTTCAAGGCGGTCCCGAGCGCCCGCACCTCGATGCGCGCGGGCGAGACGTCCGAGACGCGAACCCGAGCGCCCGGGACGAGATCGAACTCCTCGAACACGCGGACGATGCGCGCGAGTTCGAACGCGCGGCCTTGACTTCGATTGACGAGAAGCGAGACCTTGATCGATCGCCGATAGACGTAATCCGACCGCTCCGCGCGCGGGTCCGCGACGACGGCGCCGAGGAAATCGAGCATCGGCCCGTAGGCGCGATCGGCGTCGAGAAGTTGTTCGTAAAGCGACACGATCACATCGTCGACGATGTCAAGGCGATCCGTGTGCGCGCCGATGAACGCGAGGAGGTTCGCGCTTTCCTTGTATTGAGAGAGGATCCGTGCGAGATTGTCGGCCCTCGAATTCGGCCACGGCGAGAGCGACCCGGGGATCCGCGCGGGCGGATCGAGTTCAAGCGGGCCGGGGAGTTCCGCCGGGAGGACGTAGGGAAGGGAGGTCACAACATCCACTCGCGACGAGCCCACTTCGCAAGCCCGGACATCTCTGCAGTCGTGAGCGCGCGATTCCACAACGCGAACGCGGCGACGCGACCGTCAAAACCGTTTGCCAGATCCTGACGGTTGCCGATCGTGATGTCGTTGGTCCCGGCCGAAAGTGAGGTTCCGGTTCCGTCTGCGATCATCGATCCTCGCGACCAGATTGAAACCGGATTGCTGGTTCCTGCGCGCGAGAACCCGTCCACACGCCACCCCTTCGTTGTGAAGGTGCCTGTGGGCTCGCTGGCCAAGTACGGAGCGTCGCCGCCCAACTGCCCGAAATCGAACGGCTGAGGAGTTGACCCGTTTGTTTTTGCGATGAGGGACGAAGCGCCCGCCGAGAGCGGGAGATGCACCGCGATCGCACTCCAAACCACGCCCGCCATGCCTGCGTCATGAACAACGCGCAGACGATCGGCGCGCGTCGCTTTGACGAAGAACCACGCATCAGACCCGGGCCCGCCGCCTGAGACGAACGCAGGCGCAGAGCCCGCGCCGTCGACCGTCGCAAATCGCCCCGTCCCGAAAAGATCCGCGATCCCGTTCGTCGTGATGCGGCCAGATGCGAGAAGGTTCGCGCTCGACGCGCGGCCGTAGAAAATACCGTTCGTTGGGATGTCGAGCGGGGCGCAGTAGTCGATCACCTCGGGGGCGTCGATCTGAAGCGCAAACGCCGTCGTTGACGTTGCCCAACCGACCCGCTGCGAAAGCGCGCCGAGTCCGGCGGGGGTTGCGCTGGAGACGGCACCGATCGCCGACGTCGAGAGATACACCGCCGCGCCCGCCGTAAGTCCCGCCGCCGGAACCAGGCCCGCAACACCGACGCGAGCGAAGACGGTCCCGCCCGCGTCGCCCGTGCCGCCCGTAATGCACTGCCCGATGTACCCTTGAACGACCGAACCCGCGCGCCCGTCGGACTTCGTCGCCCGTCCCGAAACGAACGCAACGGCATCGCCCGCCGCGAGCGTAACCCCATTCGCGATCGCGATTAGCTCGGAGCTGAACGAGGTATCGGCGGGGGCGCCGATCTGAACCCACACCGCCGCGCCCTCCGATGCGTCGATACAGAGAAAGAATGCAGCCGTCGCGGGGTTGTCCATCCCCTGCACTTGGACCCACCACGACCCCGGAGCGTAACCCTCCGTCGAGTCGTCCGCAACCGTCGGAGCGGAGAAAGCTCCGCGAAGCCTCTGGTTTGTGTAGCCCGTGGGAGTTCTCCGACAGATCGCGTCGTAAGCCCCCGATTCGAACGCGGCGCGCATCGCGTTGATCGATCCTACCGTCGCGCCGGACGAGAGACCGACTTCGGTAGCGACCTCAATCAGGCGATCCTTGATTTTTTCGACGTTCACCGCCGCGAGTTCGTTTGCGTTCGGCGTACGCGCGTCGTACAACGCCGCGCCGAGATCGGCCGGGTTGCGGGTCGGGAGGGTCGTGATCGTCATGGAACACCCGTAGAAGAGGAAACGGTGACGTCGCCCGAATCGATCGAGGCGATCTGTCGAAGTGAGATCGGAACGTCGACGAAGGCGCCTAGGCCGAGATTGACCGACACGACGCGAAGAACGCCCGCGACCGTGCGCGCCGCCGCAACGACGAGATCCCAGGAGCAATCAACGCCCGGCGTGAATTCGATCGCCGCGATCGCGGCTTTGACCGCGTCGTCGCCTGCATACAAATCAGCGGACTTCACGAGCGTGATTGAGGGGAGTACGTCGACGCGGGCGGGGCGCGTGAAGCGAACCGTTCGCGCGAAGCTTTCGGAGTCGTAGATCGTGCGGGATGTCGTTCCGTGCGTAGCGATCCCAGCCGCCTTCGCTGCAAGAATCACCGCCGCGATCGCGTCGTCATCGGTCGCCGTAGGTGTCTGCGGACCATACACGACGCACTCGATCGAGTGTGAGGGTTGCCCTGATACGACGGCATCCGTGTCGTTTTCGACAACGTACGCGGAGATTACGCCCTCGACGGCGGAGATGTCCGCCGCGATGCCGATCACACTCGAGGAGCCCGGCGCGCTCACTTCGCGCTTTCGGCGAAGGCGCAAGGCCGCTTCGGTTTCGATGGCGGATCCGGTCGTCCCGTCGGGGTGCCCGTCGATGAAATTCCACCCCGCAACCGGCGCCGCGATCTGGAGTGAGTCCGCGAGAACGACGATCGGGCCCGCGATCTCGGCCTCGAACGTGACGAGCGAGAGACCCCCAACCGACACGATCTCTTCGACGTTCGCGAAGCGGTCGGCCGGGCGTCCGGCGGGGAAGGCGACAAGCGCGCCGATCGCGTACGCCCCGGCATCGAGGTCGCACGTCACGAGGACACGAGTCGCGATCGCGGGCTTGCGGTACGTCCCGGAGATCGCGCAGATTCGGAGCAACGCGTCGCCCGTCATGGTCTCCGGATCGAGCGCCGCGAAGAGCGCTGCGAGGGCTTCCTCCGCGACGCGAACCCGACGCGCGGTGATCCGGTTGATTTGGCCTTCGGGACTCGACGTCGAGAGATCGAGTTCAGCCGAGATCGAAGCGCGCTGGTCGGCCTCGATCGCCGCGAGCGTCTCCGCCTGCGTCGAGATCACAAGGCCGCTTGACGTGTACGATGGCACGAAGTAAGGTAGCACGATGCACACTCTCACCACGCTACGAGCACTTGCGAAACGTTGCGGACGGGGACCGAACCCGGATGACGTCGAAACCTACGCCCGCGCCGACCTTCTGAAACTCTTTCAAGAGCGCACCGAGATCGCTCGGTTGTTTGGCGAGACTGAGGAGAAGGTATCTAGAGCTTTGGAGGAGTTTGAAGCTGCGGGCAAACTCGACGAGTTGGGGTACCGGGTGGCAGGCACAATCGAGAACCGACTCGAAAAGGCGAAGAAGGAGAAGGGTGACGCGTCGATCGTACGTACGGAGATCGCGGCGCGCGCCTTCCTCAAAACACCCTCACTGGAGACGCTCCGCGCGTTGTGCGATGCGGGCGATTTCGGAGCGGATGGACACCCCTTCGACCGTTCAAAGATCGCGAAGATTTTGAAGACGATCAACGACGCGGATGTGTCGACCGGGCGTGGCCTGACTTTGACCCGCTACAGACGGACGCGCTTCGCCAAGCATTCAGGTAAGGAGATCCGGGCTGACTACGATCGACGTGAGATCGATCCGTCCACCGTCGGCGAGAAGCATGAGAAGGTGCGCGTCTCAGTCCCGCAGTTCGCGATCCAGGTGAGGGGCGAGCGTTTCGAGTACACGTTCTACCCCTCCACGTCGAAGCGGTCGGGTTTCGATCTTACCTCAGTATGAGCGGTCCGTAGTCCTCGCTGCGAACGACCGTCCCGCGCACCGTCCGCGCCTCGAACACTACCGAAGCGCGGCGCGTCGATCCGTCTAGCTCGATTTCGAGAACCGGGACGTCGATGACGCTCGGCACGTTCAGGATCGCGCCTCGGAGAAGCGTCTTCACGCGGCCGAGATCGGCGCCCTTCACCGCGAGGATCTCCTCCCAGTACGGAACGCCCTCGCGCTGATCCGTGAACGATTCGCCTCGGAAAAAGAGCAAGCGCGTTTTGATCTGCTGCACCGTCGCCGCGTCTTCGTCTACGGTACGAAAGCGTCCGGCCGAGACGAAGAGATCGTGTGTGATAGGATCGAGCGCGAGACCTCGCATTAGTCGCCTTTCGTGATCGACGTCGCGATCGGGTTCGTGCCGATCGTCGTTGCGTAGGTGTAACTCGACGTCGTCCCCGCCGCCGTCGCGATCGTGGTGAGCGCCGCCGAGATCGCGCTTAGGTGCGCCTTGATGTCGTCGGCCTCGGCGAGCGCCTTCGTTCCGCCCGCGCGGATCTCGGAACCGCGCACCTCGAGGCGAACGCCCGTGGGGTTCCCGAGGAGAATCGCGTTATCCGGCGAGGCTTGCGCGCGATTCCCCCGGAACTTCAGTCCCGGGATCGCGAAAGCGCCGTCGATCCCGTGACGAGTCGCGATGCCAGGATCTTCAGGCTCGCCCGTCGCAAGCCAGCGATCGATCGAGACCTCGGGGAAGAACACGGCGACCGTGTCGCCCTCGCCTAGGGGGAAGTGAAGCGTTCCGGCGAACGATCCCGGCCAGACGATCGGGACCGCAACGAGCGTCGGATAGGGCTCGCTCGTGTCGTCGTCCTCGTCGTCGTCGAGACCGCGCACGATTCGCCGCGCGCCGAGGTCGATCGTTGCGGTCTGAGTCGCGTAGTCATACGACCGCACGCGCCCGGGGAGGCACGTGTGGATCTCGTCGGCGTGTGCCTCGAGGACTCGACGAAGGAGATCGGGTTGACGGGTCGACACGCTGGGAGTATAGCGCGGCGCTCACAACGCCCTAAGCGTCATCTCCGCCGTCCAGTCATCCCCCCGCGTGTCTCCGATCCACGTGACGCCGCGAACTTCGAACGAGCCCGAGGCCGCTTCGCTCTCGATCTGGACGCGGCGCCCCGGCTCTAGGCCCGGTCGAATCAGCGCCCGCGCCGTGAGGACTCGGCGCCGCGCGTCCCAGGTGGGCGATTCGATCAAGCCCGTGTCGGGGGTGAGAAGCTCGCCCGTGACGCTCTGCGCCCCGCCGCGCCTGAGAACGAGCAAAGCCCCGTGCTGGACGCTCCAGCGGTACCCCGCGCCGCTGAGAAGCGCCGTGAGGGTGCGCGCCGCGAGTCCGTCGACCGCGTAACCGCTTTCGAAGGTCGCCGCGCCGCCGCGAAGGCGAAGCGAGCTTATGACGTCAGGGAGATTCCCCTCGCCGACCTGAAGCGCCCGCGCCGCGTCGCGAACGACCGTCGAGACCGGCGTTCCGGGCGCGTAGGCGCGCGAGAGGCGCGCCACGTCGAAGAATGCCCCGCCGCCGTCGCGACCGAGGACCGTCAAGATCCGATCAGGCCCTTCGCGCGAGACCGTCGCGGATCGCACGGTACCGGAGAAGATTAGCGGCGCCCCGCCTTCGTAACCGGCAGAAAGTCGGATCTGTGCGCCGCGCGTCGCGGCCGCGATCGTTTCGGGGGCGCCGTTCCAGACTCGGATCTCCGCGACCCCCGCCGCGCCGCGTGTTTTGCGCTCGACCTTGAAAGCGAGATCGAGATCGGAAACGTCGCGATTCCCGAGAGAGAGCGACCACGCGCGAGGAAAGAGTTGCACGGTGAAGGATAGCGCGCTAGATCGCGTCGATATGAAGATCCGATTTCTATACCACGAGCGGGGCGTGACGGTCTCCGCTTTCATCCAGGGAGGGGCGATGGCCGGGCTTACAGGGGCCGCCGCGTTCAATCGCTACGCCGCACTTCAAAACCTTCG
>Ga0181357_1000978_pt1 | contig 11207 bp, 10 predicted proteins | sample Fa13VDMM110DN_FD_130094 | JGI IMG/M metagenome (GOLD analysis project Ga0181357, IMG submission 130094) | Freshwater viral communities from Lake Michigan, USA - Fa13.VD.MM110.D.N | ecosystem: Environmental > Aquatic > Freshwater > Lake | place: USA: Michigan | collected 2013-09-24 | reverse complement strand
TGGCTTAGGTATCCGGTCGGCACTGCAATGATGGTGATAAGCGACCCAGATTCGCCGGGAGCACCCACACTAAGAATAGTTAACCAAGAAGCTAAAGACGCAATTAACAACAGGGGTCAATGACATGGCGGAACAATCTGCTTTCGATCTGTTGGGAACATCAACGGCCCCTGTACCGGAAACGTCAACGGCCCCTAAACCCAATACTAAGTCTGCTTTCGATCTGTTAGGAAAGCCGGCCTACGACAGGGCGCAGGAGCCCGTCTTGTCGAACACCTTCATCCCAGCGCCCCCGGGTCAGGCCGAAAAAGCTAAGGCCATAGCTGCCGGGGCCGCTACCGGGGCCCCCCTTGGGTTTGGTGTTTCGGCAGCCACCGTAGAAGGGGCTCGACTGGCATACAACCTTACGAAAAACCCATACGCCGCATTTGGGGGCGGGGTAATAGGCTTTGGGGCAGGTATGGCAGGGGCAATGGCCCTTGATCCGTACCTCAAAAGCATGGTGCCGCCCATATACCTTCAAGACCCTGTGCTTATCCCGTACTTTGAGGGCGGCAGAACTCTGGGGGAAGCTTTAGGCGCCGCGCCTACCCTTTTTCGTATTCCAGAGGTAGTGGGCGGAAGGGTTGCGAGCTACATGTCCTCAATAGGCACCGAAGCAAGAAAGGCGCCTCTTAGCACGTTGGGTTTTGAAGCCTCTACCGGTCTCACGGCGGGCACGGCGGGAGCAATGTCACTTGCCTATGACCCCTCCAACGAGGGGCTCCGCATGGGAGCAGAAGTCATATCGGGGGTTTTTAATCCGCTGCACACGATGCAGGCCGCTGGCTCGACGGTTAAAAGCCTACTTGGGAGATTTGGAGAGGCTGGGAGAGAGAACAAGGCAATACAGCATTTGCAGAGGATTATCACCCAAGCCGGGGAAGACCCTCAGGAGCTTATTAGGCTGTTACTTGAAGACCTGCCGCAGGGAGTGCCTGCGCCTACCTCCGGTCAAAAAACAGGATCACTTGCGTTAACGGCACTGGAACAAACGCTCGCGAAACAAAACCCCTCGTTTGGCGCCCAGCTTGGCCCGCAAGGCATGCAGACGTTTGAAGCCCTACAGCACATGGTGGATCAGTTACGTGCCTCAGGAGACCCTGCGGCATTGGCCGCTGCGGCGCAAATTGAGAACAATGCTTTCCAAAGGCTGTTGTCCAACCGTCTTGCAGTAGCCGAACAAAACGCTGCAGAGACCCTTAACCGTATAGGTCCGCGTAACCGACTGGCGACACAGGACGTTGGGCGAACAATCTCGGAGCAGGTTCTTGGTTCCCTTGATGACGCCAGAGTCTACGAAGACGCACTGTGGAAACAAGCCGAGCTTGAAACCGTGACCATAACTCCCGGGGGGAGTGGGTTGTCGGATGCAGTGGTGACGCCTCGACGATTGGAGGCAAAAAACAGCAGCCGTGGCATGATGGAGGCAATGACAAGTGTCTCTCCTGATTATTTCAGGTCAATGCCCGGAGCCTCCACAGCAAGGCGTATCGCGGGCCGTTTTGGGATCACACCTTCGAGCATGCAGACCTACAAGGACGGCAAGCTCTCCATGCCTTACCTGCAGGACCGTCAGGTCCCGGAAAACTACGTTACAGGGGTAACCGAGCGTAATGTAGGCGACATGGTTGAGGCACGAAGTGACCTGCTTAGGCTTGCTCGAGTACACGCCCAAGCCGACCCCAACGCGGCCCGTATTTACGGGGAGATGGCGGAGGCTATTTATGCCGATATGGACACTTTGGAGTTCCCGGCATACGACCGAGCGCGCGCATATACCAAGGAGCTTAATGACTTTTACAGTCGTACCTTTGCAGGAGACATGACTGACTCGGATCGCACTGGTGCGTTGAAAATAATACCCGAGGTCCTTATTCAACGTGCCTTTGGTGGCTACACCGATGTCACCTTTGCGCGTATGGATCAGGCGACGGCCTCGGTAGAGGGGTTAAATACCCGCTATCAACGGCTTTCTCAAGAACTCGGCCCCGATCATCCGCAGGTGCTGGAGCTAAAGCCGTTTGCAGAACGCGCTGCGCAGGGCGCTGTTTCAATGCGAGACGCGCAGCAACAATGGCTACTTCTGGGTGCTCAGAAGTCGTTTAAGGAGACCATTGACGCGGAAGGCAGAGCGGTCATAACGCTGGATAAAGCAAAATTAGATCGATTTATTGTGGATAACCGCCCTTACTTAGCGGCAGCGGGGCTCTTGGGCGACCTGCGAGACGCCAGCACTGCAGAGGCAACACTGCGTCAGGTGACGGATGCAAACAGCGCCTTTAACAAAGGAGTTAAAGGTCAAGCTGCGTTTGCAGCGGTCCTTGGCAATAAAAACATGGACCCTGTCCAGACCGTTCGCGATGCTCTGAATAGTGATAACCCTGTCGTGCAACTGCGAAGACTGATGACCCTTGCTAACAATGCAACCGACCCCAGTGCCGTGGAAGGTCTTAAATCCATCGTGTACGACTATGCTTTCACTGCCGCAGGGGGCAACAGAAAGTTCAGCCCGACAGCGTACTTTGACGCCCTATTTGAGCCACTAAACGGTCTGCGCAATAAACCTTCCCTAACTGAAATGATGCAGCGTTCAGGGATTATGTCCTCGATGGAGGTCCAGCGCCTCCAACGCTTGATACGTCCAATGCGGCTCATTGAGGAGTCTTTGCAGTCGAGCGCACAACTCGAAGCCTTTATAGCGCAGCCTAAAAGTGCCGTAGAGGAGTTGATGGTAAGCTATCTCGGATCCAAGATAGGCACGTCAATCGCCACCGGGTCGGCACAATCGCTCGTGCTCGCCGGGCGCTCTGCGAGCATCGCCCGTGACATGCTTTTGAACAAGCCTTCTATGCTTATTCAAGACGTATTGCAGGCAGCGGCCCGTGATCCTCAGAAAATGGCAACACTGTTAACGAAGATTACGCCTAAAAACCAACAGGATATTGCGCGCCGGCTGGCAGCACAGTATGGGGGTTCACTGTTTACCATCGGCGTTGCCGGAGGTGCTATCAACCCTACACTGTACGAAGAGGTAGAGCAGGCGCCAAGAGACCCGTACTCTACTCCATACGATCAGATGTACGCTACGCCTAAGCCACTGCCCCCTGCACCACAGACACGGGGATTACCCTCCGGGCTGGGCGGGGCACCTGCAATGCAGGGTCCAGCGGCTGCACCACCCGGGCTGGGCGGGGCGCAAGGAAGGGCTGCACCACAGGGTGCGCCAGACCCGAGAGCAAGGGAAATGCTGAATCAACTTTTCCCTCCGGGTTTAGACAGCCTTATCGCTTAACCGGTAGTAACGCTCCACTCTCTCCAACCACTGGCTCTTGTAGTTATCAAACTCAGAGCCGGTGGTGGTGAATAGCTGCACCTCTCCCGTCTGCGTAGCCACCAAGATCACCCCAAAGTCGATGGCGGTCCCGTGTTCCCTGTCATGGGCGCAGGCATACGCGGCCAACTGGTGGAAATAGTCCGTGATCCACTCCTTACGCTTGGGCTTCAAACTCTGCTTAAAATCGATGATGGCAGGCTTTCCCTGCCACACTCCGACCACGTCACTGGTGCCTGCGTACCTGTCTTGGTAATACAGCGGCGCCTCCGCCCCCCAATGCTCGTCAATGCTGGGAAAGTAAGCCCTCGCCAATCGAAACGCCATCTCATACCCAAGGACCTCGAGCCCGTTACGGGGTTGAACTAGCACGTCATCCTCCGCGATTAAGAGGAACTCCAAGACCCTGTGCATGGCCGTGCCGACATCGGCAGCTTCTGTCTTTATGCGCTCGGCCTCTGCTTCGCCTACCTTCCTTTTCCACGCATCCAACTGGGACATGTCCTTGGTAGCAGACAGGATGGTAGTCACACTGGGGACGCTTTTGGTCGAGGATACCCTGTACCAGCGACCGTCAGGGCCGTCCATTCGTTCATAATAGTCGTAGTTATAGCGAGGGTTGTAGGTTACAAGAGCCATTTTTTGATCGTCTCTCCTAAAACTTGGTTTGCGATATCGATCTTGTTGCGCAAGGCTTTGACGATATGTTCGTCCACCGTGTTGGGCGCAATGAGATCGATGTAGGTTACCTTGTTGGTCTGCCCGATGCGGTGAGCGCGGTCCTCGGACTGCAGGCGTTTTTCCAAGTCAAAGCTGTTGCTGTAGTAGATGACCACATGTGCCGCCGTCAGGGTCAGGCCATAGCCCCCGGTGCTGGGGTTGCCGACAAAGAAGCGCAGCGGACTGTCCGGGTCTTGGAAGTCTTTCACGATCCTGCTTCGTTCCTCATCCGAGGTGTCTCCATAGTAGGCGCCTACGCTGTCCATGCCGTAGTCCTTCTGCAGTGTCAGGCGGATCGTTTCGATGTCTGCACGGTACGTGGCCCAGATGATGGCCTTGCCATCCACCTCTTCCAAGATGCTCGAAAGCTCCTTTATCCGGTTGCTAGGCAGGCGTTTCTGGGTGCCGTCATCAAACTTTACGTGGCCGCATACGATCTGGTGCAAGCGCATAATCTGCGTGAGGGCGTTAGTAGTGGTCATCATGCCGTCGTCAAACAAAGAGAGCGCCATCTTCTTCATCTCGTTGTAGGCTTTCGCCTGCTCATCGGTCAGTTCTACCTCTCGGCGCACGTACACCTTATCGGGAAGGTCTAGGCACTGCGCCTTTGTTACCCGGTAGCTAAACTTATCCAGCTTCTCTTTTAGCTCATCCAGATGTCGGTAAGCCACCACCTGTCTAAAGGTGTGCGAAGGCATCCGGCGTTCGACAAGCACCGCGTACCGCGCTTGGAAGGTATAGAAGCTGTCATGCCCAAGGCACTCATCTGACAAGAACAGACACTGCTGGAACAGGTCTAGCGGGTTCTTGGTTATTGGAGAGCCTGTCAGGATGCGCCGGAACTTTGACACTCGGCCAAGCTTCACCGCATTCTTTGCGCGTTTCGCGCTTGGGGTCTTGATGGTGGTGGACTCATCAATTGCGATGAAGGTCGTGTGGAACATGCAGAAGCGCTGCGCGAACTTAAAGCCCTTCTCCGTGGACAGCGCTTCAATGTTCATGACAAGGATTTTAAGGTCTTCGGTGACATCAAACAGCTCATCCAGTGCCTGTGCGTCTGCTTTGCGGGGCGTCGGATCCCACGTAGCGAGGCGGTAGACCACATGCGCAGGGATGTGTTTGGGGATTTCCAAGTTGCTCCAGTTTCGGTAAACACCCTTGGGAGCAACAATCATTACGGCGTTTATCGCTCCACGGTCATACAACATACTGAAGTTGTTTATGATCATAAAGCTCTTGCCTGTTCCCATGTCGGCAAACAGCCCGACATCTACCCGGTTCCAAAAACGGGAAAGGAACGCCTCTTGATGTTGAAAAGGCTTATTACGATAAGGATATCGCGATAGGAATTCATTCATTACAAATATCTCTTTCTAGGGGGTTGCGTCACGTTTCCGAACGAGTATACTCAGACCCCTCGAAAAAAGAAAGGAGAAAGAAATGCCAAACGTCTATGCCGTTTCTGAAACGGGACAGCACAACATTACCTCTGCAATGGACTTCGGTACTGTTGTAACCATTTTGCCGCCAAACGCTCAAATCAGTTTTTCCGTTGCACCTACCGTGCAGCGGATCAAGCGACGATTAGAGGGTTTTAACGATGAGGATTACCTGCTGTTTATAGGGGATCCCACGGCAATTAGCATTGTGGCCGCCTTGGCCGCCGCAAAGAATAACGGACGTTACAAGTGTCTGAAATGGGACAAGATTGAACGCCGTTATATTCCGATCCAAGTGGATCTATTCAAGAAAGGAGAAAGCGATGAGTACGAGTAACCTAGAGGACCTCTTCCAAAAAGACGCCGAAGCGCTCCAGATAAAGGATGAAGACATCCAAGGGGTGGCGGCACTGGCCTCTCGGGCCAAGGGTCTTTTTAAGGAGATTGAGGATCTAGAAAAGACCCTGTCGGAGAGAAAGGAGAACTACCGCAAGCTGGCAGAAGAGTCACTGCCCGAGGCCTTTGCAACACTGGGCATGAGCAGCTTTCGGATGGCTGACGGTAGTAGCATTGAGATCAAGCCTTTCTACGGGGCATCGATTAAAGCAGAAAGACAGGCTGAAGCATTTGCATGGCTGCGCGAACACGGGTTTGATGATCTGATCAAGAACACCGTGTCCGTCCGGTTTGGCAAAGGGGAAGACGAGCTTTGCGGTCGTCTTCTTTCTAACCTGAAGGGTACTGGTTTTATCCCAGAGCAAGCCCAGAAGGTAGAACCCATGACCTTAAAAGCATGGGTGAAGGAACAGGTGGAAAGGGGCAAAGACTTTCCTCTGGAGTTGTTTGGTGCCTATATTGGCAAGAAAGCTATCATTAAATCTTAAACAGGAATCACGATCATGAAGAAGAACGAAAACGAAGTACTGGAACGCGGAACAACTGATGTCGCCATAGCGAACATCTTTGAACAAGACGCTAGTGGTGGGTTTGAAGGCATGGGACAGGATGATCTGGCGCTGCCTTTCCTGCGCCTGCTGGCTGCAAACTCCCCAGAGGTCGGAGAGCTTGATGGTGCCCTCCCGGGCATGATCTACAACACTGTAACTGGTGAGCTTCATGACGGCAGAAGCGGCATCACGGTGATCCCGTGCGCCTACGTCCGTCAGTACATTGAGTGGACCCCCCGTGGACAAGGCACCGGAGCACCCGTAGCCGTGTACCCTGCAACCAGTGATATCCTCAGCCGCACCATCCGGGACAAAAGCTCGAACAAGGATTATCTGGAGAACGGTAACTACATCGAAAACACCGCCAATCACTACGTCATGCTGTTGAATGACGGTATCCCAGAGCCTGCCCTAATCTCCATGAAAGCCACGCAGCTTAAAAAGAGCCGCAAGTGGAACTCCATGATGATGTCCGTTAAGGCGCAGACCTCCGGCGGACAGTTCTACACGCCGCCGATGTACTCGCAGCGCTACGTGCTGACAACCTCGGGAGAGAGCAACGACAAGGGCAAGTGGTACGGTTGGGAGGTTGCCCATATCGGTGCAGTGACCAGTAAAGAGGTGTATGAAGCTGCCCGGAAGTTCTCGCAAAGCATCGCTGCAGGCAGCGTGAACGTGAAGCACTCTAACGAAGAATTGTCCTTAGACTCGCATGCGTTTTAAATAAAGGTGGGGGGTTGGCGCGCGCCTTCCCCCTATTTTTTTCTACATAGACAGAGATACTGAAATGCAACTACAGCGGTTTAAGCATGTCTTTCAAGGGCTCGATATTGCATATGGCACCTATCGCATTGAAAAAGATAAAGACAACGGCAAGCGCGTTGGCAAGGCACTGGTTGTCCGTGCCCCGCCCATTGACGCAGTGTGGGAAGCGCACTTAAACGGCGTCGAGCCTGCGCTGGGCATCATTCCCATACGGGCAGACAATAGCTGCACGTGGGGCACCATCGATATCGACCAATACCCCATCGACCACACGGCGCTGGTGCAAAAGGTACGCAGGCTCAAGCTGCCACTGGTGGTATGTCGCAGTAAAAGCGGCGGTGCGCACTGCTTCCTGTTTACAAAAGACCCTGTGCCTGCTGCTGATATGCAGGACTACCTGAAGGCCTCTGCTGCCTTACTGGGCGAGGCAGGGCGCGAGATATTCCCCAAACAAACCGAAATCCTTGTTGACCGTGGTGACACGGGAAACTTCCTGAACCTGCCGTACTTTGCAGGAGAGGACACCACCCGCTACGCCATCAACGACGACGGCAGTGCGGCAAGCATGGACCAGTTCTTCGCTCTTTATGATACGCATGTGCAGGATGCGCCGCTCGCGGTTCCGGACACTAACAAGGCAGCGGTATCCCCGCTTAGAGATGCGCCGCCGTGCCTCCAGACACTGTGCCAACAAGGGTTTCCTGAGGGCAGCCGCAACAATGGTCTGTTTAATCTGGGCATCTACCTGCGCAAGGCTTTCGGCGAGCGTTGGGAAGAGCGCATCCTTGAGTACAATCAAAACTTTATGCAGCCCCCGCTCTCTCTGTCCGAAGTGCAGACAGTGATAAAGCAGCTTAATAAGAAGGATTACCGGTACAAGTGTAAAGACGCTCCAATCAACAGCTTCTGCAACGCATCGGTCTGCCGTACACGTAAGCACGGCATTGGATCGGAGGCACCTGATGCCCCGCGCATGGCAGCCCTGTCTAAATACAACAGCGAGCCGCCTTTGTGGTTCTTGGACGTTGACGCGCGGCGCGTGGAGCTTGATACCGACCAGCTCTTTAACCAGCCGCAGTTCCAACGTGTGTGCATGGAGCGACTGAACCTGTTGCCTCCTACACTGCGGCGACAGGACTGGGAGCAAATGCTTAACCAACTGCTGCGCGAGATGGTGGAGATGGAGCAGATCGTCGATGCGCCTGATGACACCAGCATCACAGGACGGTTCACCGATCTGTTGGAAGAGTTTACTACGCACCTGCAGCAGGCTCTGGACAAGGAAGAGATACTGTTGGGAAGGCCGTGGGTCAATGAGGAAGAGGCTAAGGTCTACTTCCGGATAAAAGATCTTGAGGCACACTTAAAGCGCAACGGGTTCATGGGATTCACCGCGCCGCGCATGGCGCAGCGTCTGCGAGACTTGGGCGGAGAACCGACCACCTCCTCGCTCAAGGGCCGCGCTACACGGCTCTGGCGCATACCGATCTTCACCCGACAGGATGCACCCTTTGAAACACCCACGCGACACAACACCGGAGCGCCTTTTTAATGCATATAACGTTTGATGGACTTGATGATGCCATTATTGGCGTGACCGCATCCTACGATAAGGTTGTCTATAGTGCGCAGCGCATTCTAAGCTTGTTGTCTGAGCAAAGCGGCATGTCTGAGGACGATGCTTTAGAGTTCATGGAGTTCAACATAGTGGGAATGTACGCGGGAGAATACACCCCTATCATCGTATGGACGGACGCCCCTGAGGGAGTGCTTGAGTATGTCGCTACCATCTCAGAAAACTAAAGTATTTGGGCCGCCCGGCAGCGGCAAGACTACCTTCCTGCTGAATGTGGTGGACCTTGAGCTACAAGAGGGCACCCACTCCACGCAGATCGGTTACTTTGCCTTCACCCGTAAAGCGGCGACCGAGGCCCGTGACCGCGCCATTGCAAAGTTCCCCGCGCTCAATGGCCTTCATGACTTCCCGTGGTTTAAGACATTGCACAGCCTTGCTTACCACTGTCTCGCCGTTAACCGAAAGGACATGATGCAGGCAGCCCACTTTCGGGAGTTCTCCAAAGAGACAGGTCTGGACATTAAAGTCAGTGAGGGCGGTGAGGACTACATCGTCAACGCTGACAACCCCATTCTTAATGAGGTCAACATCGCCCGCATACGCGGGGTAGACCTGCACACGCACTACAACAACAGCAACATCAGTATCGAGTGGTATCACTTTGAGTACGTGGAGCGCGCATACCGGCAGTACAAACAGCGCAACGCACTGATGGACTTCACCGATCTGTTGGAACGCCTGTTGGAGCAACCTGAACGGCTGCCGATGCTGGACGTGCTGATCATTGACGAGGCGCAGGATCTGTCCCGGTTACAGTGGCGAATCGTAGCGGAACTGGGTAAACGGTCCGCGCGTCTGTTCATAGCCGGGGACGATGACCAAGCTTTGTACGCTTGGGCGGGCGCGGATGTGGACGCTTTCCTGAATCACGGGGGCGAGGTCATTATCCTCGATCAATCCTACCGCGTACCTGCCAAGATTCACGCGCTGGCTAACACGATTGTTAACCGGATAAAGCACCGCCAACCAAAGACATGGAATCCCCGTCAGGAGCCCGGTGAAGTGCAGTTCTACAACCACTACGAGCATGTGGATCTGTCCAAGGGTGAGTGGCTGGTGCTGGCAGCGGCCAACTACATGCTCAACGGAGTACACCGATGGCTTATCTCACAGGGCCTGTTGTTTGAGCGCTACGGAACACGGTCCGTGTCCGACACTATTCTGCAGGCAGTGACCTCATGGGAAAGCCTGCGCCGTGACGGTATCATCTCCTGTGATCAGGTGCATAATCTGTACAAGTACCTCGGTCATAACGTCAACAAGGCCACCAAGCACCTGTCGGTGATGCCTGAGGACGGGATGTACAACATGGACATCTTGAAGCAACAATACGGGCTGCTCACGGATGACATTTGGCACAAAGCACTGGTAAAGATTGGCGCAGATAAGCGCGACTACATCATTGCCATGCTGCGCCGGGGCATCCGCATTGGACAAAAACCCTCGATTCGGTTGTCCACGATCCACGGTGCTAAGGGCGGTGAGGCGGATAACGTCATGCTCTTTACAGACCTGTCCAGCAAGTTTGCACATGAGTACGCTCATAACCCTGACAACATAAACCGCATCCTGTACGTGGGCGTCACCCGTGCTCGACAAGAGCTGCACATTATCCTACCGCAGAACGCCCAAAGGAGCTTTTACCTATGAGACAGTCACCGCTATTTCACCGCGTCTGCGAGTGGATACCGCCCGATTCATTCCCTGACCTGTCCGCTGCCGCAGAAATCGCCATTGACCTTGAAACGCGGGACGAGCACTTGGAGACAAACGGTCCGGGCTGGCCTACCAAGGCTGGCTACGTTGTCGGCTACGCCGTGGCAGTGGAGGGCTGGGAAGGCTACTACCCCGTGGCGCATGAGGGCGGTGGCAACTTGGACAAGGCAATGGTGGAGAAGTGGATGCGCAAGGTGCTGGCGCTGCCCGCTCCTAAGGTTATGCATAATGCCGCTTATGACTTGGGATGGCTGCGCGCTTCAGGGTTCACGGTCAACGGTACTATCTTTGATACCATGCTCGCCGCTGCGTGTCTGGATGAGAACCGCATGTCCTTTAGTCTTAACGCACTGGGGTTTGATTACCTGAAGCAGGTCAAGAGTGAGCAGGGTTTGAAGGAGGCGGCGAAGGACTTCGGCGTACATCCAAAGAAGGAACTGTGGAAACTGCCGGCTATGTTTGTCGGAGAGTATGCCGAGGGCGACGCAGAGCTTACTCTGAAGCTATGGTAGTGCGTTAAAGGGCTGCTGCGACGCGAGGAAGAGGAGTCCATTTTTGAGCTGGAGACAGAACTGCTGCCGGTGCTGGTGGATATCACCTTGCGCGGAGTG
>Ga0181357_1000975_pt1 | contig 11218 bp, 10 predicted proteins | sample Fa13VDMM110DN_FD_130094 | JGI IMG/M metagenome (GOLD analysis project Ga0181357, IMG submission 130094) | Freshwater viral communities from Lake Michigan, USA - Fa13.VD.MM110.D.N | ecosystem: Environmental > Aquatic > Freshwater > Lake | place: USA: Michigan | collected 2013-09-24 | reverse complement strand
TTTTGTCTAATTATTAAAGGGGTTATGTTATTATTTACCTTCAATATAAGGGTGAGATTATAGTTCAATTTTATGGGCAGTCCATTATCGAGCGACGCTCTGAAGCTCTGCGACGCTCTTTTCCTGCACCTATCACGAGGGGCGGATTTGGGGCGGGTCGGTTTTGTTTTGGTTTTAAACGCTTGAAGTCTAAAATCAAAAAAAAAACCAAAGACTTGGTTTTATTTTAAAAAAAAAATCCGTGGGGATTTTGAACGCTAAAAAGAAAAAACGCCCCAAAATCCGCCCCGCTTACATGATTTTACCTATGGGTGATTTAAGTCCAAGGTCGAGAAAACCCTTTCTCATAGGTGGCATCGGCAATGCTTTTTTCATAGACCCATCAACCAATAAATTATCCATTCGTTTCAGGACGGCGGTCATCGGTTTTTTAACACCCATCCCTTTGTTTGAGTGCATAACAGTACGCCCACTGGGGACGACTACTCGCGCTTTTGTGCGTCCTATGATTACTTCTCCTCTCGGCATTATATATATCGGTTAAGATTTTAATCCCGTCTAAACCGTTTCATCAGGGTCGCGTAAAACCAACTGAATACATAGGTTTGGGTCTAAAATAGTGATGGGGCGATAATTCTGGTCGACAAACTCAATCTCAATGAACCCATAATAACCCTCCGCCACACTCACGAAGGCGGGGTATGAGTTTTGAATATCAATGTTTGACCCGAACGCCACATTTGGAGTGAAGGAATAGAGCGTCCTACTGAATTGGGAATAGGGGTTATTAACTAAATTGCACTGCATAATGAGCGAATTGATTGGCGTGAGATTGGGCGTGAGGTCGGACAAGACGCTGAATGTGGCGGTTTGCTGGGCGGCGGGATAAGTCCCTGCACTAAACCCGATAATAGACCCAATACTATTGGTTGCGGGGATGACGATTTGCGGGGTGTTTCCCGTTGCTGGAAAAGAACCGCCTCCCCATCCTGCCGATGGTGCGGTAAAACCTGATGGGAGTGATGTGGGTATTCCAAAAGTGTCTATTTCCACATCATACGACGTGGTGTTATAAACAAACTGTGCATAATAAACATATTGCCCCGTGCTATTAATAAGATAATAGTTGTTTGCAATCATCACATATTGAAAATATGCGTTCAATTGTTCGAGTGTATAGAACCCATCAGGAACGGTGACGGATAAAGTTGCGCCCAATGGTGCTGCGAGAGTCGGGAATAAAGCACTGAATGTGTTATTGCCGTTTGCCGAGGTGATATTGAACCACGAATACGGCATCGTTATTGCCTGAACTCCAACATAAGACCCTTTTTTTAACATGGTTGTCTGTGCTAAATTGAATCTATATCGCGAGTTGTTTGACCCAGTGACAACTGTTGTACTGTTAAATATAATTGTATGAACCATTTATCTATACATTACCAAAGGATTTTAATTCATACAACAGTTTATATCCCTCCTGTTTCTTAACCCGTCCTATTTCCATAAACTTCTGGACTAACTGCTCCATCTCCTTAATTATACGGGGCGAGTTGTTGCCTATGCGGAGTTCGCCTTTGAGGAGTTCCCATCTGTTTGTGTCTTCGCTCATCTCGTCGGTTTGCAGTTCTTTAATACCCATCGCCCGTGCCACCCCCGACTTTTCCATTAATTTTTTGAGGGTCGTTTGTTCGCCCTTGTCTAAATGTTTCAATGCCCTGTCCGACCACTTCCCCGTATCCAACATCGTTGTTATTTCTTCACGAAGGTCTTTGCTGATTTCTTGCGGTCTAAAATCGGGGTGTGCCACACCGGTCGAGTGATATATAACCCGCAGTACTCCATTCTTCAATCTGGGTTCATCTATGAGGAACTTGCCGAACTGCACATACTGCTCTTCTTTTGGTGGGATTGCTATGCCTTTGCCTTCTATGATTTTCTTTTGCGTATAGACGGCACGCATCTGTGCCTTCTTGCGTCCCTTAACCATACCCAAACCAGCATATTCATCGGGCATCAATTTATCCACCTTGTATTTCTTCTCGTTTATTTCAAAGAGGTCTTTCGTGAGTTTCTTTACGATTTCACGAGCGCCGAGGTTTGCGACATAGGGGTCAAATGATAATTTACCTCTTCGGTCTTCATCTCGGGGTTCGCCTATCAACCCCGTTTCACGCAATGCTTCTAACCATTCCGCTTTGCTTCGCTTGCCACCTGATTTACCCTCTCTCGCCAATAGCAACGCCTCCAACTCTTTCCACATTAAACCTTCATCGGCGGGAGGTGCAGATTCGCCGGCGGTGGTTTCTTCAACTGCTTCCTCTTCTTTTATTGTTGGTTTTCCTCCCGCCATCATTTCTTCCACATCATCACGCAGATCACCCATAATATAACCCGTTCCAGAGGTCATTCGCTCGACCCTTCTCACCCATGTATGCCCTAATACTTGGAATGTTTTCACATCTAATTTGGTGTATTTCTTTCGGGTGTCTTCCAAAAATGCCTTTATGGTGCGGTTAAGAACTATCACCTCGTCATCGCTAAAATCACGAACTATCTCTTCTGCGTCCACCGGCGTGGCGACTGCTTTCATTGATGTTATTAATTTCAACCGCTGTTTCTTCCTTTGCTGTGAGATAATGGTGTCCTTATCAGGCAACGACTGGTTAATCATCGCTATACGGGCAACATAGTCTTCGTTGGATTCGTTGGGATATTGTGCAGTGCTTCGCTCTCCGATATTGAGTGCCTTTGCCTCATTGATACGCTTCTCTTTGTATAACCCCGTCAATAACTGCTTTTGTCTTTCTCTTTCCATATTGAATGTTTCACCTAATGCCATTGGTATAATCTCATTCTCCATTCTATCATTGAATGCAACTCGGTCTTCTTGTTCTTCTATTTCATCTGCGGTCAAACCGCCTATTCTATTGGGAGGTGCTCGGAATGGTTGAACAGGATACATCAGAAACTTGGTTTTCAATGACTCGTCAAAACCTCGCGTCATCACTCTATACTGGTTCTCTCTGACCACTTTGTCGTATGCCCTCTTTTCTAATTGGGGGATTAATCCTTCCATCACCTTTTCCAATGCATCCTCGATTTCGGTTTGTGCCGTCATATCATGTTCTATGTCATAATCCAAATCCTCGTTCGTTAAATCTTCTATCAAATCCTCGGGGTCGCGGTCTTCTATCAATAGCGAGTCTTGTTGTGCCGAGTTGGTGGTCGTGCCTATCCATCCCAACATCTCGTTATTCACTTTTGCTTGGCGGTTGCCTAATTCAACCATCATTTTCAGTTCTCTCACGCTGGTCATTGTATATTAATACTGGGGAAAATTATTTTAAAAAATCAGGGAGGTCGGTAATCACATCAAAGTTATGTCTAAATCGCCCTTCGGGCGGGGCATCTATATCCACCATCAGAAAATCTTGGAGCGATTTGCCCGTGGTTCGCTCATAGAGTTTTACCATCTCCTCCTTGGTTAAACCCAAAGAGTACTCCCGCATAATCAATTGCAGGTCGCGCATCCCACTAATCTTTTTCAATATGATATAATTCACATTTCGCCGTATGTTCTTAAACTCCTTGTCGCCGTTTCCAAAATAGGACTGTGCTATAAACACACACGACACATTCCGCTTTCTCGCTCTAATAAAATATTGTGCCACATATTTCAGGTTGTCGAGCATAAGGTCGTCAAACACCACGAGGTTATTGTCCGCCTTATTGAACTTGTCTAAATCTGGGATTTTCTCAATCCCTTCTAAAATCTCCAACTGGTCGCTCTTGATTTTGGTCTGCAAAAATCGGTATAGCGGTTCGTCGGCGTTCTTTGTGATAATCACTATTTTATCCCATGTCCCCGCCATTATATTGATAAGGTTTAAGAGAGTTCCCGTCTTGTATGACCCCGAAGAACCCACTATAAGCATTCTAAACGGCACTTTAATATGGTGTATATCATAGTGCGGGTTGTTGCTCGTCGTCAGCAGATTTTTCGGCATCTTCTCGTAAAAATTAACCAAGTTCGTTTTTTTGTCCGTCATTATATTATCTGCCTCTATATTATACCAAGACAATGTTCCCCATTTTTAACATCAATAACTTTAAGAACTATCACCGCTTCCAACCTCCTTTAACCGTAAATATACCCGTGGATGATACGGTTAAGGGCGGATCTGCCCCCGAGGCGTCCACCGTTAAACCCGAAACACCCGAACACCAAATCCAAGTCATTTATGAAGACCTCGTGAAGATTGGAATTATTGAACCCGAAGAAGCAGAGGAATCCGTGAGCGAAGACCCCGCTTTGCTCGAACCAACTGCCGAAGCACCCTATGGATATACCGCCTCTGGACGCATCCGCAAACGCCCATTAAAATCTATGCAATAAGTATATAGACTATGGCAACTTACGCTCCCCCATCCGAAACTTTAACATTATTTAATCCTGACGTGTTTTTGACTGCCGACCTTGGAGATTTTCTCACTTTCCCCGTCGCACAGGGTTCAGAGGTCTTTCCTTTTGGTTTAACAACATCGACAGCAACCGTTGCGGGTGCTTTGAGTGCTGGGACAGCAACCGTTGCGGGTGCTTTGAGTGCTGGGACATCAACTCTTACTTCGGTTATTACAAATACGACAACTGGAACGGCAGTTGGAACGGCAGTGTCTTTATATGGCGAAGCAACTAGAACTGGGGGAATTTCTATCGGCACTGGGAATACTACTTCATCATTACCTATCACAATAGGCAATCAATCTGGGTCTTTTGGAAGTGTTGATATTGGTTCAACCACTATATCAATTGGTAAAAATAATTGTGCTACTAATAATATTGGAACATCAACCGGCGGAACATTGAACTTAAAAACTGGTTCTACTGGTGGAGCAGTCAATATGGGAACTTCTATGACGAGCGGAACAATCTCCATCGGAAACTCTTCTGGTTCGACTATTTTAAACTTAACCTCTAATACAGTCAATCTTCAAACTGCTACTGGGTCAGTTTTAATAGGAACTACTGCTACTGCTGGCGTGATTACTATTGGTGGGTCTTCGTCAAACTCTCTTTCCATACAGCGACCTATTCAATTGTCCTCTGGTGCTGACCCAGCATCCAACACCTCTGCAATTGGATACATTTTAACAAATGTGACTGGGGGGGTGGGGGGGGCGATTTCTGTCCCAGTTAATAAATACACTTGGAGTACTGGTGTTATGTCTTTACCGATTGGCGTTTATATGTTAAGTTTATATGCTGAGTATGTTGCTGCTGCCAGCGTCACTGCTTTTAATTTTAATATGGGTTTTATGAGTTCTGCTCCTACGACTGGGGACAGTGCTACGGCATCGTCAGCGCCAACAAATACGATTTCTGGTATAAATGGAAACTTACGAAGCGACGATAATTCTAATCTTACAAACGGAACTTACATAAATCAAATAGGCGGGGTTGTTATAAATAACTACGGAGGGACTTTTAACAATGTGTATGGAATATTTAACGCTGATTGGATTACTTCTGGAACAATAGCGATGTCTGCTTTGACCATACGAGCAATTAAAATTGGTTAAGGGTTTTCTGTTTCAGTGATATTTCAAAATCGGGGCGGATTTGGGGCGGGGCGGTTTTATTTTCGTTTAAACCGCCCAGACCCAATTTTCTAAAAAAAAACCAAAATCTTGGTTTTTTTTTCAATAAAAAATCCGTGGAGAAATTGAACGTCAAAAGTAAAAACCGCCCCGAAATCCGCCCCGATTAATATACCATGGTATTATATAACTATGGCATCTTATGCACCTCCATCTAATAATTTAACGATATTTAACCCAGACCAATTCTTAACCAATTCATCGTTGTTGGAGTTTCCCGTCGCGCAAGGAGCAGAAACATTTCCGTTTGGTTTAACAACATCGACGGCAACCGTGGTGGGTGCTTTAACAGCAGGTGGGACATCAACACTTTCCACTACCAATGTTTCAGGACAACTGACTATGGGAACTGCTAATCAAATCTTAACCAATTTACAAGAAGGAACAACAGCATCGACAGCAGTCCTTTTATATAGTGAAGGTGCAAGAAATGGAGCAGTTAATTTGGGAACTGGAAGCACCGGAAAAACCATCACAATTGGAAACAGTACTGCGAGCACCCTTAATTTACGAGGAAGCACAATCGACGCGAATATAATGAATGTGAGTGGAACATTGACCGCAGGAACTTTTAATCCTACAACACTCACAACCAACACTATAACTGGGACGGCAGTTGGAACAGCGGTCAGTTTATATAATGAGGGAACAAGGACTGGAACTATTAATTTTGGGGGTGGATCATCCGGTAAGATTATAAACATAGGTGGCGGTGCTACGACAACGCAATTTTCTGGGACTTCCATAACATTGCCGGTTGTACTGGTGAGTGGTCAGGCAACCTTTCAAGGAAACACTCAATTCGGCGACGCTGCTGGCGACAGTATCGTCCCAAATGGAACTTTAACCAAACCCTTCATAATTGGAACATACGCATCCCAGAGTTCTTTTTCATTGTCTTCAATAACACCCGTCACTACTTATCTTGGAGGAACACTACAAACATTCAACACTTTTGCCAATGTCGCGACGGGAACTTTTATTTATGCTATGAGTTCAATCCCCCCCTACACTGCTGGTGGTGGTCTTGCTTTGACTGCTGGAACATATATGTTTTGGATGGGTATTAATTGGGAAGATTCTTCCGCTTTTAATATGACGGATTGTCGTATGGGGTTAAGTAATGACGGCACTTTATCTGCTGCTTCAAGTGAGGCAGTATTGGTTTCTGCACTCCCCAACTTAACTTGCTATTTTCATAAGACCGACCAAGCAGACGCTGCTGGGACGGACAGTGAGAATAGAGTTTTATCGAGTTGTTTCAATATTGCTTCTGCGACAACGGTGTTTCCTTGGTGGATATGTAATCACTCCGTCACCGTGGATACTGTCACCGTGGATGTTATTTTTACAAAGATTGGGTCGGCATAATTTTATCCCCCTTAATTATATATGGAACAATACACTAATCCAACAGAAGTTCAGCGACTTGCATATAAATATCTCGGCAAAGACGCAGTAATAAGACCCAGCACCCGCGCCACAAAAAAATACATGGTATTATCACCCGAGGACAAATGGATACATTTCGGGCAGATGGGATACGAGGACTTTACCCTGCATAAAGACCCCGCTCGTCGCGCACGCTTTCAATCTCGCAATCGTCGGTGGGCGACCGCAGATAAGTGGACTCCTGCTTTCCTCTCCTATTATTTGCTCTGGTAATATATATATGAGTATCTTAACCAACGTTGATATTGAGGAGATAATGAAGGGTTTAAGGGTTCCACTCGTGGGAGTATTTCTAAAAGATGCTTTACCCAAAACGCCACGAGATAATGGATTTATCGTAATGAATATGAGCGACGTGGGCGAGGTCGGAACTCACTGGGTCGGGTTGGCATTAATAGGCGACACCGCCATGTATTATGACCCCTTTGGAATCGCACCACCCACCGAGGTCGTGCGGTTCTTTGATAAATATAAACCGCTAATCTATAACACAAACCAAATCCAAGACATCAACGACACCTATTGTGGTTGGTCGGTGATTGCATGGGCGTATTATATGTATGCGGGTCGAGGTAATCGTTTCCGCACCATTGGTCGTCGTGAAGTGGAGGAAGATTTCAAGTCCTATTTAATGCTTTACGACGACACGGATCGCCGTGTGAATCGCTCGATACTAAAAGACCTGCTCTGGAAAATATCGGTGAAACGACCCATCATCTTTGATTTTATGGACGCTTCACAATAAAAGGTTCCCGCGCTTCCATAGGAGTACAGTTATATGGATGTCTTAAATAGCGGGCATTTCCAGCATCCGGTGCTTCCATAACTCCTCTCAATAAACCCGCACTCATTATCGCAGTTGCAGTCCAAAATGTGAATAGGGCAAAACCAATGGCGAACTCTTGTGTATAAGGCATCTTCGGTATAATATATATAGATAAAACAAATCTCTAAATATATTTCACAATGTTTATTTACCCATGTAAGAGGGCAATCCGTTCTTGCCCTTTTCTTCACGAGCGTTCCTTAACCTCATAGTGTTCAGGAGAATGCTATTAATATGGGACGTTTGCTTTGTGACCGCCTTTTCGTCCATTTGCCCGTTTTTGACTGCGTTCAATAATTTCATCTGTTCTGCTTGCATATCATCGTAAAGACGATTCAGGTATTCCTTGGTGATTGCGGACATATATTATCTGACCACATTTTTTTCTCGGTCGACTAACAATATATTTCCTGCTAAATCTTGGATAATAACCACTTTTGATTCCATATACATATATGGAATAAAAAAAAACGAATAACAAACAACTTGCACTATCAGGGTGTGCGACCCGTTTATGCCATCTCGGTTTTACTTTCTGCCATGGCGTCCTTAATCTGCTTGGCGAGTTTCAGGCGTTCTTCCGGTGATGTCTTTGGGTCTAACCCCCTCGCCTTTAACGCTTTAATATCGACCTTGGGTTTGGGTGGTTCAGGTTCAACCTCTTCCTCCTCCTCCTCCTCGGCAAACTCATCCTCCTCCGCCACCGCCACCGCCACCGCCTTTGGTTGCTCGGTATGGGGTCGCCACTCTAACCCCTTGATTTTATAAATACCGTGCGACCTATCAACTTCATAATTAAGTCGTGCGAGGTTTTTGCCTACCTTTGCGGAGGTTGGGTTCTGGAACTCCCGTCCATAGTTGGTTATACCCCATTGTCTAAACGACTCCATAAATTGCGACCGGTCTAACCACTTGGTTGCGCTTGGGACGCATCGCTCCTCGATAAACGATTTATATTGGTCTTTACCGTCAAACAGGTCTTTCTTAAACGTTTGCAGTGCCTTGGGTGCGGTGTCGGTTTCAAACACCCGCTGGATTTTGCCCTGCGTCATAAGATAAGTAAATATCCCACTAATGTTCTCATAGCACTCGTCCTTAAACTCGGGGCGTATCGCAAACGCGACCTCGTATAATATAGGATACATCCGCTTCATAATGGCGTGGTCGAGCGAACATTCTAACATGTTATTGATTGCCCAGTGCAGTGTGCAGGCGACCGATATTGTGGCATCGGTTTTACGCATCCCCCTATAATTGAGTATGCCGTCGCCCGTTATTTGCTTGACGTTGTCCTCGTGTAAAACATCGGTTTCAGATAATTCTGACCCTTGTCCGAACCTTATAAACTGCAGGTTCTCTAACTCGGTGGTCAGTTTGCTGTCGTTCTTCTGTTTTACTACCACGTTTTTACTAACCAGATCGGTTATAACAGGGAACATCTTGCGGATTAAATCTAATAAGAGCGACTTGCCATTGTTGCCTTTGCCTATGTGGAAGAATATTGTCCTTATCGGTACTCCGGTGATGGTCGTTTTAATCGCGTTTAAAACTACTTGGCGGATGTCTTTGTTGGGGAACATATCCGTAAAGTATTTTTCGCCGAACTTGATTTTGGGGTCGTCCGGTTTTAATAAAACGCAGGGCGACTCAAACGACCACTCGTCCTCGTCCGTGCGGGTTCGCTGTTTCATAGTTGTAATGTCTAAAACTTGACCGTCGGAGATGCTTATCTGGTTAATCACCTTGTTCAGTCTGGTTTTAAAGGTTAAGTCCTCGCACCGTCCCGCTAATAGTTTCGTCCGCACCATTGTGATAAAGTTGCCGTCGCCGACCCGCCGTTGCAGGTCTTTAATCTCTTGGATTTGTTTGCGCACCGCTTTTACTTTATTCACTGCCTCGGGGTCTTCTTCCAACTTGTCGCAGTATGCTTGCTTTTTACCCACCTCGTTCTCGATGATTATAGATAAAGACTCTATCATCTGGTGGTTAAGCGTTGCGCCTCCGACCTCTACCCACAGTTTGCGGTTCTCGTTAAACTTGAACCATGTGTCGTTGCCTATGTGTTTCAGTTTTGAACCCCGCAGTTCATAATAGACATCGCAGACGCTTTTGGCGTTAAGCAGTTTAAGCATCGCGTCCACCGCGGGTGTGCTTTGGGTGTCGGTTAAGACCTTGGTTTCTATCTCCATCGGGCATTCAAAGTCTTGCGGGATTTGGATAATATCGTCGTGTTCTTTAAACGAGAACTTCATCGCCATACCCATATCCGTCCAACATCTCGCACTCATCTTGCCGAGCAGGTCTGCGTTTTCATAGTGGTCGCCATAAACCATTAACCCGTCCATTATTAAACAGCAGACCTCTAAACCCTCGTCTTTACAGACTTCTTGCATTGATTTTAGCATGGTGTTTTCAAAATGGGTATATATTCTGTTTAAACCGCACCCTAAAATGTTGTCCCGTTTTTTATCTGGGACTGCATCGTAAAACTTGGCGTATTCTGGGATATTGCGGAACTCTTGTTGGATGCGACTAAACTCATCGTCATAGTCGTTTAAGTGCGGACTACTTATGCGTCGCTCTTTGTTCGAGTGGTTGCGGAGCAGGGTCTTGGGATATTTAAAGGGGATACTTGAATATGCTTGCTTTGCATCGTCCCGCGGTTTATCTATCGCTTTCAAACACGCATCGCGGTTCTCGCAATAATAATCTAATTGCGGGCATCTAATATCGTGCTTACGGCACAAACTTCTAATAATGCTCGGAGCAGAGTTAATTGCATCTACATCTGTCGTGTTTTGTCTAAACATCACCGCCCTCAACTCACGCATGTGTCCTTGTATTCCGTTGTCGGTTTTATACAGTCGACCTTCAAGGTCGTCGTTCTTATATCCCACTTTCATTTTACCTGCGCACTGGAACTGCGTGTTTATGTATCGTTTCATCTTGCCGAACAACTCTCGGCGGTCTGCGTCGTTGGAGCATCGCTTACCTATCAACTTGGTGTATTGCGGGAGCGTCATCTCCTTCATATAATAAACTGCACGGGGGTCGGGGCGTTCTTCATAAGCGACTAAATTGGCGGGGTCTTTGGCGGGGTCGGTCATTTCTGTTTTATATATATAGATAAGACTATTTTTTAAACCTTTTGGCAATATCTTATTAATATCGCTAAATAAACTGGGCGGGTCTTTTTTGCCATCAGACTGTTCCGCGGGGTTTGTTTCAATTTTATTTTCAATAGACTGCATATTGTGTGTGTAAATATAAATGTGTGTT
>Ga0181357_1000972_pt1 | contig 11242 bp, 22 predicted proteins | sample Fa13VDMM110DN_FD_130094 | JGI IMG/M metagenome (GOLD analysis project Ga0181357, IMG submission 130094) | Freshwater viral communities from Lake Michigan, USA - Fa13.VD.MM110.D.N | ecosystem: Environmental > Aquatic > Freshwater > Lake | place: USA: Michigan | collected 2013-09-24 | reverse complement strand
CATGCAGTATGTGTGGAACAAACAGATTTTGCTCCTATACTCTTTGAAGATGTATTAAAGCGTATCACATCAGAAGGCGGAGTGATTGGTTTTAAAAATGGTAATTTTTCAGTAGTGGACTAATAATACAAAAGGAACTTTAAAATGGTTAATATTGATCTAAGTGGCCCAGATGGACATGCATTTGCACTAATGGGGTATGCTAAGAAATTTAGTCGGCAATTGAAATTGAATGATAATGTTATTATTCAAGAAATGATGTCCGGCGATTATGAAAATTTACTGGAGGTTTTTCAAAAACACTTCGGTGATTATGTTACTCTTAATCGGTAACAGTTAGGTAAATATGGTGATACCTATTGACAAACTCACCTATTTGTGTTATAATTGAAGTTCTTAAATTGATAATGGAGAAACAAATGGCAGAGCCAAAAGTAGTTGCGAAAGCAGTAAAGACACCTAAGACCGCTAAGGTGAAAACAGTACGATTGACCGCGACACAAAAACTTGTGACCGTGATGATTTCTGGTAAAGTTGTAACCAAAGATGAGATTCAAGCTCTCTTGGGCGACCAACTTCAAATGTATAGATTATCCACTTATATGTGGGTGATTAAAACAAAGATGAATGGCACAATTAAAGTTGTGAAAGACGGTCGCAAAGCTGTTGGTTATCAGTTGATTAATCCCAATGGCCTTATTGCAGTCTCTAAGGTTAAAGATTACCTGAAACAAACTGGTGCCGTGACCAAGTTGAAAGATTTGGGTGCGACAGAAGTGAAGAAAGAAGTTTCCAAACCTGTTGCTGAAGAACTTGTCGTAACCGAACTCACTGATTAGGAGAATAAGTAATGCAAAAAATTGTTATCAACGTATGCCATGGCGGTTTCGGATTGAGTGAAGAAGCTACTGAGCGATATAAACAATTAGAAGGCATTACTAAGCCTGATTGGTGGGTAGGAGATATTAATCGTGATGATCCTATGTTGATACAAGTAGTGGAAGAATTTGGTCCACTTGCCAATGATCGTTGTTCAGAGTTGAAAATTGTTGAAATTCCTGATGATGTACAGTGGCATATCGCCGAATATGATGGGTATGAACATGTAGCAGAAGACCATAGAACATGGCCTTAAATTTGGTTCTGTACCGGAACCACCAACATTACATTATATGTGAGGTATGAAATTAATATTTTTTATTTAGATAAACTCCCTAAAGAGTGTGCTAAACAACATGTCGATAAACATGTGGTGAAAATGATATTGGAAACTTGTCAACTATTATCTACGGCTCATCGTGTTATTGATGGCACAGAAATTGTTGGTGTAAGTAAGTCTGGTCGCAAAGTGAAAAGATGGATTTTACAAGATGAACGAGAAAATATTCTTTATTCTGCAACACATGTGAATCATCCAGATAATATATGGATTAGAAAATCCTATGCTAATTATATGTGGCTATGGCAATTACTCAATGAATTATCCCTTGAATACACCTATCGATATGGTAAAATTCATATGTGCAAACAAATAGGATTAATAGATTGTCTGTGGAATAGCCCTAAAAACATTACTAGATTTTTGGACTTCAATGAACCACCAGCATGTATGCCTGATGATTGTAAAGTTGATAATAATGTTATAGCCTCTTATCGAAAATACTATATAGATAAGAAGAGCCATTTTGCGAAATGGACTAAACGAGAAACTCCAATGTGGTTTAATACATAATGCCCACCTACACCTTTAGAGATACAGTAACCGGTCTAGAAGAGGACCGCGTTATGAAAATATCACAATTAGACGAATTCTACAAAAATAATCCAACAAAGGTTCAGGTTATTGGTGTGCCTAATTTTGTTTCATCTACGGGAGGAAGTTTTGAAACAAAAGCTGGTGATGGTTGGAAAGAAGTATTATCTAAAGTAGCAGAAGCTCATCCAACAAGTACAGTAGGAAAACGATATGGTAAGCGGTCTATAAAAGATATTAAAACGAGAGATATCGTTAAAAAATATGTTGAGAAGGCCGTAAAAACATAATTATGGCGGATTGTTCAGGGGAACTAAGGGTTTCCAAAGCCCCCAAGTGCGGTTCGATGCCGTAGTCCGTCACCAAATTCATATAAGGGTTCTTAATGTCAAGAAAAATATCCAATACTAAAATAAGAATTACGGATGATTTTGATCCACAGGTCAAAAAACCTTCTTCCGTATTAAAAATTAAGATAGACGATTTAAAGACCTTTGAACCATTAACACAGAATCAGAAAAACTTTTTCGATGCATACAAAAACCAAGATTATTTTATAGCTCTCCATGGAGTTGCAGGAACAGGCAAAACTTTCTGCGCTTTATATAAATCTCTTGAAGAAGTATTAGATAAATCTAATGCTTTCAAAAAAATAATAATTGTTCGTTCAGCAGTACAGTCTAGAGAAATGGGTCATTTACCCGGAGATGTATCCGAGAAAATGGAGATTTACAAACAACCCTATGTTCAAATTAGCGAAACTCTATTTGGTCGTAGGGATGCTTACCAGAGACTAGAAGAACAGGGATATATTGAGTTTATCTCGACCTCTTTTATTAGAGGAATGAGTTTTGATGATGCAATTATTATTGTAGATGAAATGCAGAATATGAATTGGAGTGAAATTTCTACAGTAATGACCCGTGTAGGATATCGTTCTAAAATTATCTGGTGTGGTGATTATCGCCAAACAGATTTAAATAGAACAAATGACAAATCTGGAATATTCAAATTTTTAGAGATAGCCGATATGATGAAATCACATACGAGAATTGAATTTACTGTTGATGACATTGTTAGAAGTAGCCTGGTTAAAGATTGGATTATTGCAGAGATTAAATATGAGGATGAAAACAAGCATAAATGATTTTTGAACATATAAAATTAGATTCACTTGACTTTGATTTAAAATCAGAAACACAGGATAACGGTAAGAGACAGTATGTTACACCGAGTGGTGTATCTTATCCTTCTGTGACGACCGTGTTATCTTCCTATAATAAGGAAGGTATTACTAAATGGCGGGCTCGTGTTGGTGAAGTTGAAGCCAATAAAATTTCTAGTCAGGCCTCGCGCCGGGGTACATCCTTACATACTGTATGTGAGAAGTTTTTATTGAATGAGATGACCGACCTTAAAATGCAATCTATGTTGCCAACGACAAAGGAACTTTTCTTACAAGTAAAAGGTTTATTGAGTGAGCACATAGGTAAGATATATTGCCTAGAACAAGCTCTATATTCTGACAGATTGAGGATTGCTGGTCGTGTTGACTGTATTGCGGAATGGAAAGGTAAATTATCCGTGATAGATTTTAAATCATCCTCAAAATTAAAAACTAAGGGTTATATTAAAAACTATTTTATGCAATGTTCTGCCTATGCTGAGATGTTTGGTGAAATTACTGGAATGCCAATTGAAGATATTGTTGTTGCAATTGCAGTTGAACAAGAAGGTAAACCACAGATATTTGAAGAGAAGAAACATGGTTACTTGGAAGAATTAAATAGTTATATTATGAATTATGAGAATAAATAATTTAATTGCAATAACACTCTTAACAATTTCTGGAGTATCAAGTGCTAAAGAAGTAATCGGCATAGGTGAGTATAGGTATGGTCCAGATACACCTCAAAATTTAGCCTGTGAGTTAGCTGAAGAACGAGCCAAAGAAAATGCATTATCTAAATTTGTAGGTGAACAAATTGATGCGGTAATTTATGGTAGTTGTACAAATGAGACTTGTGAGATACAACGAGACACCATCAATTCGGTAAAAGGGTATATTAAGAGTATATCTAATTATAGTAAGAGGACTGTTGAGCTCTCTGGTTATACATCATGCATAATTAGTTTCACAGCCAATGTTCTAGAAATAAAGAATCCTATTAAATTAATACTCAATGAAGATTCTTACAATTTCAAAGAAAATGATGAAGTGACATTTCGCGGGCTTTCCAACAAATCTGGTAATGTTGCCGTATATAATTACTATAACGGCATTTACCGAAAGGTTTATGTTCAGACTATTGCCACACCTAACAAAGAATTTGTGATACCATACTCAAATAGAAATAAGATTGTAGCTGTTCTGCCTGCTGGGGAATTACAATCAAAAGAGTTGGTGACATTTTTATTAACGGAGAATGCAGTTGATTTGCAGGATACTTATACTCAAATTGAATATAAAAATCTCCTTTCTAGAATACCTGTTCACCAGAGGGTAGTTGTTAATCGTTATGTTTATATTATGAGGTAGTGAAATGAAATTTGTGATTGGTGTTTTAATGGTTTCTTTGCTGTCTGCTTGCAGTACAATTGGTGGTACTGTTGGCGGTGCTGGTGAAGATTTGTCTAAACTTGGTAATTGGATGAGATCAAAATGAAAAAGATTATGATTGTATTTGCAGCATTGTCGCTGTCGGCCTGTAGTAGTATGAAGTATACCACTGGAGTTGAATTTAATGCTCCAAAATTTGGCTCTGATACAGTATCTGCACCAGATTGGTACACTATAAAAGGTGAAGATGGTAATGCTATTTACGGTGTTGCATCAGAACTTTCTACTGATATGCAATTTGCCGTAGATAAAGCTATGATGAGTGCTAAGAGAGAGCTTGCATCTAATTTTTCATCCCATATTGATTCTTTGATGAAGGATTATTCTGCACAAGCTGGGGGAAATGATTCTATTGTTCTTCAAGAAATCAATAGAACAACAAAACTAACTATTAATCGGGTTAACCTCATTGGTGTTCAACGTACTAATTTCAGGGTTGACCGAGAAGGTAATGGTTATCGAGCTTATGTAAAAGTCCGATATTCGGCCGATGATTCTAATAAAATTCTTTTGGATGAGATTCGGCGAAATCAGAAGTTGAATCATAAGTTTGAGTCTTCAAAGGCTTTCAAAGAGTTGGAAGATTCAGTTAAACCCAAAGAAGAAGTTACAATCAAACCTAAATCAGCTGAAGTTGGCGTTCTTGATTTGATTGATGTTGAGAATGAGGAGTATAAGAAACGCCGTGCCGAGGCTTTGGATAAACCAGGTGCCGTTCATGGTAGGGTTACTCTTCGGTAGTAATTATAGTGTGTGTCAACCTTTTCTAGGATGAATCGTTAATTATATAGCGGACAATTTTTGTTTGCATCTTATCTTAAAGGAAAATAACATGAAAATTATTACCACACTCATTGCTACTCTGTTCGCCACCTCTGTATTTGCTGCTGATGCTCCTGCAAAGAAAGATGCACCAGTTGCGGCTCCTGCAAAAGTTGAGAAGAAGGTGAATAAGAAAGCCCCTACTAAAAGTAAAGCTAAACCAGCTGCAGCCAAAGCGGATGCAAAAGCTGCACCGGCCGCACCAACCGCCAAGTAAATTATCATATACGGAACATGAATATTATATAGATTCAGAAGATTTAGATATTCATGCCCCATATTCTCGACCGAAAATAATTAATGATATAGATTTTGATTCTTTTGAAATTTCGGATGAGATGAAAATAAGATTGTTACTGGCAAGAATGAAAGCTTTAAAAGTATTTGATGTATAAATAGATAATTCGTTGAAGGTAGAAGTATAGCGAGCAAGACTCGGGTGCAACTCCCGAATGGTCCACCAAAGCATATTGGCACGAAAGTGTTAAGAGTCGAATTGTATCGAACACACAGTATGCTTTGGTGGGCCATAATTAGAATCGATTGGCGCTAAAGGGCTACTGGAGGATCGGCAAAGCAGAAGCCGTAGGATTGGAGAAATCCGGTCGTAGAAGCAAAACACTATAACTGCAAACGATGAGTTATTTTATCAGGAACGCCTAGCGGCTTAACCTGATTGGGGTTTCGCTGATTGCACCTTATAATCAAAGCAGTCAGCACTTTTTTTAATTTTATAGGATATAATTTATGAAAAACTACAAGGGGGTTGCCCCGTTACTGGTGTCACTTTTTCTATTAACTCTGAGTGGTGTTGCTCATTCGGCCGAACCATCCCCTTTAACTGGAAATGTCAGTTTGACTACAGATTATAAATTCCGTGGTATTAGCCAGTCTCAGAATAGTTCTGCTATTCAAGGCGGAGTTGACTATGCCGATAAAGGTGGATTTTATATCGGTAACTGGAATAGCTCAGTTAGTACACAATTATATCCAAGTGGTTCTGGTGTACAATCTGATGTTTATGCTGGTTATAAACAAAAACTAGGCATGTTCACGGTTGATGTTGGTTCATATAATTATTTTTATCCTAAAGCTAAAACCGCAGCTAACAGCAATGTAAATTTTAATACAAATGAAGGATACGTTGGTGTAGGTGTTGGTCCAGTTGTAGTGAAGTATAATCGTTCTTTTGGCAACTATTTTGGTATTGCTAATAGTAACGGTTCACAGTACATTCAGGGCGATTTAAGTATTCCAGTTGTTAAGAATATTAAAGTTGTAGCTCATGCTGGTTATACTGATATTAGTAACCGTGCTAGTCGGAATTATAAAGACTATAATTTTGGAGCTGTTTATACTGTCCAAGGTTGGGATGTTAGTGCTAAATATTTTAGAAATGCAAATGCCGGTTCAACTTTTACCGCATCAAATTTTGTTAATTCAGAACAGCTCTATAAAAACACAGTTGGAATAACAGCTGGTAAGTCGTTCTAATAGGGGCTTGACATCTAGTTGTAAATGATGTATAATGGTTGTATAGTGTGTTTCAATATGGTGTAGTAACATGCTTCCAATATGTGCATCGGTGGCAGAGAGGTCAAATGCATGGGATTGCAAATCCTAAAAGCCGGGGGTTCGAATCCCTCCCGATGTTCCAAGATTTAGGTCTGTTCGTATAGAGGTTATTACTGTGGATTGTCTATTCACTTACGGGGGTTCGAATCCCCCACAGACCGCCAAAAAAGCTTGACAAATAAGTCAATCTATAGTATAATGGTTGTATAGATAGTTAATCAAGAACGTGGGAGATAATTACTTATTACTTTGGTCCTGTAGTTTAAAGAAAACAAGCGGCCTTATAAACCGCCAAGGTCCTAGATAGGGGCAAGTAGTGAGAGCGTTACCCACCAGGACTACCAAAATTTGATTTGCATAAATAAAGAATAACAATCGCAGGAAGGGTCCGGTCACCAGCGAGGTCTCATAAGCCTTTGCCATCCTTGGTTCAAATCCAAGTCCTGCTACCAACACTTTTATAAGGGAGATTTATGGCCAACTATAAGAGAAAGAAACCAAGAAGAGCCTGTAGATGTACTTTGTGTACACAACTTAGATGGATGGGAAATTCACAAAGTAGGAAACGGGTATCCGATATTAGAAATACTGACAGAGCTAATTCATATGCCATTAGTAACGAAACAGATTGAAGAAGTAAAACATGATGTAATAGACCCAGTAATTAAATCTATTAGTAGCCATGAAAAATTTGATGTAATTTTTGTTATTATGATTGTATTGTTATTGTTTGCATTTAAGAATGTGACAGCCTTCATTATAAAAACACTTGGAATTATATTTGTTATGGCTGGCTTATACACATTATTCCTATGATCAGTTATAGGAAGACTAAATAGAATACCAGAGCACACATTTTCTGGTAAAAATCCACACACACAGGAGAGTATTATGAGTAATATGACACCGTTTGAAATCAGATTGGAGCTATTGAAAATGGCTCAAAGTATGCTTAGTGATGATTATTTTGCTAAGCGTGAGCAGATTAGTAATGATTGGTCCATGCAATGTGAGACCGCAAAAATAAAAGGTGAAACTCCACCTTCACATCCTGGTTTTCCATCTTTTCCATCAGAATTGGAAGTAATATCTAAGGCTCAATCCTTAAATGGTTTTGTGTCTAATGTTACTGTAGAAACTAAGGTTGTAAGTAAAAAGTCTTCCTAAGACTCCAGGGGGAATGTAATCTAGTTCCCCCTTTTTTTAAATTTAGAGGGGAAATATATGCTAAAACTTATTTTAATTAGCACACTAACAATTCTAACATTATTTGCAACTAGTTTAGGTTTTACTGAACAGATTAATTATACTTTACCATTCAAAGCTAAGTATTATAATTTAACACCTGATACTAAAGAACAAATTGAATGTCTTGCTGAAAATATTTATTTTGAATCAGCTTATGAACCAACAGAAGGTAAAATGGCAGTGGCCTTCGTAACTTTAAATAGAATGAAGAGTGGTTTATTTGCCGATACTATTTGTGATGTTGTTAAGCAGAAGATTAGAAATGTATGTCAGTTTTCATGGTGGTGTGAAGAGAAACCTTATGCTATATCTACCAGTAAGAGCTTGACAAATAACCCTACTGTAGTGTATAATAGGATTCGTGATATAGCAATTCATGTATATCTCAATCATGATAGAATGACAGACCCATCAAACGGTGCTTTATTTTATCATGCCGATTATGTAGATCCGAAATGGAAAAATATGATAAGAACAAATGTTATAGGGCGTCATATTTTTTACAATCGTAAGAACCTCATCAAAGGAGAATTAGTATGAGTATTGTTGATAAATCAGATATGACTTTTTCATTATGCATCACCTCTATGATTTTATCTGGAATTATAGCTTTAGGATATTACCACGTTAATGATAGAAAGCTCATGGCTGAAAATATTGAGGCCGCAATATCTAAGGGTGTTGACCCAATTTCAGTTAGATGTTCTTATGCAAAGAGTGATGACATTATCTGTGTTGCCTTTGCTACTTCTCACTCACATTATGGTCCATCACAAATTTCAACTACAAATAGAAAATAACCGGAGTTTTATTATGGCTGTACAACAAATAAGTATTACTGCACTATCTAATCCAGAAGACCGAGATAAACTATTAAAGGTCATTCGGGAGTGTTCTGATTCATTGACACGAACAGAAGCTGAAACTGATTTTATCAGAGAGTCTGTTATTGAAATTTCTAACAACCTTCAGTTACCTAAAAAATTGATTAATAAGATGATAAAGGTATATCATAAACAAAATTATGATGAAGAAGTGGCCGTACAGGATCAATTTCAAACCTTATATGAAACGGTTGTTAAATAATGGGTAAATTTACATTTATAATGGACGATCCGGAATATGACAGCAGGCATACTATGGAATTTAGTAATATTATTCCTTTGCCGGGAGTAATTGAAAAACTTGAAGACTTCCTCAAATGCTGCGGATATGAATTTGATACTCTGGAACTTGTTCTAAAAGAGTACGAGGATGATTATGAGGTTTCAACTATAGACGATAACAAAGCTAACAATGCTTGGACTTGGACTGTAGGTGAATTGCAGAAACCGAATATAACCTATGCTACCATAAAAGATCCAGAATATGTTTTGGGTGAAGGCATTAAAATTGGCAAATAAAGATGAGATGAATAAGTTTGCTATGGCCATAGAAAATATGGTCGCAACTACAGACCATAATTATATCGATGCTATTGTACAGTATTGTAAAGATTCTGGCCTTGAAATTGAAATAGCAGCTACTTTGGTCAATTCTAATTTAAAGTCTAAGATTGAAAGTGATGCTATAGATGCTAATATGTTTAAAGAAAAAATCGCTCGATTACCTATCTGATTGTGTTGTATGACAGGTTATGAAACATTCTGCATATACATGGGATTGAAATTACACTTCACAACTGATTCCTATGATTTTCATAAGTATCAAGGTAAAATTAACATATCTATAGATAAATTTGATATTCGTAAAGACAAGTATCATTTTCATAAATTATCCAGAAAATATATTAATCAGGATGAATTGATCAATTTTATCGTTGCCAATTTTGTGGAGAATGAGAAGATTTGGGTTGGCGACCTCTTACAGGAAGAATCAGATATAATTTATAAGAAACACCAAAAGGTTATTCAATCTCTATCTTATACCTTTGAGAATGATTGTAACCTGATATTCTCTGGATGTAAAAATCCCAATGAGGTGTTAATGACAAATGGTGATTATCCTGTATTACTAACAAAGGCTCTTCGTAAAGAAATTCAAATAGAAACTTTGTGTCTGCTTAATAACATTCTAAATTTCTTTCCTATGTGGGCATTTAAAATTGACGATACTATCCGTTGGCCGGTATATAAAAAAATAGCCCTGAAGTATGCCTCTTTTTTACCTCAGGATAGTGTAAAATATAAACTCATACTGAAGAAAGTGTTAGATGAAAATTAAGAATGTGTATTTGGATATGGATGGAGTTCTTTGCGATTTTGAGAAACAATTTATCAAACTATATGGTAAAGAAGCTCTAAGTCACCGAGATAGAAAAGAGTTTTCATCCAACTGGGCCAACTTCATAGATGATAAAAACTTTGAGAAACTGAATTGGTTTCCTGGTGCGGAAGAACTTTTGGTTTTTATCCGAAAATATGATGTTAATGTTGAGATTTTAACTTCATCTGGCGGTAAGAAATTTCACGATGAAGTGTCTCAACAAAAAATAATTTGGTTGAAATCGCATTATATCGCATATAAACCAAATGTAGTTTCAGGACGTAAATTTAAGAAAGATTGGGCAGCACCAGATTCCATTCTTATTGATGATACTCCTGATGTTATTGAAGCTTTCAATAAAGCTTCTGGTGTTGGTATTCTCCATAAAGATGCCGGTGAAACTATCGAGAAATTGAAAGTTCTGCTTGCATAATACTAAATAGTAGTATATAATGATACTGTGGACAAGTCGCATACTATATTTAAAAAACTAAAATACGAGGTAACAATATGAGTTCATTTGCAAATCTTAAACGTAATAGTAGTTCCTTTGATAAATTAACAAAGGCTCTTGAATCAACAAACCAACCCGCTGAATCCGGTTCTAAAGAAGATGTCCGTTTCTGGCAACCTTCTGTAGATAAAGTTGGCAATGGCATGGCATCAATTCGTTTTCTTCCTGCTCCTTCTGTAGATGGTGATGATGCACTTCCTTGGGTTCGTGTTTTCTCCCACGGCTTTCAGGGTCCCGGCGGATGGTTCATTGATAACTGTCTCACTACACTCAATGGCAAATGCCCAGTATGTGAACACAATAGTACATTGTGGAATTCTGGAATTGAGGCTAATAAAGAGATTGTTCGGAAGCAGAAACGAAAACTCTCTTATATCTCCAACATCTATGTAATTTCAGACCCAAGTAATCCAGATAATGATGGTACGGTTCGTCTGTTCCGTTT
>Ga0181357_1000971_pt1 | contig 11248 bp, 18 predicted proteins | sample Fa13VDMM110DN_FD_130094 | JGI IMG/M metagenome (GOLD analysis project Ga0181357, IMG submission 130094) | Freshwater viral communities from Lake Michigan, USA - Fa13.VD.MM110.D.N | ecosystem: Environmental > Aquatic > Freshwater > Lake | place: USA: Michigan | collected 2013-09-24 | reverse complement strand
ATCACTAGGTTGACTTAGGACGATCTCAGACGTTGTAAGAACCTAACCTATTGAAAAGATTAGACTCAAACTTTTTTCAAAAAAAATGCAAATTTTTTTGATAAGGATATCAACCACTTAAGCCTAACCCATTGATATCCTTACCATTGACTTTTAAAGCAGGCAGTGATATAAAGGGACTATGATGAAGGAAACAAACATGACCAACCTCTCCACCTGCCGGTCCCTGAACAAGAAAACCAATGCTTGCTGGTTCTTACTTCATATTCTGGCTGTCCTGTGGATTGGTGTGTTCACAATGATTCTAATCGGGGGTATCTAAGAACGCTACGGTTTCTAGCACTGCTCGGGTCTCCCGCTAGATCTATCTCTTTATCGGCAACAAAGGACTGCTCCAAATGACCAAAATTCCTAATACTACTGTTATTCGTTGGAGAGCTACTATTGCAGAATTTATGACTAGCCGCAATAAGCAGATTTGCGATGTAACTACTGGAGCTGCAGCTTGGGCTATAGCGCATAAAGTTGGTATCACTAACGAAGCATATGAAGATAGAACTATTCTCGACGCTCACATTCAGACTGTTCTGGAAAAAATATTTCTGAATGCGGTTTTCTTTGATCCTAAACGCTACTAGAATCCCAGATTGGTATATATAATATAATACCAACTTATAGAGGATAATACTACGATGCTCAAAAAGCTTATTGTACTAGGTTCAGTTTGTTTGCTTCCTGCTTGCGCTGTCATACCTTATGACACTCAAGGTTATTATCCGTATAGTCAAGTTTATGTACCACCCCCGGTAGTATATTCGTCGCCGGTCTATATTCCACGTCATGTGTACAATCCTCGTCCACACTACTATCAGCGTCACCATGGTCATTCTTACTATAGATGGCTTCGTTAATACGTACCTAATATTAAAGTGGAGCTAAAAGATGCAACTGTTGAAGCCTTTTATCAATAATATAGGTTCAACTAAGACTAAACCTTCTGAGAAGCAACTTCAAGCAAAAGCAGAGCATGAGGCATGGCTTAAGAAGAATAGTGTACATCCAGATCAACTGAAGCACAAACCAAAAGCTAAGAATACTTTTCCTTCTTATAAGACAGAGAAGGTACACCTATCTAATACGATTGTGGATGGTGGGCGTAACAAATCTATTATGGCTAATCTATACAAGGAATCCGAAGCGGTGCAGCGTAAGATCCTTGAAAAAGCTAAGCGTATTGATATGGCCTACAACAAAGGTGGTCTTGTATATGTAACTGATGGGATGGATATTAAAACTATGGGTGCAAGAAGTCGTCGCCCATGATAAATAATTATTTGACTTTAAGTAAGTTTATGTTATGATATCTAAAAGATAAAAAGGGGATACTTTTATGTCTACCAAACCCAATTATTTTGTTGTAACCTTCACACAAAAGATTAATGATCGAAAATCGCCAGATCATGGTTATGTTGTAGAGAAGTCAGTTAAATTTAAATCTTTTAATGCCGCTCACACGTTTCTACGTGACTTGACTAATGCAAATCTTGTAGGTAAACCTATCATTGATCTGGTAGCTGGTTGATATGAACAGTGTTAAGATGATTACCCGTTATGATACTATCACTTCTAGATGGATCATGGGTTATTACAATAACTGGAAGTGGATCACTTTAGCCTCTTGGAAACACATGAATACGAATGTTGCTTAATCTGAATCAGTACTAGCTTCAGCGGTCATTTTAGCCTTATCTAAAAAGGCTTTAATGGCCGTTAAGCTATTTTTACACTCTAGATTATTTTTATGAAGTTGAATCAAAAGCCTTGCAACTTGAATGTCTGTGAGGCTTTTTGAGTCTGGAAAATATGCTACAATAGGGCACTTATACAATTTTTCATCTGGTAAAACTACTACTTGCTTTTGTGTAGTAATAAATTGCTGTGTTGGTTCTGAGGAACAAGCACTCAATAATAGAACTAATGGTATAATATATTTCATTTGGATTGCTCCGATGCTTTTTTAAGTTCCTCAATAGTATTCTTAAGAATATCAGATGCTGGTCTATCGCTTTTCTTGGCATCAGCGGAGTTTAGATATGTTGATACTGAGCCAAGTTGTCTATTAATCTTTTGATTCTCTTCTAGAAGATCTTTGGTTGCTTCTTGTTGTGCTCTAGATATTCGTTCTTGTTTTTTCAGAAACTCTTGTTGATCCTTTAAAGATTGTTCCATCTGTTTCTGATTAAATTCCATCAATGCTTGACGTTCTATATCTCTTTTCCAAGTATAATAAATACCAAATATTGAACCTATTAAAGTCATACCTATAATAATAAAGACTATTATTTTACTTCCACCTAATAATCCAAACATTGTTCAGCCCTAAAGAGAGGTTAAGATGTATATTTTAGAGGAAGATCTTGTCAAGATGGCATCAAAAAATTTTAAATATGCATCCTCTTATGCTTATTTATTATCAATTGGTACGCAATATAAAGAAGCTGGATTGACGCCGCTTTATATTTTTGATCCAGAAGAAAATAGTGTATATGTAACTACAGAAGAAAAGGAACAAAATAAATATCACTGAGTTGATCTTTTTGATTGACTTAAAACACTATATGTTGTATAAATACACTTGAGTTGCCTGATGGGACTCAATATACTTTAACCTTGCTATTCAGGAGGTCAATATGACACTTTGGAAAACTTATAACTTTGATACTTCAAATATGGACCGCTATTTTGTAGGTGCGGACCAGATCTTTAAAAAGATGGCTGATGGCGCGGCTTTTTTTGCCAATACCGCTATATCCACCTTCCCACCATACAATCTTAAAAAAATAGATGATAACAAATATGTCATCGAAATGGCAGTTGCTGGATTCTCTAAGCAAGATATCGAAATCACGCTTGAAGATAATAAGTTACTGATTAAGGGCAATACTGTAGTAAATACGGAGGAAAAGTCTGATAAGACTGAGTACCTGTACCAGGGTATTGCAGGTAGGAACTTCACACGAGCATTTACAGTTGCTGACAATGTAGAGATTCAGAGTGCTGAACTCATCAATGGAATGCTTCGTATATGGATGGATCATCTAGTTTCACAATCAAATGTGAAAAAGATTGAAGTAAAATAAAAGAAATAAAGAAGAAAAATCATGGTGAAAAACATTTGGAGTCGTTTGAAAAAGCGACTCTTTGCTATTAATTCATACTTTGCTGTAAAAAATGATCTAGGGCGACTATCAGACTGTCAACTGATGGATATTGGTTTATCTCGATCAGATATTGAATATTATGCTATTAAAGCATATAGAAAAGCTGATGGGAGGTACTAAGATGATTTATAAACTATTTGAACTTTTTTATATCTTAGCTGAGGCTGTAAATAAAAAACCTCAAGAAGATAATCGTGAAGCTAAACTACTTCGTCGTGAGATTGAATCAAAACAATCTCCGCATATACTCTAAATAAAGGGGCACTTGTTGCCCCTTTATTTTTTTTATCAGGAGATTTCCTATGATTACATTGGAGTTACTTCAGCAACTATTCTCTAGAACTAGAGTAGATGTTTTGGAGAAATATGTAGATCCGCTTATTAATGTTTGTGAAAAATATGAGATTAATACTTCAGAAAGAGTTGCTATGTTTTTGGCGCAAGTAGGTCATGAATCAGGAGGTCTTAGTGTAGTTCAAGAGAATCTAAACTATAGAGCCGAAAGACTTACTGTTGTATTTCCAAAGTATTTCAGAGATGTAAATCCTAACGATTATGCTCGTAATCCAGAAAAGATTGCAAATAGAGTCTATGCAAATCGCATGGGCAATGGACCAGAAAGCTCTGGTGATGGTTATAGATATTCTGGGAAAGGAGCAATTCAACTAACCGGAAAATCCAACTATTCAGCTTTTGCAAATTATATTGGAATGGGGCTTGATGAAGTAGTGGATTATTTAATTACTCCAGAAGGTGCAGTTGATTCGGCTGCTTGGTTCTGGACAACTAATAATCTAAATCATTGGTCCGATCTTCAAGATGTGGTAACCGTCACTAAAAAAATCAATGGTGGTACTAATGGTCTTGAAGAACGGACTCATTTATTTCAGCAAGGCATGTCTTTATTAGGTTGACATTTTCAATACTCTATAATATAATACAATTTGGTTGTTATTGGAGTGATGAATGAGTTATTTCTACACAAGTGTTTTCAACCGAGGTGATAATGTATTTGTTCGTGGTTATCGTGAAGGACGACGCTTTTCAGAAGTAGTAAAATACAAGCCATATCTATTCATTCCAGCTCACAGAGAATCAAGTACGGAGTTTCGAACTCTAGATGGTAAACCAGTAGAAAAACTAGAGTTTGACTCTATTTCGGACGCCCGTGACTTTCTCAAGAAATATGAGAATGTGGATAATATGGAGATTTATGGTCTCAATAACTTTCCATATCTTTATATCTATGATACTTTTCGTGGTGAACTGAACTACGACTCATCTAAAATCAATATTATCTCTCTTGATATTGAGACAAGAAGTGATAGCGGATTTCCGAATATCGAAACTGCTGATAAAGAGGTAACTGCTATCACTATTTCTCGTCGTGGTGAAATGGTTGTATTTGGTACAAAACCATATAAGCCTAAGTCCGACAAGATCACTTATGTCCATTGCAAAGATGAATGGACATTGCTTGATAAATTCCTACACGTTTGGCAGTCGGGTAGATTTCTACCTGATGTTATTACTGGTTGGAATATTGAGTTCTTTGATATTCCATATCTCGTAAATAGAATCACAAATATTCTAGGTAAAGAACAAGCAAAGAAACTCTCTCCATGGGGATTCCTTGAGGAACGTAAAATTGTTACCCATGGTAAAGAACATACCACATATACCCCTGCTGGTATCAATGTTCTAGATTATCTACAACTATATAAGAAGTTCTCTTTTGGTAATGAGGAAAGCTATAAGCTTGATAACATTGCCGAAGTGGTTCTTGGTGAGCGTAAGGTGGACTATAAGTCCATGGGTTATGAATCTCTTGATGATCTATATCAAAGGAATTCAGAACTATACTTTGACTACAATATCCAAGACGTAGCACTTATTGATCGCTTTGAGGAAAAACTTGGGTTCATTGAACTTGTCATGGCTTTTGCTTATGATGCTAAGGTCAATTATAATGATACTATGGCTACTGTAAAGCCATGGGATATCATTGTGCATAACTATCTTCTTGATCGGTGTATCGTTATTCCTCAGTTTACTAAAAAAACAACAGATGAACAACTTATGGGTGGTCACGTCAAGGAAATAAAGCCTGGTATGTATCGTTGGGTGGTTTCATTTGACTTGACTTCACTTTATCCACATCTTATCATGCACTATAATATATCACCAGAGACTAAAGTTGGGCGTGAACAATATTGGCATGCTTTGAAGTCATTGATTGACGGTCATGCAGTTGTGGAGGACCACGGATATTCCTATGCTGCAAATGGCGTAAAGTTTACTAAACAAAAGCAAGGCTTTGCACCATCACTCATGGAAAAGATGTTCAATGATCGTGCTACTTACAAAAATAAAATGCTAGATGCTAAGAAAAATCTAGAGTCTTTACCTCCAGAGTCTTTGAAACGTAAAGAGTTTTCTAATGAAGTTGCTAGATATCATAATCTACAGCTTGCAAAAAAAATTCAATTGAATAGTTTTTACGGTGCTCTATCAAATCCATATTTCCGTTGGTTTGACTTTGATATGGCTGAGGCTATCACTTCATCTGGTCAGCTTACAATCCAGTGGGCAGAACGATATATCAATAACTATATGAATACCGTTATGAAAACTAAATCAGTTGATTATATTATTGCTTCTGACACTGACTCACTTTATATCAATATGGAACCATTAGTCGATCTGCTGGGTGTAAAAGACCCACTTAAGATTGTAGATGCTTTGGACAAGTTCTGTAATACTAAAGTTCAGAATGTCATCAAAAAAGCATTTGATGAACTTGCAGACTACATGCATTCCTATGATAAAAAGATGTTCATGAAGCGAGAGACTATCGCCAATAAGGGTATTTGGAAAGCAGCTAAGATGTATATTCTAAATGCCTGGAACATTGAGGGAGTTCAGTTCTCTGAACCACAGCTTAAAATTCAGGGTATTGAGGCAGTCCGATCATCTACTCCTAAGGTATGTCGAGTGCATATCAAAGAGTGTCTTAGTATTATCATGAATAGTGAAGAGGAAACTCTGCATCAGTTTATTGCAAAGTTTAAAACTGACTTCATGAAATTACCATTTGAAGATGTGGCATTTCCTCGTGGTATGAATGGTATGAACAAATACCGCGATCGGAATACTATCTACTCTAAAGGTACTCCAATCCATGTGAAAGGCGCTTTGCTCTATAATAGCTTGATCCAGAAACGAGGGCTTGATACAAAATATCAACTCATCGGTGATGGTGACAAGATTAGGTTTGCCTATCTAAAACTGCCTAATCCGCTTATGGAACACGTCATTTCAGTTCCGGATGATTTACCTGAGGAACTTGAATTTGCAAAATATATTGACTATGATACTCAGTTCAACAAATCTTTTCTAGATCCAATCAAAGGTATTGTGGAAATTATTGGTTGGGATGTAGAAAAACGTTCCACATTGGAGTCATTCTTTTAATTGTAAAATATGATTATGGCGGAGGATGCCCATGCGGTTTATATCGTGAATGTGATCCATATTGTAAAAACTATAAGCTTTAGATTTAAACTATAAAATAGAAAGAAAAAAAATGAAAGAAGAACACGATTTTGGATTTTCATTTGAAGACTCTACTGAATTATCAGCTGAAGTAGCTACAGCATATGAAAAGCTAGAAAAACTTAGAACTATGATTTTACCATTACTTAATAATCTTAAAAAGAATCCAGAAAAAGATCTTATCAAATGGAATGGTAAGGATCGTGTAGAAAAGATTGACGATTTTATAGTAAAGATCAATAAACTAATTGATGGTTGACAAAAAAAGAATACCATGATATAAGTATTATACTATATAAAAAATACGATCCTTAAGACTTAAAGAAGAACTAGATAATTAATAACAGTTTAAATAGGCAAATAAATCATGAATCTTAAAGATCGTCTTATTAAAAATAGTACTATTGATCTTACTGCTACACTAACTGATTCTAAAGTTTACAATAAAAAAGATATGATCACTACTCCGATCCCAGGAATCAATATTGCCTTAAGTGGCAAATTAGATGGTGGACTTACACCAGGGCTATTGGTTCTAGCAGCCCCATCAAAGCATTTTAAAACAGCTTTCAGTCTTCTAATGGCTGCTTCATATATCAAAAAGTACCCAGATGGTATTATTTTATTTTATGATTCTGAGTTTGGTACTCCAGAATCTTATTTTACTTCATTTGGTGTTCCATTAGATTCAGTGGTTCATACACCTATTACCGACATTGAACAACTTAAGTTTGATATCATGCAACAACTAAATGAACTTAAGCGTGAAGATAAAGTAATGATTGTAGTAGATTCGGTTGGTAATCTTGCTTCTAAGAAAGAAGTTGATGATGCTCTAAAGGGTTCTTCTGTAGCAGATATGTCTCGTGCAAAACAATTAAAGAGTCTTTTCCGCATGATCACACCTCATCTAACTCTTAAAGATATTCCTATGGTTGTTGTAAATCATACGTATCAAACTCAAGAAATGTATAGTAAGACTATAGTCAGTGGAGGTACGGGAGTATATTATTCAGCAGATAACATTTGGATCATTGGTCGTCAACAAGATAAAGATGATAAGGAACTTAAAGGTTATCACTTTATTATCAATGTTGAAAAATCTAGATTTGTAAAAGAAAAATCTAAGATTCCCATCACAGTAAACTTTGATTCTGGCATTAATAAATGGTCAGGATTCCTTGACTTAGCTCTAGAAGCAGGTTATATTACAAAACCAAAGCAGGGTTGGTATGCAACTTTTAATAAAGAAACTGGTGAACTAGGTCCAAATAAACGTGCTTCAGATATTATTGATAATAATGACTTCTGGAAGACTCTTCTAGACACGACTGATTTTGCTAATTGGATTAAAAATAAATTTAGTTTGTCTCATGGTGAAATGATAGAAGAAGAAAATGAATAACAAAATACTTGATACTTTTTACAGCAAAAATGGTCGAAAACACTCAATTATATTTGATATTAATGAATTCCTTTATATTGAGTTCTATCATGATGATGTATTAATTAGTGGTGTGGAACTAAAAGATCATAATATTTACTATGCCCAATCAGTTGCAGAAAATTTTTGTAATGATATACTTAAAATAGATCCATGGAGGGATAATGAGTCTATCAAATCTGATCTTCACAAATCTTGTAACCAATGAGGAATATGGTAGAAAAGTAATTCCATATCTAAAAGAGGACTATTTTGAGTCTTATTCTGATCGAGTCATCTATAAAACTATCAACTCCTACGTTGAAAAATATAATAAGTTTCCAAATGCTAAAGCTATTGAAGTCGATCTAGACTCTCTCAGTCTAGAAGATCGAGTCTATAAAGAATGTAAGGAAGTTATTTCAGAGATATCAGAAAAAGATGATAGAGACCTGGAATGGCTGCTTGATAAGACTGAAAAGTTTTGTCAAGAGCGTGCAGTCTATAATGCTATCATGTCAAGTATTCAAATCCTAGACAATAAAGATTCAAATAACAATAAAGGATCAATCCCAAAGATCCTACAGGATGCTCTTGGTGTGAGTTTTGATACTCATATCGGGCATGATTTCTTTGATGATTCAGATCCTCGCTTTGAATACTATCATCGTACTGAGGATCGAGTTCCATTTAGACTTGAATATCTAAATAAAATTACTAAGGGTGGTTTTCCAAAAAAGACACTGAACGTTATTCTTGCAGGACCACACGTTGGTAAATCATTATTCATGTGTTCTACCGCCGCTGGTAATCTTCTAGATGGAAAGAATGTTCTTTATATTACCATGGAAATGGCTGAGGAAGAGATTGCTCGCCGTATTGATGCTAATATTCTAGATATTCCAATCGGTGAACTAGACACTATATCTAAAGAACTATTTGATAAAAAGATACTTAGAGCCAGAGGTAAGACTTCTGGTAAACTTATTATCAAAGAATATCCTACTTCAACTGCTGGTTCTGCTAACTTTCGTCATCTACTTCAAGAAATGAAGTTAAAAAAGAACTTTATTCCAGATATCATCTATATCGATTATCTTAATATTTGTTCTAGTTCTAGATTGAAGATGGGTTCTAATGTCAATAGTTATACATATGTAAAAGCTATTGCAGAAGAACTTCGTGGTCTAGCCGTAGAATTTGAAGTGCCAATCGTGTCTGCTACTCAAACAACTCGATCTGGGTTTTCTGATTCTGATATTGATATTACGTCTACATCAGAAAGTTTTGCACTTCCGGCAATTTGTGATAGTATGTTTGCTCTAATTACTTCTGAAGAACTTGAAGGATTAGGTCAAATCATGGTTAAACAGTTGAAGAATCGATATACAGATCTTAATAAGTGTAAACGATTTGTGATCGGTGTGGATAAAATTAAAATGAAACTTTATGATGTTGAGGATTCTGCGCAAGATCTAGTGGATGACACGCCTATAATGGACAAAGGGAACTTTGGTGATCGTGAAAAAGCTATAAATAAGAAGAAATCTAAATTTTCTCTTAACGAGTTTGAAGGATTTAAATAATGAAACTGTATGAAATCAGACATATTGATGATATATTCTATATCTTTGAAACAGCAAGTAAAAATATGATTCATAAGTTTACTGATAAGAATCAAGCTTTAAAATATTGCAAGTTTATGAACCGAGGACAACACGGATTTCAAGGATGGACTCCGGAGTTTATCACTAAATAACAATAATAAAAAATAAAAGACTAAACTCAAGAGTAGATCGAAAGGTCTGCTCTTTTTTAGTTTTATAAATAATAATGAATTTTTTAAAAACTCTATAAGGTTTTTTTCTATATGCTTTCATTTATTCAGTATATATCAGAAGCTAAATTAAATTCTTCTGGTCAAAAATCCGATTATGATTCAAATAAGTATATTAAACCATTTGTAAGTGGTCAACCTGCACATACACACGGATCGCATGAGGTGGATAGAGACATTGGTCACCTGAAGGCCAATGATAAAGTAACATTGCATGCACATAAAGTTATAAATGGAGTTCACCATGTAGTTGTCAGTAAGCCCGGATCATCAAATAGAATAACCATCTCTACAAATAAGATTAAGAAACAATCATTTGTTAAAAATATAGGTTATGAACAAGAAACTAAACTTGTAAACCATCTAAACTCTCATGGTTTAATGAGTGGTACTGGTGCTGGTGCTACAGCTGGTAATGACTTCCATCTTATTGATAAAAGATTAGGTAAAGGTAAACATATTAAAATTGCTGGTTCAGAAGGTATTACTACCACAAAATCTTCAGTAACTGGAGAACACAAATCCAATCTAACAGCAGCTTTTGGACAGATAACTTTAAATAGACACCCTATAACACAAAAATGGCATATTAGTGATAAGGCTAGAGCAAAAAGACCAGAATTTGCAACAGCAGTAGAAAATGCCAGTATTACTGTCAATGGTAAAAAGAAAAAAATAATTGATCATTTAAATTCTTTACAAAAGCCTGGATATAAACCCCCTGTAAGAAGAAAAACAGCTGAAGAAATTATGTCCGATGATCATGATCTAACACCTGCCCATGCTTATATGAGAGATCATCATGTAGATGTGGTACATATAGATTCACACGGTACTTATAGAGCAGGTAAAAGTGAAAAAACAGACAAACATAAATTAGGGCTTCCAAAATTACAAGGTACAGGTAGATTTAGAATAAGAGAAAGAACAGGAAAAGCTAACGCAAGAATGGTCCAATTTAGTATTAGAAAATTAGTGAAGTCACATACTAATATTGGTACTGATGAAGATGCTAAAAAAATTAAAAAAATACTTGGACATCAAAATGATACCATATAATCCTTATATTTTTCTTATTAGCGCCGAATTTAAATCAAAAATAGTTGAAAGTAATAAACATGTTTTCATTTAAACATTTTTCTGTCTTAACAGAGAGCATTAGACAAGGTCTTCCTCATATTTCAACAATGGATCATGAGCAATTTAAGAATT
>Ga0181357_1000970_pt1 | contig 11249 bp, 6 predicted proteins | sample Fa13VDMM110DN_FD_130094 | JGI IMG/M metagenome (GOLD analysis project Ga0181357, IMG submission 130094) | Freshwater viral communities from Lake Michigan, USA - Fa13.VD.MM110.D.N | ecosystem: Environmental > Aquatic > Freshwater > Lake | place: USA: Michigan | collected 2013-09-24 | reverse complement strand
TGTAATTTCCATTTGTAAATGTTGGAGAGTCATTCTCACCCAATCCAATAATAGAACGTTGACCTGAACTTGAAATAAGATTTGCTGGTTTATTAGTTATCTGATTCCAATCTGATGTTCCAGCTAAACCTTGATAAGCAACAGATGCTGAAATAAATAGTGGATCAATATACGATGCAGTTGCGGATGTGATTGCAAATGTTGAATACGATGAAGTTCCAAATAAGCTTCCGGTGATTCCACCAGTTGATGTCAGAGGTCCTTGTATAAAAATGGATCCGGTAAACTTGTGAGTGTCATCTGTTGAATTGCCAAATAACGTAGAACCACTACTAAATGATTGAGTTACATAAAGAACAGATGACGATATTACATATTGTTCTGCGGTAAGTGTACCACGAATCGTTAGACCTGAAAACGTAGGTGAATTTAAAGACGAAAGTCCGAGTTGTACAGATGATGATACCAATCCTACCGGTAAACTTGAACTGGATATATTGGTTAATTGAGAACCGTCTCCTTTAAAATAAAAGGAATCAACAGTTCCAGATACAGAAAGATATGTTACAAGTGACCCCGTGCCATCAATAAGTGTTCTATCGTCAGTAGGGTCGGTTTGCATCAACCGCCAGAATGATTCGGATATGGTAAAATTACTTAAATTTCTGTCTGAATATGCCAATTTAGTTCTCTCTTTTATTTCATGTAATTGTTACAGATTTAAACTACCCGGTCACTCAAGTATAAATATCAAGTTTTAATAACAACCAAGAATTCATTTACACTTGCAGTATATGGTGTATTTATAGTCACAGCATTAGATCCAGATATAAATGCATGGAATGAACCACGAACGAGACTCGCAGTTTGTTGTGTTGGATAATAAATCTGAGTAGAGGCTGAAGAATTTAACATATGAACAGAAACAAATATTGAATTCAAGTTGTGATTTATAAAAAATGACGAACTTAAATTATTTCCAATAGATTGTGTGTAAACCGAAGGTAGTGTTATCGTATTACCATACTGTAATATTGATCCTGAAATATCTATCGAGCCAGTTACTGCCAGTTTATTAGCACTAAATATTAAATTTAAGGATGCCGTTGCGGCATCTGTACTTCCATCCGATATTAAAAGTCTTCCATTCCCTGCGTTATTTATGGTATTAAATCCAGTTCCCGATGTTCCTGATGTTCCACTTCCACTTCCAATTGGTACATTAAGTTCGTTGACAGCACCAGATATTATTATCTTACACCCATCCCATTTAATATATGATTCACCACAACCAGGACCCACACAGGTGGAACCACTACATCCAAGTAACATTTCAGAATCAGAACCAATAAGTTTCAATTTAAATGCCGGTGGTGTACTTCTAAAATCAAAAATAGAACCGGACTCATTTATCATTTGGACGGTTGTTGTTGAATAATTTTCCGTATTAAATGGGTCACCATACGTTAAACCAAATCCATAATTAGAAGATGTAGTTGGATTTGTAATTGCATTTTGAGTTCCACCAAACCCATAGCTTTTAATAGCAGAACCTGATGTTGTTCCTTGTGAACCAGATTGTACATTTGCATACAGATGTATTTGACTTGCAGTATATGGTGATAAGTATGTTGAGCCCGTGATGAGGTTATCGTCCCCGTATATGTAAGTGTTTCCACCATTAAAAAATACATCACGTTTCTTTACAGATGTGTTTGCCTCACGTAACGAATAGCTAAAAAATTGAAGTTTAAAATCTAAATATTCATTACGATGATCTATACGTAATGGAACATACAAACGTGTTCTTTCGGGTGAAAATCCTTTATCTAAATCTTCTATTATACGAATATTTGAAATTTTACATCCAGGTCTTAATATGAATTTTAGAATACCTGTTCCATTTAAATCATTCGATATTTTCATCTCATAATTAAATACGATAGTCTCATCCTTACTTGAAACTGGAACTGAACCAATAAATTTACCTATTTCGTTTGTATTTACAAATGAACTTCCAGAAATATATGCCGTTATACCTGGTCCTCTCGAATCCAAATTTCTATCATATAATATATAATCAAATTTTAGTCTGTAATCGATATCAGTATAGAATGGTATTTGTACACTTCCAGTTTGTACCAATAACAATTCAGATGACTCTGACATTGGAGTATTTGGAACAATTTCCAACCCATCAAATATATAAATTGAATCTAAAAGTATAGAACCAGTCGGGCCTGATGATGTTAGTTTACTGACTCCCCAATAATTAAGGCCACTAAAATTATGCAATTGTGATCCACTTGGACCAGCATAATAATATGTTTCATTTGCACTAAATGCACCAATAGGATATTCAATTAATTTAGATCCAGTATCCACCAATACATTATTAGGTAGTATTTCCGCATCATATAACAACTCGTATTCTGATTTTGGTTTAAATGTACTTTTAGCAAATACCTTAATCCTATTGACATCACCCGAATCTGGTTGTAGTCCCGAAATATCTATCTGTGCATATGAGTTTATATTTTGGGTAATGAGTCTTCTAGATGGAGTGTATGAAAATGTAACTTCATACGGTTGAGTTCTAACAGAAGTTACAGTTTGAACCTTATCGGGGTCACCATATATTTTTAATTTATCTTCCAACTCCATCTCAATTGGAGATATAACATCTACTATTGTAGTTTCATATGAAAAACTAACAGGTGTAAAATTTGCAGTTGGTTGATAGTCTGACCCTAGTGTTGGGAATTTTAATATACCATCCGTAAAATATTTATAAAATGGTGTTACTCGTGCATTAAGAATGGGAGTATCATCTCTTAAATAATAAGATCCTGTTGCCGAATATGAAAAAATCTTATTTGTGCCTGTTGGAAATGTTTCTTCAACAATTGAAAATTTTTTCTCTTTTATTGAAATTGACGGCGGTTGTATGTAGATTATTTCAGAATCATTTTTCTTTTCAGGGTCTACATAGATTTTATCTTGATATTTAAAATTATCATTAGTTACTTCAGAAGAAGGTATTATCCGTAATACTTCATCTCGTGTTGCCGTTGCGATAAAGGTAATACTACAATCACCCGGTGGTGTTTCTTCATAAATATAAACAGTAACTACAAGTGATCCGTCACTTTCTTTGTACGGAAGGACATCGTGATATATTGGATTCCCATTTACATCTAGAACTTCTATATTAATTTTCTTTGTAGTATTCAAATTTTTAGTATTTGGCCTAAACTTGAAAACATTCTTACCAGATGTAAATTGTTCTGGCATAAAACTAATATTAAAAAATTCTGGTGAATTCTTACTAAAGTCTATAAACCGAGTTTGTAGAGATGATAATCCTCTTTTATTTCTCTTTTTTACTAACATGATTCCCCAAATAGATAGTTATTATAACTATAAATATGGAAACACAGAAAACATAGGTTAGAATCTGATGTTTGAGAACCCGTTTTCCTTCTTGATTTCGATTACCTTATCTACAATATCACGTAGGGCATCAATGTGTGAGATAGTCAACATAAAGTCAAACTGTGTCTTCATGTAATCAAATAACATATACAAAGAGTTTAGATTATCCGAATCAAGTGTACCCCAACCTTCATCAATAGCAATAAAGTTTGGTCTTGGAAGCGATGATACATTGATAAGGGCCGTTCTGATGGCGAGGGATGAAATAAATTTCTCCATACCTGAAGTCATTTCAAGTGACCAGAAGTTTTCATTATCATATACGATGTATGTATTGATTGACTTACCATCTGTTTCAAACAGAATTTCAAACTCAACGATTTGTGAGAGGATGGAATTTACTTCAGCTTGAACTTTCGGAAGTGCCTCGGAAATAAGATCATACGGGACACCATTACGATTGACGGCTTTCAGATAAAAGTCATATGCCAAATATTGTGTTTCCAATTGCTTCAACTTCTTGATGAAGTCTGCACAATCTTGAATAGTTTTTTCAGCAACCTTTGTACCGCCACTTACATGAATAAGGTCTTGATCGATTAATTTTACTTCTCCAATCAAGTCATCACGTTTGAATTCTACGTCAGCAATTTTCAACTGAATTGATTTATTTTCCTTGATTGTTCCTTCATTCTCAACAAACTTATGGATAAGTTCTTCTACCTTTGTAGTGGTATTTGAAAGTTCAACACAATTTGCTTTGTTTTGTGTTATATTCTTTTCCATCTCGTGGATGAAACGTTGGATTCCAATAATTTTAGTTTGTAGTTCCGCGTAAATTTCTAACTCACCATCTGAACTTATAATTTTGTCTAATTTAGTTTCAAACTCATTCATCTGTTTTGTTAAGTCATCATATTCCGCTTGAAGTTTTATAATGATTGTTTCCGCTTCTTTTGCATCCTTAACGAACACGTTGTTTACACAATACTGACAATTTGGGTCGTATTCATGATTTGAAAGATTATCAATCTTGGATTGATTGTGGGAAATACGAATATGTGTTCGTGAACGGTCAGATTGAATGGTTGTGAATTGTGCAAGTAAGAATTCTCTTTCTGTTTTTCGGAATGTCATATCATCGTAATCCATACCGTCAAATTTTTGTTGTTCTTCTTGTAGAATGTCATTCTCATCTTTAATGTGTCTTTCCAACTCAATCAGTTCCCACTCACAAGCGGCAACCTTTCTCGCCAGTTCTGACTTCTTTTCAATCAACTCTTCTAAGTTATGGCTCATCAAACCATCGTCAACCGGTTTGAGTGCCTTTGTAAGAGCCATAATCTTTTCGTTGTAAGAATCAATCTGCCGTTGGCGTAGGTTTTTCTCTTCATTCAACTCTTCTAACCGAAGTGATAACTTCTTGTGTTCGTCATTAGCTTCTGTAATCTTCGTTGAGTAATCTTGACGAGAAAATTCCTTGATAAGAGTTTGAACCGACTTGATTTCATCCGAGGCAATCCCGTTCAATTCTTCAAACAAATTTAAATCAAGGAATTGAGCAAGAAGATCTTTTCTATCACGTTGTGCTTTGTCAATGAAGTTTGTGTTGTTTCCTTGAAGGGAAAGTGCAGTAATAATAAAGTCATCATATGTTCCGAGATAATTTCGGATGGCAAGGTTTGTTCCATCTCGGTCATCACCATTGAGTGAAATTGTTTCACCATCTCGTTCATACCAAAAATTAACATTGACCTTTACGTGCCCCTTCTTGTCCTTTGTGGCTACCCGTTCAATCCAATAATCTTGTCCGTTGATTTGAAACTGAAACTTACATCGGAAATTATCCTTTTTGTTGTTGAGGACTTGGGATGCCTTAAATGTCCGGGAACACTTGTCAAAGATACAGAATGTTAAGGAGTCAAGCACAGACGACTTACCACTCGCATTAGCGGCAAAGATACCATATGTTCCGTTCATTTGTGTAAAGTCAATTTTGTTATTACCGCCGTAAGAAAACATATTCTCAAACTCAAAAAGAACAGGAGTCCAAATTACATTTCTCAATACCGCGGTTTTATTGATTTGAGTATTGATGTTTCGGTTTATCTTACGAACTTCGTCAATGACTTTTTCTTCAACTGCAAAGTTCTTTTCTAAATAAGATGAGATGAGTTTGTTCTGATATTCAACATCACGAACATCTTCTAATAAAATCGTTAAACCACTATTATTACCAGTCAGTTTTGTTGAGAACTTCTGAATACGAATGTCATCCACTTTGATGATGGACTTTAACTTTGTGATTGCCTTGAACAAGTCAGAGTTTGTTGTGTTGTAAGAACGAACACGAATTCGGTTGTGGATTGAAAATTCTGTTGGTAGATTTATGAAATTGCCGCCGTCAATATCAATTGTGTAGTATGCCCACTCATTGTGGATAGGTATAAACTTGGACTTTCCTTCTTTTAGATTCCAATGTACTACCCCGTGGACTAAACCTTCACCAAAGCTTTGTTGGATAAGAGAACCCGCATAAGCAAACTTACCATCACCGTCGAGATATTGGAATGCGTGAATATCACCAAACATACCGGCGTCAAACCCTCTAAACTTCTCAACTGACAATCGGTTGTTCTTGATGAGATGACCTAAACCAATGTCTGCCTTGTCAATTGCTCCGTGAAATAAAACAACCTTTTTACCACCCTCTACAACGTCTTCTGCCGTGATAAAATTTTCAGGGTCTTCCCATACGGCATTTAGAATAAAATGAACGCCACCGAAGGTATAGACCCCTGTATCCTTCAAGTAAAAGAAGTCGGGTGTGTCTATTGAATCTACGATTGGTGTAAGGGCATCCAAACGATTGCGGTTATTCAGATTCATATCGTGATTACCAGCGATAAGAATAACAGGGGCAATCTGTGCCAAGTTAACAAAGAAGTTTCTTGTTTGAACAATCAATTCAGGAGACATATCTGTCTTGGTGTGAACAATATCACCGGCAAGATAGATTATGGTATTTACGTCTCGTTGTACTTCTTTTTTACAATAATCATACACACGTTGGAATACTGACTCGTATTCATCGTGTCTCTTGAAGTTTCTAATGTGAACGTCTGCAATGTGAATGACGTTGTTGACTTGACTAACTCTGTTTGATACCAGCGTTTGTTTTGTCATACTAATAACCTTTCTTTCATCAATTCATAACCATCTATGTATGGTAATCCATCAATATACTGAGAAAATCTTTGGAATCCAAATTCATTTATATCTTTATCGGGAAGTTTGGCAATACTTGTTCTAATTCCGTTGGAAACTAACCACTCACAAATCTTTATGGCATCCTTTGTGGCATCGTTATCAAGGGCAACAATAACTTTCGGTGGTTTCCTAATCAATATCTTTTCTTTTAAAAGTGGTTGGACAATTTTACCGAATAGTGGTATGGCATTGAATCGGGCAGTTATAGCATCAAACACACCTTCAACAAGTGTGATTGGTTCTCTCCAATTGATAAATAATTCAAACCCAATAACATCTTTACTCACAGGTGGATTTTTATACTTTGAATTTACATCTTCAAAAATTGTTCTAGAAACAAAGAAGTTTAGCTTTAGATTCTCATCATAGGACGGAACGATAATTCTACCACCATATATACCATTCGGACAATAACCAATGTTGTATCTAAAAATATCTGTTGAAAGAATACCACGAGATTTTAGATAAGATACCGCTTGTTTTATCTGCATTCCGATAATGATGTCTTTAATTGAACCAAAGTCCGTGAGACGAACAAACTCGTGTGGTAATCTCAACTCCTCTTCTTTTTTGGTCGAATCCTTCCAAGTATGTAGGGCTTTTGTTTTGAGGATTCTGTTGAGGGTTTCGTAATGTTGTCGGTCTACACGAATACGTTTAAACAGGGATTGAATTGTTCTTCCCTTTTCATTGGAAATCCAACAATGCCAAAAATTTTGATTTTTGGAGTTGGGTGCCAGATTGATTTCAAGTTTAGGTTTGTAGTGGGAAACGAATGGGGAGAAAAAGGAATAGTTGTCCCCAGAGGTCTTTCTTCCCTTACCTAAAACTTGTTCTAACAGATGCAATAAGTCGTGATTTATCATAGTAAAGATAATATACGACTATTTGGGGAGAGTTACAAGGACTCATCCAACCATTGTTGTGGAATTTCTTTCTTTGACCATAGCCAGCCCTTTTTATCACAGTACTGGGCATACGTTGTTTTACTACCCTTGTAGAGTTTTGCGTTTGGATTCTGAAAGACGAATCTGATGTCTATATCGGGATGTTGTTGGAATACAAAGTCCATCTTTTCTCGGTCGGCTTTTACCCAACGTCCTTTTGTTTCTATGTAAAGTTTACCACCATTTTTCTTTGGTAGAACAAAGTCTGGTGTATAGGTGTGGTTTGTTGCTGGTTTAATATACGAAAGTTTTTCGGTTTCGTATCCGTAATTTTTCTTGGACTCTTTGAGGAGTTCATTTGTAATATCCTCTAATCCCGATTTAAAACCATGTTTTATCGCAACTGCATTTCTTTTCATTTATACATCAAATCGAATTATGATATTTAGGTCCACATCATCTCTTTTTTCAAGTGGTGATGATAATTTTGCAACAGCAACAAGGTCTCTATCTTCATTATATAACCCAACTGTTGTTATATACGGATTGAAAAAAGAACTAGTAGTATAATCCTCTACTTGAATTGCATTTGGATTTTTATCTTTATAAACACTTGGATTTATGGTAAAATTGAATTCTGATTTTCGCATTTTACAAGTTATTTCATGTTCATAAAATGTTGTTGTACCACGAAAAGTTCCAGTAAATCCATATAACGTGTTTGAATAATCATAATTACCGGTCTCACCCATTAACGCGTTTTTATATTTTGGTCTAGGATCAGATACTACGGCCATTCCACTCTTATAAAAAATATTTCCAATTCTTGATGTTTGATATGCATAACCATTTGCAAAACTATTATTTGACAAATATGATATTTCTGTTGATGTTAATCCTTTATTATAGATACGAATCTCATCAAAAGAACCTGAAAATACACCAGTAGATGTTCCATTTCCACCTATAAAGAAGTTATTATCATTAGTTGTATTACCGACCATATTAAAAGATGCAGATGCATTTAATGTGCCATTTAACCAAATCTGATAACTACTTCCTGTTTTTTGACAGGTGACATGATACCAACTACCCGTTGCCAATTGTGATGAAGTTACTTCGTTAGTGTATAACCCAGAACTTTGTTTAAAAGACAAAGAAAAAGGTTTTGTAGAAGTTCTGTTATTTAATTTAATATCAAATGGGTATTGGGCAGATGACTTTTGTTCATACAGATTACCGACGTTTCTACCAGTTTTTTTAACAAATTTAGTATCACCATCTATTGAATAATTCTTATTGAATAAATAATTGTAAGTATATGTTTCACTTGATTGTGTTGCTGGAATGTTTACCCAAAAACTAACAGCAAAATTATTCTTATTTGAGAAATTAAATATAGATGTTTTTTTAACATCAAGATATGAACCATTAAATGCTGCACAAACTCCACTAGATTGTGACGTATTTGCTGTTGGAATACCATTGATGTATTCTATATTTTTTGGATTGATTATCTTTACATCATTCTGATAATTTGAGTTATCTATAACATAATCGATTGGTTTATTTCTAAAATTAAATTCTCTGTATTTTTCATTGAATCCCACATTCATCAGAAGATATGTAGAATCTACAAATTTTGTCTCATCAAAAGAATCATCTTTCAAATTACCCTTACTGTCATCGTATATCCCATAATTTAGTGATGCACTTGTATTGTGTAAGTTTGTCATAGAGAATGACCCCCTACGTATACCTTCACCAAAAACACCTTGTGGTGCTATAAATACAGAACTAGTTTCTGCAAGATATAATTCTCTATCAAACTCTGTAAGTATAGTTGGATCCTCATCTTTTTTATGATCTGTGTAAAAGGTGTGGTCGAGATGATACCAAATCATTTTTGGATCTATACTTTGTGTTGTAAACACTCTGTGATACAATGACGATGATATATTTGCGATTCCACCAATGTACAAATGATTTTCAGGATAAAGTGCCTTGAATACATTTATACCAAAATTTTCATAGTAATTTCTATCAAATGTGTTAGTTGTTATTTCCCATAATTTATACACTTCAAAAGGACGAACTGTGTAGTCGCCTCTTTTTAGTTTTTTCCAAACCAAACTTAATTTATTTCCAAATTGAAATGACATATCAATTTAACCTTAATCTCACTTGAAAAATATATTCTGTTCCTTCATTCTTTAAAACAGGTTTCGGAAGTTTCCCAATTGCTACTAATTCTTTCTTTTTATTGTATAATCCAATTGAAGTTATGTATGTGTTTGGTTCCCGTTTAAACATCAAATTTTTTATTTCCCCAAAAGTTCCTGTTGTATAAGTAGTATTATTTGAAAAATTAAACTCGTAATAATTTGCTCTACAAAAATATGTTTCGGATAGGTGTTCTTCTGTTGATCTTGCAAAAAATGAACCACTTTGTGTTCTTGCAGAATTTGGAGAAGATGACCCACTGATTGATACGAATAATTTACGAATATTGTCACCATCGATTGACGCCGTGACAGTATTAAAAGAGCACGATTGATCTAAAACTACACCATCGAGAATGATCAGTCCCATCTTTGGAAACACAACACCCCAAGCATCGTCTTCGAGGTTAGTATAAACCCCGTTGCGCAAAGAACCAGAGGTTACATAGTAATAATCTTGAATTCCTTCTGTGTTTGTTACCGCTTCTGATGTGTCCGAGCTGTCATCAATTAACGTATAAAATATACTAGATGATTGATTTGAAGTAAAACCACTTCCTGTATTATACAACTGATTTGCACTTGATGAGAGTGGGGATACACATAATTCAAAATTACCAGGATCTAATCTATCTTTAAAAAGGTCTTTATCAATTTGAATTACATAAAAGTAATCGCCGTTTTTATTATTTTTAAATGTAAATTTTCCAGTATTTCTACCAAAACACTCCACTAAATACTTCCTAAACATAGTCTTTGCAGGAGAAAGGTCTTGTTCATTTTCAATATACCTTGATCCAGAACCACTTATATGGCAATAAGACACATCGAATTGATGATAGGATTCTGGTGTGTTAAATTTTTTGTTGTAAACCGATAGATAATACTTGCTATTTTTCTCTGTCAAAGAACCTGTAAAAAATGATGTTAATTTTTCATCACCACAATTAAAAAGTCCTTCGGTCTTATAATCCAAAATTGGTACAGAGTAATCAGATACCCTTGATAACTTTTTGAGTGTGTATATGTCATCTTGATCCTCAGTTAAGTCATCTATTATTTGTTCTATAAATTCATCAAATGTGTCTAATTCTTCTTGTATTTCGGCTTCAAATGTATCATCAATTGGCGTAGTAACAACCGGAGTCGGTGGTAGTTTTGTTTCGTCTATTGAAAATTCTATTATTCCAGTGTTGTTTGTGATTATAATTGCATCAGATGGTGGATATCCATTACTCTTCTGAAAGTCAAGATATCTTTGTAGTAATTCTAATAGTTTTATATTTGATAATTGGTCAATCATATATTACATTCGCATTTACAGGTGTAACTCCGCCCGTTAGACCGCCACCAATTATAACACTACCGTCGTCAGATACTGTTACACTCTCATTTACAGGTGTAATTCCACCCGTTAAATTACCACCAACATATT
>Ga0181357_1000968_pt1 | contig 11256 bp, 14 predicted proteins | sample Fa13VDMM110DN_FD_130094 | JGI IMG/M metagenome (GOLD analysis project Ga0181357, IMG submission 130094) | Freshwater viral communities from Lake Michigan, USA - Fa13.VD.MM110.D.N | ecosystem: Environmental > Aquatic > Freshwater > Lake | place: USA: Michigan | collected 2013-09-24 | reverse complement strand
GAAAAGAGAGGAGGAGAAATATAGGTTAAATCTTAATTTTTTAAATTAGGATATAAATTTTTGACCTATGGGCGTGCGTTCCAGAAGTTAAAAATATTAGATATAATTATAGTATATACAAGATGAACCAGACCAACCAGATGAACCAACCAGAGGAACAATTAAGAAGACAACCAGAAGAACAACAAGAAGAGCAACCTATTATGAGTGTGAGAGATAGGTGGTTTTCACGCGCTCAGGATATTATCAGTAGAATGAATAGAGCAAAACAAAAAATTCAAAGAGGGGAATTTTTAAATGACTTTTCACCTAATTATAGTAAAAAAATAAGATTAATTATGAGTGAAAGAAACACACAAGAAAATCAAATATTTATTTCATTTTTTGACGAAATTATAAAAACAGAATTACTAAATTATGGTTCAGCACATTCAATAAATTATGATTTTGAAAAATTTAAAAATGGATATATATATTTTAATAAAAATAGCAATGAGTATATGTATAGTAAAACACACTATAAAATTATTGAGATGATTTTTTATGACAGGCGATTAACACAAAAATATAACTTAGGGCGAGATATAAACGAAATAGATTTATTACATAAATATTATGAATTATATAATTATCCTTGGTGGTTTTTATATAAAGTTGGTGGAATGGAAAACCCATATTTATATTATGAAACATTATATTAATTTAATTATTTATTTTACTTTAATATTTAAAACTTTAAATATTAAAAATTTTATTTTTATGCACGATTATTGTAATTACAAACAATTTAATTAATTATTTATTTTTTACATATAAGAAAAAAATAAATATATATTTCTATTATATAAATGACATTTGGCAATCTTTCGTTTTTTGAAAAAAAGCAATATACAACATCTAAATTTAATGACTATTCATTTGGCGTAAATCAAGAGAAAAAAATTTTAAATCGTTTAAATACACATTTTAATGATAATTTAACACTTTCAAACAATAAATATGAATGTTTTGACGCACAAGGCGAAAAGAATAAATATGAAATTAAAAGTAGGCGAATAAATCATAATCTTTATAACGATACAATAATAACACGTAGCAAAGCAAATAATAACATAATATTTGTATTTAATTTTTTAGATAAATTAATGTTTATTCAATATGACACAGAAAAATTTAAAAAATACAAAAGGAGCGATACATACCAACGAAAAGCGAGAAAAGGAGAAGAAAAACCACCATACCAAAAAGTTTATTTTATTCCAATAAACGAATTGACAGAAATTAATTAATTTTAATATAAGAAATAATTTTTAAATTTTAAAAATTTTTTTATAAATATAATATATAATGACAGAAATTAAAAATGATTGTTTAAGATGTAAAAATTGCGAATGCCAAAAGAAAGAAGAAAGTAAATTATGCACTCAGTGCGGACAAAATGAAAAGATGAATGGACGTAAAATTTGCTATGAATGTAAAAAATTATGGTTAAAACAGTATTATATAGATAAATTAAAAGAAAAACACCCTAAAAGCGTAGGGCGACCAAAAATTGAAAAAGAACCAAAAGAGAAGAAAACAAGAGGCAGACCAAAAAAAGAAAAACAGAATATTATTAAAAAAAGCAATAAAAGCGATATAAGCGAGATATATAATAATGATGAATTATTTGACTTATCAAGTGATACAGATTAATTTATTATGATATATATAAGAAAAATATTTTAACTATAAATTTTTATTTTTGAGTAAAATATAAAAATTTTTTTTCTAAACCTATAATATATAAATGACAACTCAACAAGAACAACAGAAATTTATTAAATCTTTTTACAAAGTATCTACTATAAGAAGAAAACCACAAAGCGACAGAACAAAGCAAATTATTAATTTAATTGATATGAAATATATTAATAAATCATTATTGACAGTTATTAAAAAGGATATAAACAGATACGAAACAGCAACGGAAAGAGTAAAAAAAGGTATATACAAAAAATATAAAGATTTAGGCGATACTATTGATTATATTTTACAACATAGAGAATTTAAACCATCCGGGATTATTAACAATTTTAAAGATTTAAATGAATACAAAGAAAATTTATATAGAGAAATCCATTTTAAAGAACTTATAGAAAAAAAACGAGAATTTGTTTTAACGCCAAATAAGGAACGAATGATACAGCATATTTTAGTAAATCCTAAAAAATATAAATTTCACGGAGAGCAACAAAAAGACACTGGCACTTTCGGTGTATTGGTTGATAGCAAACAAGAAGTATCAAGCAAAACAGCAAATGAAGTAAAAAATAATGTATATAATGAACGATTTAATAACGAAATATTTAATATTGTTTATAGATTATTCAAAAAAACCAAAAATATTATTGATAATACAATAACAAACACACAAGAAATTGAAGAAAGATTAAAAGAAATTAAAAGAATTGAAAGAAAGAACGAAATGATGCGTGATTTTGGATTATCACAATTTACACCAAAAGATGTACCTAATCCAATTGAACCAATAAAATCAAAATTAGAGAGTTTTAATATTCAGTTTTTACTATTACAAAAGATTAGTGGCGACGATGATAATGAGAGATATTTAATATTTCACTCACCAATAAATAATAAATATGGCGATTTAGCAGAAAACGAAGAAGACAAAGCAAATTATTTTTATTATATTGATAATTTAGGAGAAAAACGCGAGATAGATTTTAATTTAATTCGTAGTGCATCAAGTGATAGCGAAAGACCGTTTATTATCGGTTTTACAGTATATATTACTTACAGCGATAATACTGATAATGTTTTAAGATTAAAAGAACCAGATATTTTACGATTAAAAGCATTTAGTGCACAAAACAATTTTTCATATCACACATTAACAGAATACTCAACAAATAATAATAAATTATGTATTTATGAAAGTTATTTATATAATATTGGGTTATTTGATGCGAAATATAAAACAAATAATAATGTAAATGAAATGATGAAACAATTAAATAATATGTTAAGTAATGAGAGCGAAGAATTACAACAAAATATTAAAGAGGGTAATTTAATACAATCTTTAAAATTATTAACTGATAAATATAAAAAACCGGCATACATAACATTTTACAATAGCAATATTAAGCAATCTTTAAAAGTGTTTAATAATAATTTTGTTTTTGTAGATGAGGATGAAGTTAAAAAAGAATATGCGTTATTATATTGTGAAAAAGACCAACATATAGCACCAAGAAAAAGAGACCATAATTTTATTGTAAAAGATACAAATAATAATATTAGTAATAATTATGGATTACGAAAAAACAAGGCAGAAATAAAAAATAATACAATAGATAATGTAAAATATATATTGAGTTATGATATAGAAACATACACAGACGACAATGGGACACAGCGACCATTTTTAATTTGTTTGTATGGTATTAATAACGAAACAAATGAAATTATAAATTTGTCATTTTATGGATTTAATTGTGTTATTGAATTTGTTAAATATTTAATTGATATATCAACAAAATTAAACCACACAAAAACACACACAACAACACAAAACAAATATATTTATATTTATGGATTTAATAACACAAATTTTGACAATATTTATATATTTAATGAAATCAAGAATAATATTAATTATGTTGATTTTACATTTTCAAATAATGGTATAAAATACATAGAATTTGATAATGTTAAAATATTTGATTTATGCCTATATTATCAAGGTTCATTAAAAAACATTTCTAAAAATTTTAAATTAGAAGATAATAAGGCGGTATATCCTTATAAATTTGTTAATAAACATAATATAAATTATATTGGTAATGTGCCAGAAATTGAATATTGGAATGATGTAAAAGACTATGAAGAATATATAAATTTAAATGGTTTATCATTTGATTTAAAAGAATATAGTATAAAATACTGTATGTTAGATGCGAAATTGACACATTTAATTTCATTAGAACATTTAAAATTATCTGTGGGGCAAATTAAAGGAATAAATTATAATGTTTCAACGTCTCAAACTTGTAGTGCTTTAAGTATGAAAATTTATAATCAAGTATTTCAAACGGATGATTTATACCAATCACCAGACAAAATTTATATAAAAGAGAAACAGTCATATAAAGCGGGGAAAGTTGATGTATTTAAAAAGGCATATAATAACGAAGATAATATATTATATTATTGCGACAGGAATTCATCCTATCCCGCCTCAATGCTCGGCGAAATGCCATTTAAATATATTTCATCAAATAATATTAATCATACGATAACAAGAAATTATAATTTCTTTGTTGATACAAATTTATATTTAGCAAAAAGCAAATATATAGGCACGAATAAAAATGTTATACCTAATTTATTGACACGAAGCAAAAATAAAGAAATAAAAGCAACGTTAGAAACTGAGTGGGATTATTTCTGGGGTGTTGAATTGAAAGAAGCAATAAAGAATGATTTTAATATTTATGTCAAAGAAGTAAATATTTATGAAACTAAAATATTATTCAAAGAATTTGTAGAATACTTTTATAATGAAAGACAAAAGAACAAAAATATTAATAATTCATTATATATCTTTTATAAAACTATATTAAACTCATTTTCGGGTAAATTCGGGCAAAAGGCACATACACAAACAAAATTATTAAATAAAAATGAGAATTGGATGAATTATATAAATAAAGATACTCATTTAATAGATATCAAATTTATCGGTGATAATACATTAATAAAATATGAAAATAAAATAAATGAAGATTTGTCAATTGGTAAATTAGTGCGTTTTATTTCATATATTACAGCAAATGCGAGAAGCAATTTAAGCGAGATAATGAGAAATGTAGGACATAATAATATTTATTATTGCGATACAGATAGCATTTTTTCAAGTGTAAAACCTAATGACAAATTTTTAGATAATAATGAATTAGGAAAATGGAAAATTGAAGATAAAATAAAAGAAGCATATTTTATAGGTAAAAAGTCATATGCCTATAAAAATATTGATGATAAAATTATAAATAAATGTAAAGGAGTTGATGCCTCTAAAATTAATTTTAATCAATACAAAAATTTAACTGATGATAATAATATTAAAGTTGTAAAAAATATGTTTTATAAATCTTATAACGGTGTTAAAATTATTTCAACAGAAAGAACAATAAGAACAACATATAATAAGAGAATATTTGACGGTAATAATTCTACCGCATTTCAAAAATAAAAAATATACTTTACATATATATAAGAATGAAAAATTTTATAGTTCATCATTATGGAAACAAACAACGAGACATCAAACATTTTGATAAATACCTACCTAAAAAAGAAGAAATAGAAACAGTGTGTGAACCTTTCGCCGGGAGTTTTGCGGTGATTAGAATTTTCTATAATGATGTTAAAAATATATATTGTGCTGATAATGATGTAAAATATACAGAACAAATTAAATTAATTTTTAATGACTTAGACGGATTTAAAAAAGAAAAAGAACACATAATAAAATTTTATGATGATAATAACACAAACCCAGACGAAAAAATGAAAAGACGTGCATATATTCCAAGAGATTTATTAAATGAATTTAGAAAGACATTAAAATTTCATAAATATGACAATCTAATCAATAGAGGTGTTATTAATAAACCATCATTATTATATGATTATAAAGATTTAAAGAAATTATATGATAAAATTATATGGTTCAATGATTATAAAATAGTATTTGAAAAGTTGAAAAATGATGATAAATCGTTTTTATTCATTGACCCCCCGTATTTTCAATCAGCGAATAAAAGTTATCGCGGAACTGATTATGTGGATAAAGATAGAAATTTAATAGATAACACAAAAATTTATATTGATATTTTACAGTTTATGATTGGAGCAAAATGTAAAGTGATGCTTATTGTAAATAACAGTGAAATAATAAAGTATTTATTTAAAGATTATTATAAAGATTGTTATAATAAAAGATATGGATTAAGTGGAAATAAGGAAATATTAAATATTTATACTAATTATTAAATTCTCACAAACTTTCTAATAGTATTATAATATTTCATATATTTGAAAGCATTTATTAAATGAGGTTGGATATAGTTAAAAGTTCTAAAAGATACCCCTAAAACATCATATTTTATGTTTGTATAATATAATGTATTTAATAATTCGTTTAATACCATTTATATATAGAATTTATAATTTTTTCTCATTTTCTTCTTTTTTATGGTGTTTGTGGTGGTGGTGATGTTTATGAGGTTCTTTTATTTTATTATCAATATTACTCTCTTTAACACAACAGGATGACATACAATTTGATTTAATACTAATATTTTTTAAGCAATCTTTAAAACTAAATTGCGGTTCACTTTTAGCACAACAACTACCCATTATATTATATATTTAGAAAATGATATTTTGTCGCGTTGTATGTATTCATTAGTATGTTTATTTACAACTGACATTAATATTTTATTAATTTCATCCACTTCTTTAATTATGATATCTTTATCCCACAATTTTTCAATATTTTTAATTCTATTAAATAATGAGACGTCAATATCATCCAAATAATAACCACCTAATTTTAATATAATTGTGTTTATATGTGTATTTAATGCTATTTTATTATAAAGTATATCAAAATCAAAATTTATTAAATCTGCTATTATTTGAATATCAGTTTTACAAGAATTTAATAAATTTATTGGTGATACTAATATCGGTGCTATCTTTTCAAGTGTGATACAATCTTTTATTAATCTCGCTATACTATACATATTTTTTAATGCTTTGAGAATATTATTATTTATTAAATTTGTTGATAAACCTATCCTCATCTGGTTTATAAAAAAATTTATTTCTTTCATTTCTGGAAGTATTATATTTGTTATTTCTACATACTTACCATAATAATTATAAAACATATCAATTTTGGTGATATTTGAATTATAAACAGATGGGTCTAATAAATATCCGTCTTTATTAATACCCTTATTTATTTCGTAAGCATTCCACCTACAAGCGATAAACGATGATATAAATTTATATAAAATTAACCACTGTTCTCTCGTTGGATTTTCTGGTGCGTTTTGAATTTCTGGCACAACTGTATCCCTGACTATAATTTTCATCGCGTTTAAGTCATAATTTTGTATCTTATTACCTTGAATATTACCAATATATTTTAATAAATCTCTGTATTTATTAGTTCCGCATTTTATATCACCTAAAATTATTTTAGACCCATAATCGGGGGATGAAATTATTTTATTTATTATTTGTTTTATTGCTATTGCTTGATTATCAATTGGGATAATTTCAAACCCGTCAATATCACCACTAAACCACAACGACTTTTGACGAAATGAACCCATAACTCTAATATTATTAATGTCATAACCTATTAACGATAACGCATTTATAATTTCTTCTGGATATTCTGCCGGAAATTCGCGAATATTGTATGCGAATTTTTCAATCTGTTTATTACATTTTTTATGTCTTATACTCATACTATTAATATATAATAAATTTATATATTAATATTTAAATAATTACTCTTTTCTAAAATTAAGTTCTTCAAGCAACATAGCTTTTGTTTTTGCTACTCTTTTGCCTTTCGCGTTTACACGTTCTAATTCAATACCGGCTTTTACCGCGTCTTCTCTTAATTGTGCCACAGTTATCACCTTCTTTCTTTGCTTAGGCGGACAATATTGAGTGGCCCAATTTGTTAGTGCTTTCATATTTTCTTTGGTTCTATACTCACACGGAACTTTGTGTAATACTCTTAATTTACAACCTAAATACGCACTTCGGTTTGGATTTACCGCGGGATTTTTACGACACTTTCTTTTATTTTCTGTTTCTCCTGAATATTCAAAAGGTGGATTTTTTGGTACTTTTCCTGCTTTTTTTGCGGCTCGTGCTTTTTCGAGTGCGGCCAATTGTTTCGCCGTTGCTGGGCGACGACCACCATAGTAATTTGCTAATTCATACGCCATATTTATATATATATTATATACATAAAAATAATATTTATATATAAATATTATATATAAATATGTCTGTTGAAACTCGCACTGGTTCTCTTAAATTATTGCTTGATTTATATGAAAAAATGATAAATGATTTTAAAAATGTTAAAAAAGAATTAGATGAATGTAATAATAAAATTGATGAAATATTACAAGAAAATGAAAATTTAAAAAATGAAAATAAACGATTACAGGGCGACCTTAATATTTTACACAATTTTAATGATAGTCTTATGCGGTTCGGTTGTGTTCGTGAATTTGTAAATAATAATATAGATATAATGGATAATTTAGAAGATTAATTTAATAATAACATATAATATAATAATGAAAACTATTAAATGCGATATTTGCGATAAAGATTATAAAATCAATTATTATTACACTCACAGAAAACATAGCAAAACACACCATAAGAAAGCAAGGACAGAATTAATATTAAAAACGAATGATAGTAATGACAATAATATTAAATTGTTTCTTGAAGACCTCAAAAATAAAATTGACAATTATATAAAATTATTATAATATAATAATATATAATGGCATACATTAAACGTTCTTATAATCGTGGTGGATACAATACGATAAAATATTATGGTGGTAATTGTGGATGTAGTAATTGTTTAAAAGAAGGTGGCAATAAAATGCTCCCAAATCCATTTAATGAATACGGATTACCAGATAATACAGAAGCACATATTTTACCATATCCTTATCCAAATAAGCCAACTTGTCGGTGTCCTTTGTGTTTAGAAGGTGGAAATTTTTTTGACACATTATCTAATTTTATGCCGACTGCTCTTAAATTTGTCCCTATTTTCGGGCCGCTATTAAGTAGTGGGGCACAGTTAACTCTTGATGCTCTTGACCCATACCGCAAAAATCCGCAACATCCAGAAGACTATGAACCAGAAGAAGAACCGTACCAACAACCAGCGTACCAACCAACAAATACAAATTACTCATCATCACAACAAAGTATAGTAAATAGATTAAATAGGGTAAATGGAAGAGGAAAACCAAAAAAGCGTGTTAGGTTTAACGTTCCAAAAAAGGGAAGTGCTGAAATGAAGGCGAAAATGGCATATTTAAGAAGTCTAAAAAAACAATAAAAACCTATTATTTTAATCAATCATATTTAAATTACATATTATAATAATTATTTTATTATAATATATTATATAATGGCTGACATTACTTTATCTCTAAAATCTGGACGAAGATTAGCAAAAATTAAAGGGGGACAATTTAATGACACAATAGTCTATTTATTAGACAAGAGAAAAGCAAAAAAACTATTAATGGATAAATCTAACGATAACTATATATCTTTAAAAGAAAAGAATGAATATTTCCAACAAATGCCAAATAATGAAGACCAAAACAGTGATGTATTATTCATCTGTGGACGGAGGGGCTCGGGTAAGACATACTATCTCGCTGAGTATTTGAAAGAATATATTTTGTCATATCCAAAAAATAAAATATTTCTTTTTTCATTATGTAAAGATGATAAATTATTGACTAAATTAATAACTAAACAAATAGATTTAGATGAATTCACAGAAGAAGGCGGAATGAAACACGAAGACCTGCCGGACGATTGTTGCTGTATTTTTGATGATATTGACGTTTGTGATGGAAAACAAAAGAAATTATTATATCATTTAATGAATTCATTAATTCAATTAAGTAGAAAACGAAATATTACAGTTATTCAAACAAGTCATTTAGGAAGAAACCACGGAGAAACTAAAAACGGACTTAATGGGGCATCGTCTTATACTTTCTTTTATGGTTCAATTTCTCATCAAATAAAAGACACATTAAAAATATATTTAGGAATAGCACAACATAATATAAAAAAAATATTAGACCTCAAAAATTCTCGTTATTGTACGATATTTACAACATCGCCACCAGTTGTAATGACTGAAAAAGAAATGATTATATTAACAGATAATTAAAATAAAATATAAACATATAATATATAAAATGGACGACCCAGAAGTTTATAACGGTTATTGTTTAGCAAAAGGAATGCACCCATTGGAAGCACAGCAACACGTAGAAATGGCAGGAACGGGGATAGTTGATTGGGTTAAAAAACACAAAAAACCTATTTTGGCCGCTTTATTAACATTAGGAACAGCAGGTGCTTATTCACTATTCAAACATCGCGGAAAAGTTCAAGACAATAAACCGATAATTTACGAAGAAAATGAGTATATAGTAAATAAACCGAGACCCACAAATATGCCGAACTATTACAATACTTTGAGAATGTCAGGTGATGGAATGTCAGGCGGGAATGCTTTTACAGATTGGATAAAAAAGCATAAGAAAACAATTTTAAAAGTTTTAGGAACAACAGCAGGAGTAGCGGGGACGGCATTGGGTGCACTTGGAGCATACGCCGGACACCAAAAATATAGAAAATCACAGCAACGAGCACCTATGTTTGCTTTTGATGACGAAGGGTACGGAATGTCAGGCGGTAATGCTTTTACAGATTGGGTAAAAAAGCACAAGAAGACAATTTTAAAAGTTTTAGCAACAACGGGGGCAGTAGCAGGAACCGCACTAGGAGCATACGGAGCACACAAAGGATATAATAAATATGATAGATATAGATATATTAGAGATAATGCTGACAGTTCTGGTTATGTAAATTTATAAAATATATAAATATATAATATATAATGGTTCACGCCGGTCACCAAGTTATGCACACTTATTTAGTTCATCAAGGAATGCACCCTAATGATGCTCACCACGTTGTTATTAATTCAGGTTCGGGAATTGCTGACTGGTTTAAGAAAAACAAAAAAACAATTCTTGACACAATTAAAAGAGTAGGTTCGGTTGCCCTTCCTTATGTAAAAAAAGCAATTAAAAGCACCGCGGGGGAATATATTGACGACCCAATGGCGAGAGACGCATTTAATTATGCTTTAAACACTGGTTCAAAACGTTTAACGAAATATTTAAAACCGAAACAATTAACTCAAAAAGATTATGCTAAAAAATTACTCAAAGAGAATAATATTTTAATGAAAGGCGTATCACCTTATTTTAAAAAATATTTATTAAAATATAGACGTGAAAAAATCGGCGAAGGTGTAATAAATACAATGTTATTAAAAGTATTAGAACAAGGCGAACAAGAAGAGAATGT
>Ga0181357_1000967_pt1 | contig 11258 bp, 7 predicted proteins | sample Fa13VDMM110DN_FD_130094 | JGI IMG/M metagenome (GOLD analysis project Ga0181357, IMG submission 130094) | Freshwater viral communities from Lake Michigan, USA - Fa13.VD.MM110.D.N | ecosystem: Environmental > Aquatic > Freshwater > Lake | place: USA: Michigan | collected 2013-09-24 | reverse complement strand
AGGTTCATTCTTTTTAACAAATTTAGCAGTTTTTTCTGCTCCTTGCATTAGTCCAAGTAATGCTTTAGAAAATAGCATACCTGGTGCTTTAACTGTTTTAGTAAAAACTCCTTCCTCAGGCTTTTCAACTTCTCCTTTTGATTGATACTTCTTCATCTTACTAACTTTGCCACCCTTCTTATACATAGCATAGTTACTCATGGTATCTCCAGAGATAGCTTCATTGTATTTACGACGATTCATCACCGCGGGCTTACCCTTAGTTGTTTTTTTCATTGATGTAGTTATTTTTTTATGCATTTTAAATAGAGCTTGAGTGAATGTTCTTTGATTATACCTTTACGATTTTAGCAATTGGAATAGCTTCTTGTAATCTCTTGCAAGCACGTATAACATTGCTCATGGTTGAATAAGGCTCGCCACCATCAGCAACGATCTTACCATTCTTAGCAATGATACGAATGTACCATCCCTTCTTTCCTTTGTAATATTGGATTTTATATGACATAGCTATTTGATTGTTGTTCCCTGTAAATAATTAGACTGACCGTTGGTCTGCCATCCATCCATCGCAGAATTGATTGGAGGTGTACCTACCCACTTAGTCGCATCTGTTATTAAGAATGTTGCTGGTACATTGATAAACTTCCACCTTCCTGCACTACTAACATTCTCAAATTTAGTACCAGTAGTTAAGTAAGGGATATTTTCTACAATGCATTTACCATATCCAGCACCTTCAAATTTAATAAGAGTGCAATCATATTGAGAATAAATTCCTCCACAATATGCAAAACCATCTTTTAATCTAATATAAAATGCTGCGATTGAAGGTTGTTGTTCCACATGATTTCCATAACAAGTAAATTCTTTTACTACATTACTTCCACCATCATCAAAGTATACTTCATATTGTGGTCCTGCTTGTACGCCTTCAAAAATATTGTGATGTATAACTAAACCACTAACAGCAGTTGCTTTAATAGCTCCAAATTGACCTGCGCTATGTCTAAACTTACAATTACTAATAATTGAGTGATTAGATTGACTTGCAGAATTTGAACCTCCAGTAAATCTAGCATAATCTAAATCAATAGATATATTATTCTCCCAAAAGAAACATTGGTCAATGATAGTTCCCATAGTCCAACCACCTTTGATAGCAGTTGCAAAATTAGAGAATCTACATCCTTCAATTTTAGAACCATATGTAGCTTGTACATCAATAGCATTATTAACTCTACTAGAACTTTCAAATATTACATTTTTAATTCTAAGTTGGCAATCAATACCAGCATTAGCTTCAGAAAGTGAATTGTAAGATCTTTTAATACCTGCAGAAATTGAAGAGGGAATAATGAGTTTTCCACCATGTCCATCAATTTCTAATATTCTATTATAATTAGCAGGAAGTACTAAGGATTGTGTTAATGTAATATCAGCAGCTAAATGAATAGATCTTACTGTACCAGATGCTACTCCAGCCCATGCTGAATTAAGTTCTGCTGCTGTAGTTACCCATCGAACAAATCCAACATTCACACTACCTGTACCAGATCCAGCAGGACCTTGTGGACCAACTTCTCCCTGAATACCTTGAATACCTTGATCACCTTTTTGTCCTTGAATACCAGGTTCACCATTAACTCCATCTTCACCTTTAAGTGGATTTGTTACTTTAATCCAACCTGTAGTTTGATAAACATAACTATCTCCATTGTCAAGTATTAATAGATCTCGATTAGTAATAAATCCGTCTATGCGAGTAGCTGGTAAGGTATCTCTAAACCATAACCTAGCTTGATCAAGATTGTATTCCATATATTATTTAAAGTTTTTAGTATATAATTTTTAGCATTTCCATTTTCTTAAAGCTAATGCTTTTCTTGTAGGTTCCCCATTAGGTTTCTTCATAGGTCCATCAACTCCAGACATTCTTGCACAAAATGATCTTTTTCTAGGACCACCTTCTGGTTGTGGAGCTTTAAGATTAGAACCAGGATTAGCTCTATTATAAGAAGCTCTACCTTTAGCATTAAGTCCTCCACTAGGAGACTTGCCTTCTTTTCTAGTCCAAGCAGCTATCTTTGCCATATTATAAACCTGCTAAAAATTCAGTTGTTAAATCTACCCATCCACCAACACTATTATATTTTTCAAATGATGTAACATTAATATAAGCATTGTATCCATCATCTGTATTAATAAATGTTCCTGAACAATAAAATACATCAATCCCTGCTCCAACATTTGCAGCAACTATTCCTGTTGCACCTGTTAAAAAAGTATCTGAAGCTAATCTTATTTTTTCAGTAGCATAAACCATTCTAGCTCCATGAGTTGGTATAGGTCCAAGAGCTGCTTTAAATGGAAATAGTATAGCACATAGCGTATAGTTTTGATAATCATTTGTAAAGTTTGCAACATCTGGAGCAATAGCATTTGCTAATACCCATGTAATTGCAGTAGCAACTGCACCACAAGTAGTATCTGTTACAGATTCAGCTTCTGTTTTACCTCTTCTCCACATTCTACCTACATCACCACTTTGAGAAATTCCTATATGGGGCGTATTAATCATAAATAAACCACCGTTTGTAGTTCCTGTAACATGTGATCCCCAAGCTTGTATACCTAATATACCAGTGTGAGGATAACCAGCTAAACCACCAGATAGGAATGCACCTAAAAATTGATTTTGAGATGAAGGTGTTTGACCAATATTTAAGATATCTGAGTAAACAGGACCATTAACATCGTCAGAACAAATTGAATTTGACAATACAATATTGTTAGCATCATATCCTTTAGTTTTGATAAACTCTTTAGCATATTCTCCAAATCTTTGAGCTGAAACTGCACCTGAATAAGTACTTTGCACAGTAGCATCATACGTTAAAGGATTACCAACATACGCATTTGTTTCTGCTAATACCTCCAACCAGTTACCTGTAGGAGGTTTTTTATATGTTGATATTAAACTACCAGGAACAAGTTCTAAATTTCTTTCAGAACTTTTTTGTGCATATGATTTTAATGGACCAGTTTTGTAAATTGTAGGGGGTTGTGCCATGATTATTTAGTTTTAGCTTTTATTTTCTTTTCTTGCTTAATCATTTCTTTAGATGGAGCTTTACCAGAGCCTTTAGCAGCTCTAATATTATCCCAAAGACCTCTTTGAGATGTACTACCATCTTTTCTTTTTAACATTTGTTTAGCCATAATTATACATATATGATTGTTGAACTAGGATTTGCAGTTAAGAGTGCAATAATATCTCCATCAGGACCACCTACATTACATGTAGCTATAATTGAATTTATAGTAACAGTTATTGACTGACCTGTTATTAAATTAAATACTTGATTATCACCTATGGAACCTCCTAAATCAATACAAGAAGGCACATAAAAAGTTTTTAAAACCAAACAATTTTTAAAACAAGTCGCTCCAATAGTTTCAACAAGAGGTGCATTTACTGTGACAAGTTGATTACACCCAGCATGATTTTGTTTTGGAAATAAAATAGCATTTGGATAGTTAACACTAATTAATGATGTGCAATCAGTAGATTTAATACATTGCCCTGTTATGCATCCTGCAGTATCATTTATAGATATTATATTAGTGTCAGATGAAAAGTTAACAACGTCACAGGTAATATTACTTCCACCAATCAATACAATCGTTTGAGTTCCTGAAATCAATACTGATGTAAAAGGATTTCCACTACCTGGTAAATCAAAAAGTGAGTTCCACTGAGCTACATCTGCAGGATCAACTACTGGCGCATTCGTTATATCATTATATACTAATACTAACCCTGCGGGTAAGAAGGTAATACTCTGATAAATACTTGTTAAACAGGCTGGAGGTATCTTGTTCTTATACTTCTCTAACTCCCGCCACGCAGCTGTAGGTTCATTGGCTTCTCCCCACTTTACTAACTGCTCATAGATGTCCCTGAGTTGATGATATGTCCAATTCCACCTACCACCCCTTACTCTGGGGTCTTTAGGTGTGTCATACTGCTCATAAGTAGCACCAGGATATCCATTCCTAGTACACTTATAAAGTGCTTCCCATATCTGTATCTTATCTTGGTTTGTCATTATCCTTGACCTCTGTAGCGTTTTTTATACAACTTACTAGATTTCAATTGACTAGATTTTGTTTTACCATGTACACCAGGGCGTCGCACTTTAGAGCGAATTAGGAACATTCCAGTCGCTGCCATTTTAGGTTTGGCCATACAATAATATACTAACTTTTTACTTTAGAATCAAATAAATTACAAGTAATCCAATAGTCCAAACGAACCAATTAGGTACATTAGGAAGGTAATTGTCTATAGTAGCATTGACTTTAGCGATGATGTTTTTGATAGTTTCCATGGTTTTATCGGTTTTTAACTGCAGTTTTAGCTGCTTGGTAAGGTTCAAATATATCTGTTATGTTAGAGATTCCCAACAAATCGTGTAAATTCTTGATTACTTTAGCATCTCCTTCTTCAAAATATGGAGTGTCGCGTTGGTAAAAACCACGTTCATAAGAATAGTCGTCTCCTGTAAGACTGTAGTTCATATAAAAAAGAGCATTTTCAGCAGTATTCCAAAGGGTTTCTCCTTCTCTAAATGCTGTAGTCAATTGACCAAAGCTTTTGATGTAGTCTCCACCTTTACCTATCACAGGTAGTGGAACCATAGATCTAGCTTCATTACTCACCTTGATTATAGATCTGAAAAGTAAAAGCTCTGCGTAAGATAAATCATCTTCATCTGATTCTTTTAGTTTAGATCTAAGAGTTTCAAATAACATTAAGAATAAGAATGCCCCAAGCGCTTCACGTCCCGCCATTGCTGACCTTGATCTATAATATTCATCAACTCCACTGTCATATTTAATTTTCTTTTTTACAAATCCAGGTAGTAATGTATCATACAAAAGACTTTTAGTGGCTTTACCCACTCCATAGTATTTATACATTTTACCTACTGCTATATAGAATCCCATATATGCTTCTTTAGAATCCCAAGAATAAGCACTTCCTATTCCTTCAAATCCACCAAAAGAAAATCTTGCTGATATAGCAGGAATAAGATACTTACGATAATATTCAAAAAGTGAACCTAGTAACGTACCTCCAAATTTAGATTTAGTGTATGCAGAGTAGTTACCCTGAAATCTATATACTTCAGTCATAATAGTACCCTTTAAATCAAACACATCCTTTTCGCTAATATTAACATCATTTCTAAGTGCAATGCTGTTATTATTTAATGTAAATGCTTCTAAACCATTAACATATTCTGTATCACCGTTTGCATCTTTCTTTAATTGTTTGATGCCTTCTTCAATAATTATATTACCTTGTTCATCTGTCTGATATACCTCATACTTTCTATTATGCATGATCATAAGCATGGTAGTCATGCCAATTTCAACTTCACCTTTGTCTTGTAAAGCCATAGATAAATCACCTACATTAAATACTCTATTAGCAACACGACGCATTTTACTTACACTATTAGCATCAAATAATCTAGTCAAGTCTTTTGAAGTAGGGTTCATATACCTATATAGTTTAGTTTCAAATGATGCATTTGATATGCTACCATAATCAGCTATAAGTTTAGGAAGCCATCTTGTATACAACAGACGCTTTGCTGCAAAATAATCAGAATCAGTTGCATGTCTGAAGTCTCCTGTAGAATAGAATGCTTGAACATTACCCGCAATCATATTACCAAATTGCATAGGTAAGTCAAATGCCATACGACCAAAACTGGCTAGTTGCATCATTATACGAGCATTCTTTCTGTTAAATACTTTATTATCAGCATCACCACCTTCAAAAACTTGACCATAAATGAACTTTTTTCTATTATAGTCAATTTGATCTATAATTGTTTTAACCTTTGTTATTTTATCTTGATCGTTTTTAGGATCAAGGCGTCCCAGAATATTATTTAGATAATTCAATACTGCAGACATTTCTACAGATATAGTTGCCATCTTTTGATTTAGATAAAAACCAGCATTCCAATTAACTATTGCTTCTATACCATTAGTAGTGGTAAGATCTGCAGGCATTGCGTAGTTTTCCTTAAATATTACACGCTGCGCGCCCATCAAACCTGATTCATTAGATGCTCTTTCAAACTCACTATTACCATACATTAGCTCTTGACCTTTTTCTTTTATTTCACGAGCAACACCATTAAGACCTTTGGATATTACATTTTCAAGACCTGGTTGATTTACAAATGGGAATCTAAAACCTAAAGGTTTACCACTAGCTAAATTTTGTTTAATTAAAAAGTTTTCTATTATCCACTTATTATAAAAGTCATAATTAGTATTATTTTGTTGAATCTCTAAGAATTTTGGATTTACATACTTTGCGTTTCCACTAATCTCAAACTTGTTGTTTTGTTTGTTAAAGCTAACACCTTTGGGGTAAGGATAAAATCCCGCACCAAAACGTTGTTTTACAAATGATTCTTGATAATCTGGATTGTAAGCTTCAGACTTCAATCTTTTATATCTGTACTTTTTATTAGGTACTAGTTCTGTATGATCTGAATTTATAGGGGAATTCTCAAACATATATGAGTTCAAGCTTTCTGGTAAATGCTTGCCCTTAATAATATTATCTTGCCCAACCATGTATTTATTGGTATTGTGCATATTAAAAAAATCAGCAAATATTTGTTCTTGACGTTGGTACTGTGCAGTAGCTACATCCAATCTATCTAATAAATCTCTGCTAACAGAACCAATTTGGTCTCTTTGTTTAGTAAGTAGTACTACTTCATCATGTGCTTTGATTACAGCATCACGCATGTCCTTGATACGCTCAGTGTAATCTCGATTAGGTGTCTTCTTGCGTAAACTATCTAATCTTGTTCCAAGCATTGCGAGTTGCTGACGTTGTTCTTTGGTCGTGCCCAAAGATTCATCTTTGTTAATGTCTTCTCTTCTTTTTTCAAGTGCAGCTTCTATTTCATTATACTCCTTAAGATCTTTTTCATTAAGATATCTGTAGTTGAACTTACCGCGTACTTTTACCTTAGCTTTTATCTTACGCTTTTGCTCGTTTAGATCTTTTATAATTGGGTCTTGATTAGCAACTTGAGCCATCTGATTGTATATTTCGTTTACAGAATCTTGCCACTCTTCAGTAGGTACCATATCGCTATTGTTTTTATCCCAGCGTTCTAGTTGCACAGTATTTCCATTTTTAATAATATCCTCTCTCTTTCTTACCCAAAGATTGTAGTTCAACTCAAATTGGAAATTTTCTATAAGTTGTTCCATTGTTTGAATAAGCTCAGGTTGTTGATCTGCTAGTTCTTGTTTTAACCTAGATATATCTGCTTCTAAAACGTCAATTCTATCTTGTTGATCTTCGTCCAGATTTTCCTCACCTCCAGCTGCTAATATAATGCTGTTAATATCATTGTAATAGTCAGTTACTTGATCATTATAGTGACCACTGCCACGCATGAGCATTAAAATTTCAGGTTTAACTTTTGTTTTGCTATTGTCAATCAACCAGTTTACAAACTTTAAACTGGTATCTTCTTGTTTATTTAATATTTCTTTTCTTACTACACGCAATTTTTCTTTTTCTTCAGAAGTAGGTGCGCTATTTATTTGTTGGTTGATTTCTTTTATTTGTTTAGAGAACTCGCGGAGTCTGTATTTAAAACTATCATGTTCAGTATAAAAACTTTGGTCAATTACATCTGCATACTGTCTTACTTTCTCAGTAGTAATAACTTTTCCATCTTCATCATAAGTCAATGCTTGGTCTATTTCTTCGCTAATCATTTTATTAGCCTCTTGTATACCACCAGCTTTATTAATGAAATCTTTTTTTAGATTGTCAATATCTAATTCATCAGCCCATCTTAATGCTTCTATTCTTGATTCCTCCGTAACATTTCTCATATATTGAAACATCGCATTGATAATAAGCTCTGAGTCAGCGTTAGAACCAATAATACTACTCATACTTACAATAGAAGGATTTCCCTTAATTGTACTACCCATATAAAAAGCAGAGTTGGGACTATTAATAATACCATCTAGATAATCATCTATGGTTTTATCATTAAGTTCACCCATTTCTATTATCTGAATTATTCTATCACGCTCTGCTTTGAGTTCTTCTAATTTATTAGGTGAATTTAAATTAAACGTATTACGCACTATCCTGCGTAATTTTTGACCCATATTATCTTCATTGAACTGTCCCGTTTCAATAGAATTGATAAGGTTATTTATCCAATTTAATTTAGGAGTTAAGACTTTTTTCATATCACCAAATACACTTTGCCACTTGTCTTTGCCAATTGTTTTCATAATGATACTCTTAACTACATTTTTACTGATATTGATGTTTTTATCAGTGATGTCAGCTATCCTATTGGTCATAGAACTTAAGTAGTCAATTATTGCTTGCTTAACATCTGGTTCAATAGTCATAGATCTAATAGTACTTTCTATAAGACCTATGTATTTGGCTATGTCATCTAAAGTTTCTGTATATCCCTGTAGTTCTCGTAATGCTTTGTTATGTTCTGGTGTTCCTATTTCGTATGTTTTAGGTATGTTGATTTCATTTACCCGCTCACCTATGTTAGCAATCTCAATGTTAAAAGTATCTAATGCAACTTTGATGATCATCGCCTTACCTAAAGCAATAGCTTCTGGAGTTTCACCCATGCCATCATTGGTAATTTTAGAAATCACAGATACTAATCCAGCCATGCGCTTGCGTAATCTGTCAACTTTTTCGTTTTTATCTTCTTGAGTTATACTAGAATTATTATCAATTGTTTTTATTTCTTTGTCTAACTCATTGATTTGTTTGTTTGCAAGTTCCTCAAGCTTTTTAATCATTCTATCTTGAGTATCAGCGTCCAGATTAGCAAATGGATTTTCTTTTGCTTCTTTTTCTATAACTTTTTCTTTTAAATCTTCTTCAGTTCTGAATCTACTTTGTGCAGCTTTATCTATTATATTACCTGTAACAATAGTACCAGCGCTGTCGTTTTCATAAAAGTCTGAGTCAGTAAATATTGCAGTAGAGTAATTCTGTAACACGAATTTGTCAGAGGTCTTAACGTCATTACCATTGTAGCTATATTTATAGGCAACAGCCCATATAGTACGACCACTCACTTCGATACCCATTTTACGTAACATCTCAGAGTAGATAGTCATTTGCATTTGGTATTCAGCGATTGCTGATCGTTGCTTAATTTCAGCAAATGCTGGTGCTACTCCATCCTTAAACCCATTCTCCACATAATTTACTCTAGTAAATGTAATTGTGGGAAAAGACTTATCATTAATTAGTAGGTTGCTGTTTTTGGTTTTAAGATCAATGATTTCAACTTCACCATTTTTATTAACAGCCATTATATCAAGACGACCTAATACTATTTTACCTCCAATATCTTCTACACCTATGCTGATTTCAGGTAAAAGAATACTACCTTGTTTAAGAAGCGTATTCATATTACTACTAAGTTCTGAACCAATCGCCCGCAACATTTCTAAATCAGGTTTGTCAAATTTTATCAAATACTTATATTTCTCATAATACTTATCAAACCAATCTTGCTTAGAATAAATAACTGAAGGAGCTTTACCAGTTTTTATATAATCAGCTTGTATTTCTTCAATCATATAGTGAAAGAAGTTACCAAAGTTGGCACCAATTTCTGTAACTAGAGGATTTGTAACCTCAAAGTCTGCTGATCCTTTATATTTGGTTACGCTGATAGTTGCTCTATCTTGTTCAAGTGCTTGTATCTTGAACTCCATATTTGCAATAAACTTATCTATTACATCTAATTGCTTTTCTTTTCTTTTATTTTCAGTAATGGGAGCACTTGACACAAACTCCCTAACTTCTTTGAGTTTGATAAGTTGTTTTTTAGACTCTTCTAGATTCATCTCCTTAGCTGTCTTATTTTTACGCTTTGGATCAAGTTTTTCCATTTCCTCTCTATCCTCAAATTCTGAAGGTGGATCTATGCTATAAAACATATAATTATCCAGTGGAGATTGAATGATTATTTCATTCGTATTGACAAAAGCAGCTATATCCTTAATCATCTGACCTGGTATTACTGAACTAGCATTAAATATACTAGATAGCCAATCCAAAAAACGCTGCAATAGTTTACCAAGTGCTGATGCAGGTCTACCTTGAGGATTCAACGTCATTTCTGTCTTAAGTGCTTTAGCAACCATTTTAGCTAAAAACTCACTTTTAATTAGATCGTCATATGCTTTTGGAGTTATTGACTTCTCTATATAATATTCCTTATACCATGCTCTAATATTGATATAATCAAGTTCAAAACGTGAATCAGCTACAGTATTATCAAATAAACCTTTAAATAGTTCAGGTTTAGATTGGCGCAATAGTTCCACTAGAACGTGGCTTATTTCTTCTATGCCATCTTCAGGAGTAACTTTACCTTCAACTAAATATATTTTATTGTTCTTGACAAATGATCTAATTGAAGCTATTTTTCTATAATGATCTTCTTGTTTAAGACTACTTGATTTAACCCATTCATATGTTACATCTGGAAACTTACCAATCAAGTAATCCATTACTATATTTACTTTATCTTTTTGATTTTCTATTTCTTGAGGAGTAAAATCAGTGGCTAAAGATTTGATTGAAGCTTTGTACATTAGTTTACCCATTCCAGGCATAGAGTAGTTAATCATTATCTCTATTTTTAAATCTGGATATCTTGATTCTAACAAAGCCTTGAATTTGTTGACTTTTGCTATTGGTTGCCACCCCTCTTGCCCAGGTTGAAATTTGTTCCATCTAGGAAATGATGTAGTAATAATTTTGTTAATCTGAGGTAAATCATAGAATACCACATTAGAGGTGGGTTCACCATTTTGATCTAGTGATATACTTGATTCTCCAATTTCCCAATCACCATGACGTAGTTTAAAAGTTGGAGTATACACAACAGCCCACGCGCGTAATGCTTTAATAGAATCTTGACCAAATGCATTAAGTGCATTATAATATAACAAGGATGGCTTACCATTAGGTGCCAATACTTCTAATATCTTATCGCTAACTGGGTCTTTAATTATAGAACACTTTGCCATTATTGAGTATTGTTACATTCGTTAGAGTCTTCTTCTTTTTTGCGAATAACATCATCTACTTCAGATGATGACATTATATCATTTACTTGTGGAGT
>Ga0181357_1000966_pt1 | contig 11266 bp, 9 predicted proteins | sample Fa13VDMM110DN_FD_130094 | JGI IMG/M metagenome (GOLD analysis project Ga0181357, IMG submission 130094) | Freshwater viral communities from Lake Michigan, USA - Fa13.VD.MM110.D.N | ecosystem: Environmental > Aquatic > Freshwater > Lake | place: USA: Michigan | collected 2013-09-24 | reverse complement strand
CAAAGAAGACTTAATTAAGTTTTTAAAAGCCGAGTTAAAAGCTTGGGAGAAGGTTGGTGGTGGTCCCAACCTTCTTGCGTTTGAATTTGATCCTAAGACTACTGATCCAAAACAACTAAGAGAATTAGGTTACTTTGATAACGTTGATTCTTGGATTGCTGGAGCAAGGATAAAAGCTCTAATGGAGCTGCTCGAGCAAGTTGAAAACACAGACACTATAGCGAAAAGATAATCCGTCTGTATTTATTAGAAACATAAAGCTATGGATAAGGATAGTATATTGTTCGATGACAAGACGTTTAGTGATCTACTAAGAGACGTCTATCAGAACACAAAAAAGAAAGAAAGTCAAATTAATGGTTTGATAGAACAACTCAAGGGGTTGATAAGAAACATTACAGATGCTTCTATGATGGTACCTATGATAAAAGAGTACTTAGAGGTAGCAGTTAAAAATGACGACAATCTAGTTCGTCTAACAGCAATAATCCAACGATTATTGGTAACTGGTAGTAGAGATGATAAGAGTGATGAATTAGGCTTGACTGAGCAAGAGAGAGCACAACTAATGTCAGAAGCACAAGAACTCCTAGATAAAGGAAAATGAGCAGTGTCTTTAAAGGTTTAACCGAGTTTTTTGGAGCAGCCTCTGGTCCAGAGAGCACTTTCAAGCAAGGTGAAGTCTTTATAGGACAAGTGTTAGATGTAGGAAAAAGTACTACAACTTACGCTATAGGTGGCGTAGATTACAACCCAACAACTAATCCATATTTAATTGGATCAATTCGATTTTTAAAAGCAAATAGCGGCGGTAAAGCGGAAAAAGAAGTAACATCAACAGCAGAACCCTTAGACCGATCATGCTATAGACTACCATTTGCAGGTGAGCAGGTGTTAATTGTAAAAAAGTTAGGCAGGTACTTTTATTTCGATGTTGTTACTCCAGGATTTTTCTTACGTAGCAATATTGATCCAACGTTAATGCAAGATGCATACGTATCTTCAGGAGAACCAGCTGTTACTGTGGATCCGGAAATAGAAGCACAAAGATTTGCTACAAAAAACGACTTTGGAGAAGATACTCTACTTAACACAGCTGGGGCATTTACTCGGATGAGAGAAGGAGATTCCATTCTAGAAGGTAGAATGGGAGGAATAATAAAGTTTACGCAAACTATAACAAAAGACGGTATTTGGAATCCTGAGACGCAGATAACAAATATAGGTAGAAGTGACGATGGAGATCCCATGTTAATAATGAAGGCTAGTATACGAAGGAAAGAGATTAACGAGATAGTACAGGAACCTAACTTAATTGAGGATGATGATATTAACGAGGATGGATCAAGCTTCTACTTAACTACGACGCAAAACGTACCACTAAAAGTAGCCACCAGCGTATCTATGCTTAGTTGGAATGTGAGTGTTACAAAAGGTGACTTTACAGGTAGCAGTGATCCAACAGCACGCCTACAATCCTTTGTCGAAGGAACGTACGATCCTAAATTCCAGCCAGAAGTAATCACAAGTGGATTAAACCTAACTATAGGTAATGGAGGCGGTGGTGGTGGCGGGGCAGGTGGTGGAAATGGTGCAATAATGGGATTAGATACTGAAAACGCGTTAGCATATGACTTAATCCTTAAATACGAAGGAACTGGATACGAGGCTGGGTGGGATATAGGAAACTGGCGTATAGGACACGGAAGTAGTACAATAACTTTAGAAAATGGTGTAGTAGCAAGATTAGGTGGTGATAAGACACAACGTCCTGTTGCAATAGATAAAACAACTGGCGTCATTACTTATGCACCAATAGGTAACATTGTAAACACGGATGGACAACCTTATGGTAGCGGCATCTTATGGCATTCTAGAAACACACCAGGAGCAGGAGAGTATCCATTAATTACGTTAGCGGATGCTGACCGTGATTTGGCACGTCGTGTTAAAACTGAATTTGTACCAGACGTGATAAAGTTTGTAGGACGTGATGTAGCTACTTTTATTGGAATTGGTGGTGTGGCTGCATTAACTTCTATTAAGTACAACTACGGTAACATAAAGAAGCAGGGAGCAGGCCCAGCAGCAATAAGAGCATTCAAAGAGAATAACATAAACATACTTGTAGATCATATCAAAGGACTGACAGCCGGTCCAAAGAGAAGAGCATTTGAAGCTAATGTAGTACTAACAAAGTCAATGTAACATGAGTAGCATATTTACAGGCATAGCAGAATTTGTTCGTAATATAATGTCATTAGAGTCACCTAATGCATCCGACTACAGAACATTATATTTAGCACAAGTACTAAACGTGGTTACTGGAGAGGACTTAGAACAGGCACTATTGGATGGATCTATTGAAGATGCGGAACCAGCCACGTTATATCCCTTAGTAGGATCAATAAGGTATAAGCGACAGACTACAGATAGTGGTATATACGAGGACCAAGCTCACCGCATAGCCTACCCAGCAGATCGAGGAAATATGAGACTTCCAGTACCTGGCGAATTGGTATTAATTATGTCAGCGTATAGTGACTCAAACGTTCCACAGAAAAAAATAGAACTCTACACTAATGTAATTACTGGAAACGATGCAGTAAGGTACACATCTAAGCCAGGAGCATTAACGAGTATTGACAAGCTAGAGGCTCCAACTGGATTCGTAAGTAACATTCTAAATTCAATTTCAAACGAAGCTGCTAATATAAGATTTCAACTCCCATTACAGCACAAATCACATACATTTGCAAAAGAAGGCAAGGTTATTCCAATAATGAGAGAGGGTGATATGATTATGGAAGGACGATTCGGTAGTAGCATCAGATTCACCAGTACAATCCAAAAATCAGACGTATGGGCAAATAGTCAAATGACTAGATTAGATAGTAGCAGCGACGGAGATCCTTTTTTAATTATTAAAAACTCTAAGCCATTGGAGCCTGAGGATCCTAAAGCGGATGATAGTATTCCACAGCTGATAGATGATCTTCCAAACGAGGATCAGAGCTCGATTTATATTAACACATCGCAAAACATACCCCTAGTGATTGGCTCAAGTAAGAAAATGTTAACTTGGTCAGTTGAGATAGAGAGAACGACAAGAGAGGGCGGTAAGCTGCCGTTCTTAATAGACGACACAGCACGCTTACAATCGTTTGTTGAGGGAGCATACGACCCTAACACAAGAGTTAGCGTCACAGTTGATGTACAATTTCCAGGTGAGGCATTTGGCGGTGATGGTACTGGTGGTGGTGGAGATTTGCAATCAACCTTTAATGTTCCAACTGTTGAAGGTGGATGGTCTATAAACAACGGAGGTACTTTAATTAATGATGCAAATCAACTACGAATACACCACAGCGAAAAGGATAAAAACTTTGAAATTGATTCGTCAAACGTTCGAAGTGGCGGTTGGTCGAGAACAGATGGTGGTGCATACGTGTACGATATGGTACTGACAAGAGTTGAAAACGGTGCAAAGACAAACCGACCATATGTACCATCACCGGTAGCTGGAGTAGTGACAGGTTTTGGTTTCTATAGCAATGGGCAAGATAGCTACATACACATAAAAGGTACGGATGGTAAAACATACGTAATGCTGCACATGGATAACTTTGCAGTTAAGAAAGGTGATACTGTGACTAGAGGACAGCTTATTGGTAGACAGAGTGATCAGATGGCAACAGGCTTTGCTAGTAGAAACATACACTTACATATACAGTTCCCAAGTAAACAAGTGTTATTAGACTTTATTAGAGATTTAGCAAATAACGGCTTTGGCACCTAAGATTATATAACGTACTATAGTTATAGTAGTATGAGTGGTATATTTAGTGGTTTATCTGAGGTATTAGGTCCTGGTAATATAAAACCAAACGCGTCTTCTCGTAAGAGAGGCTCTGAGAGAGTTATACTTGGCCATGTACTTGACGTTATTTTAGACGAATCATCGCCATACTTCAACTCAGAGTATGGAGTAGGAGTGATTCGATTTCGTGTTATACCAGAGGATTACGGTAAGGATGAAAAAACTATTTCAACATTTGCAGGACCAGTAAACAGATCTAGGTACCAACTTCCTCTACCAGGAGAGCAGGTAGTCATATACCCAATAATAGTAGGAAACCGTTTATCGTATGCATATGGCGCAATTATAAAACAATCTCGTAACATAGCTTATAACTCAGAACCATTTACAGCCACAACACCTCTTTACGTAGATGGTAATATACTAAACGCTTTGGCAGACGAAGCAACCTTAGCCCTTCGCTTTAGAGACAAGTTACAAATACCGTATGAGAGCTATGAACTCTCCAGCTATAGCATAACATCTCTTAGAGAAGGTGATATGATTATGGAAGGACGGTTTGGAAGCTCTATCTTATTTACAAGCACAATGGATAAGGTAATAACAAAAGAGGTACATAGTGTAATGTATATAGGGGAAGATGAGATAAGCAAACCTTCAACTACTGAAGATGGTGATCCCGTTTTAATTATACAAGCTACCAAAAAAACATGGGCAGATGAGCCTTACTTGATAGCCCCCACAATAAATAGATCAGATTCAGTTGTATATATGACAAGCACGCAAACCATTCCAATGGAAGTTGCTACAAGCAGAAGAATGGATAGTTGGAATGTGAAAATAACAAGACCAGAGGTGTTTGAACAAACAGAGGATTTTGAGTCAACAAGATTGCAAGCAACAGTTGATGGTGTATATGATCCAAATGTTAGGTTCCAAATTAATTTAAATGTTACTGGTTATGTAGGTGGTGGTGGTAGTTTTGATGCTGGCTCTTTAGGTAAAGGAGGATCAAAGGATCAAAATATACAAGTACTATTGAATACTATGCGACAAGCTGGGATAACTAATCCGTTTTCGCAAGTTGGTATATTGGGAGTTATTGGAAAGGAGTGTGGGTTTATTCCAAAAAATGAGTATGGATATGGCGGTACCGGTAATGGTAGATTGAGGGATTTGTTTGGGAATAGACTAAAATACTGGTACCCTAAGACACCAGAAGGAGAAGCGCAGTTGGAAATTGATAAGAAGAACGACGAACTTTTCTATGATCGCATATACGGATACGAAACAGTCCCACCCCCAAGTTGGGAAAGAGGAAACGACCAGAAAGGAGATGGGTGGAAATATCGAGGACGAGGCTTTAATCAAGTTACCTTTAAATCACTTTACAAGAAGTATGGAGAAGCAGCAGGAATCGACTTAGTGAGTAACCCTGATTTACTCAACGACATCCCAACAGCAGCAATAGTCGCAGTTAAGTTTTTACTAAACGGAATTGGTGGAAAGAATATAAAGAAAGAGAAGAATAGTTTTACGTCAGTAGATGACGCTGTGTATTGGTTTGTAAGAGCAAATCACGGTGGTGGTGAAGTAAGAGGAAGTGAGGGCCATTTAAAAGCACTAGACATAGCAACTAAGATCTATGCAGCTGGAATAGTGGGTAGTGGCGTATAGCGTTTGATTCAAACTAAAAATTTTGTATATTTAATAGTATGGATGAAGAAGACATAGCAATACTAAATGGTGCTGGGTTACCGGTAGAAGATGAAGTAGCACCAGTAGCACCAGTAGCAGGAAGTGTTGATAATACCGGTGGTGGGGCAGCAGGACCCAAAGCTAATGGTTCAGCTACGTCTGGATCTGGTAGTGTATTTGGTTTACCAATGACAGACTATTTGTATAGTCAAGGTATAACGGTGAGTCCAATGGAACCAGGAGCAGGACTTAAAGCAGTTGGCTTAGTTGCAAGTGGAAAGTTTATCGTAAACGATCACGATGCAGGAAGCCCATCAATCCTAATAAACTCAGGACGCGTTATCATCAACTCAAAAGAGAGCCAGACTATCATAGCAGGAGCGCAGGGAGTAGCTCTTACATCACCTACTAAGGTGAATATAGATGCTGACGAAAGTGTAACTATATTTGGTGACACTGGAGTTTACCTAGGAATACCAGGAAAGGGACAACCACCTAGTATTCCTGTGATATTACCTACTGATGAGAGATTCTACAAAGATGGTAAAAAACTAAAATCATACCCATCACCAGACGTTCCTTACGAACCAATGGTACTTGGACTAAAACTAGTTAACTGGTTAGACGACTTGCTTGTAGTTTTAAAGTACCAACAAAATTTAACACCAGTAGGATACTCTACAGCAAGAGAGGACACGCAATGGGATTTTTTGGCATTACAAACTCGACTTAAGGAGTTAATATCCACTGAAATTTTTGTCGATGGCTACTCACATGAGCAACCAGATTATGATTTAATAAAACCACCACCAAAAACTTTCCAAAAACCACAAACATCTATTGACGTTAACGTTAATGTTAGTATAGGTAACCCATTATCAATACCATCAACACCATCAGGACCAAACGTCAGCAAACCAGGATACTACGAATCAGCAGGACCAGTACCACCTGCATTAAACTAATTATATGGCTAATTTAGCAGGAGCAATGTCCTCAATAGGAGGATTCAATTTAGACACCGAAGCAGCTACAAAGTTTAGTGAAATGATGAAGGCTTTCAACAGTGAGATGCCTTTATTATATGGGTACATCTCTGAATGGGATTGGTACGCAGAAATGCTTCCATGCGTCGTAGTAGGTTTAGATAAGATTGTCGAGCACGAAAAGATAGTAGGATTAATAGCAAAGCCTGAACCAACAGAAGAGGACCGTAAAGCTATATCTGCGTATATGGATGCTGTTCCTATTAGTAGTTTTGCTATGAAAAACCATCCAAATGCTGGTAAAGCATGGGCTGCTTTTAATAAATATGAACTAACATGGCCGTCTCCTTTTTTTAAAGGTCCAAACTCGGCATACGTTTACGGATGGCCAAACACACAAGCAAACGATCCACGCCGTACAGGAAAAGTTGTTGTCTTCAAGGATGTAGCATCAACTCTTGGATGGCTGCTTGAAAACAGCTATAAGTACGGTTTTGTCTGGTACGGACCTACGGACGAAGTGTTTATATACGTAGGAGCAGCAACAGCATTTAGCGCAGATTTTAAAGCAGCCGCCTTATTAGGACTGCAAGCAGGACTATATAACGTATACAAGCAAGCTAAAGGTAAAGCACCGGAAACTAAACAAGAGGCAGTAGACTGGGTTACAGGCTTAACAGCCGATGGCTATGTGAATGGCAATGCAAAGATACAAAAAACATTGTTAGAAAAGTCGTGGATAGCTTGGGATATATTTATGAATAAAGTACAATAATGGACTTTGAAGAGATCTTTGCAAAAGGAGTAGCTACGGACTTAGAGCAGGGAGTATATGCAAATGCAGACGACTTCGCTGCTGGTATCACTAGGCATTATATATCCTCACTAGCATTAAACGCTCCTGTAGGCATTCCACCAACAATGCCATCACCACTCGCAGCAGGAGCACTAGTCCCAGTAGGACCTGGCAATTCAATCACAAACAAAACGAGAGAAAAAATATTTTACAACACAGTTAAAGTATATTTCCTAGGAAAAGAGTTATCACATGGACAAGTTAGAATACAATCACTATCACAGGACATACAAGCAGCAATAGCTACTTATAAGAAACTAACTGCAGAAGTTCAAGATTTACAGATCCAGATTCAACAGCTAGACGATAAGCTTAAGGAAATTAGAAGTACGATAAAATCTATTGGACCTGAGTTTAGAAAACTTATTAGCGCTAAAAAGGAAGTAATAAAAACTGCTTTTGGTGAAATAACATCTTTAGGAGATAAGTTCGAACAATTAAATAGGCAAAATCTTTCTGACTTTGACCTCAATGCAGTCATGGGACAAGAGATCGCAGACCTCAAGGCACTGCTAAGCTTAAAAATTGAACCTAGTCTTAATCTAACTTCTGTTGCGCAAACCTTTCAAACACTTGCAAGCTATGCGCAAAAATCAAAAAATACATTAGACAAGTATAACAATACATTTTCAAAAGAGGCTAACCTAAAGATGTATGTAAATAAAAAAATCAAAGCTGTTGTACAAGAGTTTATGAAAATGCTTGACGGCTTTGTTAATCCTGAAAAGTATATTGGATACTGGAGGGAGCTTACGTATGTCCCAGGAGGAGGTGTGATAGGCAGAACAATGCTTAAAGTTATTGAAAATAATAAAAAGCTAAAGGAGCTTAAAAAGAAATTAGTTGCAAAAATAGAAGCTAAAAAAATAGCTGTTAGAGCTCAATTGGATAAGAAGTTAGATGACTTGAAGGGTAAGTTAGCAACAGCAATAAAAGAGTATCAACTTAAGCAAGCACAAAAAAGACTAATTAAAGAACAAACAAAGGCAGCCGAACGACTTGCAGTTGGAAAGAAAATAAAAGAGACAGCAGTCCGAGTAAAAGCTAAAGCAAAACAAATTCGGAGATCTTTAACTCATTACAAGCTAATTCTAGATACAATACAAAGCATTTTTACTAAACTATTTGAAATCTACGCAGCAATAAAAAAAGCAATACAAAAAGCAGTGAAGGCAGTAGCTACCGTAAAAGAAAAATATGGCGAAGTAAAGTCTAATCTAGAAGAGTCAATATCGGCAGCTGCAAAGCAAGCAAGGCAAGAAGCATTAGATGCCTTCAAGAAAAATATAAACCCTGCAAACGCAGACACATCGACATCTCAACTTATGGTAAGCGTTGGAGATGCTACGCCAATAGTAAGGCAACTGATGGAGCAAGTTCAAAACTTATACAAGCTAAACCCATCACAAGTAGCAGCCTTCTTGCGAAGAGGAGGTAATGAAGTATTCTTAGTTGTTAGTAATATTGAGACAATATTGGCTGTTGATATCCCAAAGCTAAAAAAGCTTTTTATGATAAAACCAAGTAGTCCGTACTATCAACAACAGATGGAGGAAGTTGATCGCATCACAGAAGACTATAATTCAGTAGAAGGTGGTGCAGTAGGAGTATCAAGTATTGTGAGAGGAGAAGCTGATAGGCATATGACGTATTTGCGCTTAATCAGAAGTTGTCGAGTTATCAATAATAAAATAGAAGAAGCACAGCTTACAATAGACAGACTAATTAGGGAGAAAGAAGATGAGTTAATTGACGTAGTAAGGGAGCAACAGTATCTTGATGAGTACGTAGATACGTTGCTTGACGTTAATCCAACTGTAAAGCGAATAAAAAATAAAAAAAGAAAAAAGGAGTTTGATATTATTAAAGCGAAGGAAAAGTTAGCTAAGTTTAAAAAATTAGCTCGAGAAGCTCAATTAGCTTACCAACTTGTTGTAAATGGACCTAAAGTACTTGTAGGGTTGATACAAAACAAAGACGCACCAATAACGCAAAACGAGGCTGGAGTTACTAAACTCATCAACACTTTCCTAGACTTGCAGATTGAAAGAGGTAAGATAACAAAAGAACAAAAGCAAGCTGATTTCAAAAGGTTTAGAGCTAAAGTTGCTGATCTGAAGGCTTATGAACAAATATATCTATTCTTTAGAAAGCTAATAGAAGAGTGCAAAGAAACAGGAATAGTAGCTCAAATTAAGAAAATTTACGAAGAAAGGATAGAAGCAAAGGGTACTAAAATAAAAGGGGCAGCAACGGGAGTTTTTGATACGCTTATGGAGATACTGGACGGAGCCCAGAGTTCACCAAACCTACAGGAGTTAGCAGCAATACCGGGACAATTAAAAGCACAAGGAGATGCAATGTACTCAATAATAAACGCAGAAAAAGTAGCTTTTAAAAGGTTGAGAGTTAAGGCTGCGGGGTTGGGAGACTTCATCCCACAAGATACAAAAGATTCAGGACTACTATACATCAGATACCAATTAAGTAGAGCAACAGACCTAATCTTGCCAATACTCGATGCAATAAGCATATTCTTCAAACGGATAATGGAGTTTATTGGAGAGTTATTAGATCCTGTAGTTGCTTATATTAAGGGGGAAGTTGCGGAGCGAAAGGAGAAGTTACAAGCAGATGCAGCATCATACGCAAAAGCTAAAGCAGATTCAAAAATTAACATTGACGCTAAGATCATGACTTTTGTGTTTGGGTTAGCTGGAAGGCTGTTTTGGACAGGAAATAGTTGGACTAATCAATATGGTACTAAATTTATAGTAACAAGCGTTGGAAGCTTTTATCCTCCAATGGAGGCATTAAATGAAAATGGAGCGCAAGGGTATGCAGAGGAAATGGCAGAAGGCTTTAGTCATCAACTTGAACGTATGAGTGGAATAGCTATCCCACCACTAAGCACTGGAATTGTACCATTTACATGGCACGGATATTTAGGTAAGCAAGACTATGTGATAGGATCCTAATGGAATAATACAATAAAGTACTATTTATAAAAAACAAAAATATGAAACTAAGTCAATTTAAGTCCATGTTGCGTGAGCTTATCCGCGAGGAAGTTCAAGTTGCAGTACGCACTGAAATAAAAAAGCTTAATGAAAGTAAGCAGTCTACAGCTAAGCCTAACCAATCACTACAGGTAAACAGAAGAACAACACCATTAGTAACCCTAGACGAACCGTTTACTACCGTAGGAGGTCCTTTAGGTGATTTGCTGAACGAAACTGCAAAGTCGATGGCAGGATTTGATGAGGAATCAGCTGATCAAATAAACCCAGACTTCCCGACAATAGGATCATCGGCAACAGACATGTTTGTAAAAGATTACTCGTCTGTCCTAAAAAGATCGGAAGAGTTGAGCAATCCTAACTTTAGACCTTAATGGCTTATATCATACAAGTCAATCCTGTAGACCTAGAGAGAAACGTAGCTTTGGGTTTAGATCTTCCGTTAACTGGAGAGAGTGGAGCAACTTTTAAGCAAAATTACTTTACAATGGATCAAGCAGAGGCTAATGCAAAAAACCTTTTGCTTACAGAACCTGGTGAAAGAGTAATGCTGCCTGAGTTTGGATGTGGATTAAAAAAAACTATTTTTGAAAATTTAACTACTGAAACTATGATGACGCTGGAGTCGAGGATAAAAAATAGTTTCCAAACGTTTTTACCGTACATATTTATACGAAAGCTGCAGCTTACGCCAGACGAAGATAGGAACACGCTATTTGTTCAAATGGATATAAGTTTAAGTGAGTTGGATTTCGATACAAGATCAATACTACTAGAAGTAAATGGCTAATCAAGATATAAAATACTACGGAAGAGATTTTGATACTATTAAGAAAGGCTTAATAGAATTCACTCGAGCATACTATCCAGATGCATATACCGACTT
>Ga0181357_1000959_pt1 | contig 11291 bp, 13 predicted proteins | sample Fa13VDMM110DN_FD_130094 | JGI IMG/M metagenome (GOLD analysis project Ga0181357, IMG submission 130094) | Freshwater viral communities from Lake Michigan, USA - Fa13.VD.MM110.D.N | ecosystem: Environmental > Aquatic > Freshwater > Lake | place: USA: Michigan | collected 2013-09-24 | reverse complement strand
TGCCAGGCCAATATAGGCAAATAACTGAAGCAAAAACCCACATATTTGATATGAGCTGCGAGTCTGATCCAACAAAAACTTCGCATTCGCTATCTATTTGGTCGATAATCTCTAATAAATTTTTTTGATTTCCTTTAGGATCCAACCACATTATCTACCTCTAGAATATTTCCACAATTTTGAAGCATTGACATAAAAGAATTAGCGCATGAAATTCCTGACTTTACTGATTTAGATGGAAAGTAAATTCCGTTAAACTTGATGACTCCGCTTGACATGCATGACTTTATGTATCGAAGACAAAAATCAATATGATCACGCTGCAATCCGGCAAGAGACTTTTTGTCAGACCCAACTTTTATTGTTACGGTCCCAGTTCCTAATGCTGCAATTCTACGTCGAATGAAATCAGCTTGATTATCATCGCAAGATCTCAATCTAATAGACAACTTTTCAACAACACTCTCTATTCTATTATTTTTGAACTCTATCTCTGTGCTTGACAGATTAGAAATAATTCTATCAGCAGAGACACATTCATTTAATTTAATCGATGATATCAGCTGCCCTTTGTCAGCTGATATAACTTCAGACCCGAAGCATCCTGCAATATCTGCCATACCGTTAATCCCAATTTCGTCAAATGGAACTACAATAGGAATAATCTGTGCAGTTTGTCTTTGCATATTCACTGCAGCAGTTTTTATCACCTCTGCTGCAAAACCTCTTGCAAAGATGACAATTGGCATTTTTTCTTCATATGAACTGTGAAATAAATGATGAATTTCCGATACGCTTTCAATTATTCCATCAATAAATAAAACTTTGCAATTTTGAACAGCTACTTTTGAGCTTCCAATTGCAGAAAAAAAGCTTTCATCAGGTTTCCATTTGCAGCTTTGAGAGCCGTAGCTTATTTCTGTTTGCTGAGAAATATTTGAGTCAAGCATTACTTTTCCTTGACGCCCAGCAATAATTGTTGATTCTATCGAGATTCTAGATGATAAACTGTCTGTTAGAAATTTAAGACTTGATCTTACTTGATCCATTGTGAATCTTTTCCCAACTGTGTCTTGCTCAGATTCATTCCCTGCCAGCAACGATAACATAACAAATGAACTTCCAACAGATTGATTTTCAGCGTCAAGAAGACACTTTAACAACAAATTCCTGATTGCGGACTCTGGAATAGTTTCAGATATTGCGCGGATACAATCGCTTCTTGAAAGAACTGCTGAAGAGTCTCCAAAGTTGATAAAAATTTTTTCATTTTGAAGATCCGACAAAGAGCTTGAGATAATATTTCTCCATACTTTTGTACTTTTCTTGCTCTTATCAGCTATCTTGCGTTTCATTAATTGAATTGTATCCACTAATCGTCATATAAGTTAAAAGTTATGATGTTAGTTCATAGAAAATGCGCTGAATTCAATTAAGAGTTCAGCGCATTCAATATTTGACAGCAGCTTACCTAAGCAGCACTATGAGATTAGGCAGCTAAATCATCAAGAATCTCTCCACAGGTTGTTTGAGGCAAACGTGATGATCTCTTCTGCAGAATCAGGAGTGTAACCGTAATCTTTCACCATTGTCTCGACCATACCAGAATACTTCTGCTGCTGCTCGTTATCACGACTCTTTGACTTTGTGACGATTCGAGCCATGTCCTTGACAGAAGCAATAAGATAACTTTCAATAGCTTCTTTGAGAGGCTCATACGACTTGTAGTCAACTTTCTGACCACGTCGCATTTTTGCAAACATGAAAGCTGTTACATCAGCGCGGAATCCATCACGAGCTGAACCAGTGATACCGATCTGCTCTTCAATCGACTGCAAGAATCTTTCATCAGGAGCACGCTCCTCAGATGTCATCCGGTCTTTCATCTTCTGCTTTGTGGTGAAAGCTTCAGCGTTGTCCATGTAATTGTCAAAGAGACTCTGCGCCTGCTCCGAATACGCAGTGACGAACGCCTTTGCAATCTCGCCCTCAAGCATCTTAAGGTACTCCTCACGAATTGTCTTTTGGAGAATTTCAAGATAACTCTTCTTCTTCTCCTCATCAACAACTTGCTCTTTTACCTGCTTGATGAGAGAATCAACAACACGCATCGGAGTGATGAAGCTTTTATCAGAATCTGTAAGTGCAGAGTCTATCGCCTTTGTGATGAATCTGGTTGAGATTCCATCCATTCCCTCATTGCGAGCTTCCTCACGAAGATCCTTGATATCAACTTTCTTGGTGCGACCTTTCTCAACAACTTCTTGACCATCGTAAATTTTCATCTTGGTAAGAAGATCACACTTCTGTGAAAGTCTAAGACGACTCATCACTGAGAACATTGCTGCAACTTTGATAGTGTGCGGTGCAAGGTGGGCCTTGAAGTCTGAGCGACGAAGCATTTTTTCATAGATCTTCATCTCTTGAGTCAGCTCAAGAACATATGGAACTTCAATCTTGACAACACGATCAAGAATAGCTTCGTTGGTGTGTTCACTCTTGAATCGATTCCATTCAGACTCGTTACAGTGCGAGATTATAACTCCATCAAAGTATAGCATTGAGTTCTTTCCTGGGGTCGGAACTTGCTTTTCCTGAGTTGCAGTTAGAATTGTGTGTAGGAACTCGATTTCATTCTTGAAAATCTCAACAAATTCTACTACGCCGCGGTTACCTACGTTAAACGCGCCATTGAGATTTAGAACTCGTGGATCATCTTCTGAAAACTTATCAAGCTTTGATATGTCCTCTGAACCAATCAGAGCAGACACATCCTGTGAGTTAGCATCCATTGGCGGGACAACTGCAATTCCTCGACGAGCTCTTTGCGAGAATGTTGATTGAACAACAGGAAACTTCTCATACTCTCCGTTGAACTCATTCATCAATCGAAAGCGACACACTGGGCAGAGATCACCTTCGATATGAACGCCTAACAGATCCTCAATCTGACCACGCAGCGACCTTGGTAGGAGGTGCAGAGGCTCCTCCCTGACTGGACAACCATCTAGATGATAGATAGGGTCTGCGGCCTTCTCAAGTGCCTTTTTCACACCATCAGCAAGAGCGCTCTTTCCAGATCCAACAGGTCCCATAAGAAGAAGAACCTGACGGCTCTCCTCGCCTTTTAGGGAGGCAGACTTGAGAAATCGCATGATCTTTGCAATTACGCGCTCATGACCGTAAAAGTCATCCTTAAAATACTTGTATGTGCGCAGCTTGTCACTATCAAAAAGCTTTCTGCAACGTGGATCAGAATCTTCAAGCGCTTCAACACCGTAAGACTCAATTGCATCTACCATACGACGGGCTGCAAGCTTTGTGACTGTGGGCTCAGTCTCAACAAGCTTTAGGTAATCAATAAAGCTACCAGTCCAGGACTCTTTGGTAGATTCCTTTCGCTGACTCTTGATAATTTTGAGGAAATCCATTAAAAACTCTCCTGTATTAAATTATGACACTTCAAACGATTCATCTTCTACAATTGTAAATAATTGCACAGGCCCTTTCCAGAGCTCTTTAATTTTCTTTACGCAATTATCGGCATAATCAAGCTCTAGATCACGACCGTCGTGTTCATGTCTCAGAACAAGAGTGTCTTTTTTAACTTCATCAACATAGATCACTGGAATAGAATTTCCTCCGATTCCTTTGATCAATGTTTTTTTGACCTCATCCCATCCGTCATCATCAGCAATATCTTTAATTGTCCAGTCAGGGTTTTTCCCCTTATCTGGAGAGAAAGTGAAGAGATTTAACTCCTCGCCAAGCTCCCTATCAAGATACTGCCATAAGAAATTTTCATCAGAGCATGCTTCCCTAGCTATGAAGCATTCCTCAAGTCCCTTATCACGTTCAATTTTTTTAAATACTTCCATACCAAGATGGTACGGATTAATTCGACTTGGCCACGGTCTAAGAACAAGATTATGCGTCTTCAAAAATGGAATATGCATCGAATCTTCAAGCTGGAGATCATGAACTATTCTGTAGTGCCAGAAGCTTGCCCACCCTTCATTCATAACTTTTGTTTTAATCTGAGGCCAAAAGTACTTTGCTTCGTCTCTAATAACAGAGATAATATCTCGTTCCCAATTTTCAAGATCACGACAATTGTCAACAATGAATCCAAGAATATCATACTCTATCTGAAGAGGTCGTTTATCTGGATTGACAGATGCATACTTTTTTGGATCTTCTTTTTTGAGCTTAAGAATTTCATCTCTTACATCTTCATCATTTCTTTTAAATCTTGGCTTTCTATCAACTTGATGCTGGAGAACGTGACAAGCATCGATAACTCTTTCAACATTTTCAACGCCAATAGAAGGATCTTCAACATACGATTGAAATCTTTTTTTTGCGTTTCGGAGCCGCTGAATGATATGATCAGGATCAGTGTCTTTAAAAGTTAGATTGTTCTTGAAAAAATCAGAATGCCCAACACAGTGAGCCATGATAAGAATCTGGAGGTAGAGCGGATTCTCTTTCATCAAGTACGCTATTGACGGGTTTGAGTTGATGATCAGCTCATATGGAAGTCCTTCAGCACCAGCGTTATACATGAAATGAGTGCGCTCAAATGACTTGCCATATGACCAGTGTCCATAGTGACTTGGCATTCCATGATATGACATGTGACCGATCATCTCACGATAATCGCAAGTTTCATATGCTATCTGATACCAGTCAAGACCATATCCACGAGCAATTTGACAGATCTTTTCATCCCAAGGTTCAAGATCAGAAATGTTCCAGTCGCTCATACTTTACCTCCAAACAGTCGACTAAACGTTGGCCAAATATCTTGTGCTGACTTCAGAATTGCAACTCTTAATTTTTTTCCGTCATCAATTTTGGAAATTGAATTCCAGAGAGAATGAGAATTTTCCTGCTCCCAAGCCATCTCTGACTCAGGACAGACTTCGCAATAGCATGTCATTTGTGATATATTTGAAAGCTCTCTGTAAGCATCCATTGCTGCAGCATTATCTTCAGGCCAGTTATCACCATCTGTGCAGTGAAAGGCGTAGATATTCCAAGATGATGGGTGGAATCTTTGCTTAATAATTTCAAGTGCTAACTTTGGAGCAGATGAGACTTTTGTTCCGCCGGATGCACCACGCTTGAAAAATGAATCTTCATCAGTCTCAAAAGCTTCGGTTGTATGACCAATGAATACAATCTGGATTGACTCGTACTTGTGACGAATGAATTGATAAAGAAGAAAGAAGAAAGATCTTGCGATAAACTTTATGTTTGTTGTCATTGAACCAGACACGTCCATCATAAAAAATATGACAGCACTTGTTGATTCTTTTGGTTTTTCTTTAATGTGATAAAATGAAAGATCATCTTCATGAAATGGAAAGATTTCTTCACCTGTATCAGGATCTAATTCAATCTCGCCAACTCTTTTTGCAGCTGATTTTCTTCTGAGTCTATTCACCATAGAGTCGCGTTTGTCAAGGCGTGGAAGTATACCGTGTGGACGATTTCCTTGACGCTTCGTTTTAAATTCTTTAATCTCACGAAGCTTTTTCTTCTCAAGTTCTGGGAGACCAAGCGAGTCAAATAGGTACATGGCTAATTCTTCAAGGCTTATTTCAACCTCATAGAACTCCTCACCTTTATCGCTTCCAGCTTTATTTCCTTGTCCTTGTTCTGGCTTTTGACCTTTTTTTACGACTTGTCCTTGCTGTATGTCAGTGCCTGGAGCTGCACCAGTCTGTTTGTTATCTTTATTAGATCCATAAACAAACTGCCACTCTTTTATGCCTCTGACAGGAATCTTTATCTTTTTCTTTCCATCTTGACCAATAATGGATTCTTCTGAAACAATATTGTGGATACCTTCACGAATTGCTTTTTCTATCTTTTGCTTGTGTCTTGATCTATCAGATGCAGATCGATCAGCAGAAGATTCATGTTGTTTGAATATGGACATATTTATGACCCTCCCTCTACTACATGCTGTGACCATGAAATTGCGCTGGCAAGATACGGGTAACATCTGCGCTTCATCTCGTCCCATGTGAGCCAGTGATATCCATCATGTTCAAACTTTTTAGTCTCAGGGTTCATTCCAATCTCTGGTTCCTGATCTGTAATTGCAATAAAGAGTGTTACATCTTTATGAGGCCGCTCACAAACATATGATGTTGTCCCCCATTTCATATCTTTTGAAGGATCAATAGCTATTCTAGCTTCCTCATAACATTCTCTGATTGCAGCCTCAAGATTGCTTTCGCCAGCGTCAAGATGACCTTTTGGAATATCTATTTTGCCCCACACTCTTAGACCAAGAACTTCCCATGAAGAACCACGTTGTCTAACGACAACAAATCCAGCAGATTTTTCTTTTTCTTTTCTTTTCATGGCTTATAGTAAGTATACTGCTATCTTGAGTAATCATCCTCTAGTCTAATAACATCATTAAGCTCATTCGTAGAAACTTCAACTAGAATAACATCATCATGTATACTTGCACAAAATCGATGAATTGTGTTAGGCAGGATGTGAAATGTATCTCCAGCTTCAAGCATCAACAGCGTCAAATCTGCGCTTGCACCAAGCTCAAGCAAAAGAACACCGCTGATAACTCGAATTGTTTCTTCTTTCTTCTCGTGGTACTGTCTAGAAAGTCTGCATCCCTTGTTTATGTAAAGGTACTTTCCAGCGTACGCATCCGCTTCAGCCCAGATCTCTTCTTTTCCCCAAGGCTTTTGAATTGTTCTCATAAAGAATTATAGCTTGCGCGAGCTATCTATAAATCTTATCTTTACCAACTTTCTGGGCAAAGTAACTCAAAAAAGAACCACTAGCAGCGTTGGCGTGCCACTCAACTGGATTAAGGTGGTGAGGTTTATTCATCTCTTTTGGAATCAAGTCCAGTTCATGCTGCCTGAGATGAAACATTTCGTGAGCAATTGATCTTAAAATATCAGCAAGAGCTCGATCATGACAGTATATCTTTATACTATTTTCGCTAAATGAACAGATTGCGGTGGTTACAATTTTAGCTTTTTTACGATCTGCAGCCAGAAAACACTCATAATCGCCTTTCATTTCAAGCATGTCAGAACATAGATCACAAAAATTCTTGATAAGTTTTTTATCTTCATTAGAGATGTTTAGCTCTTTTGAGATTTTTATTGAAATACGAGAAAAGTCCTTGCCATCGGATCCATTTTGCAGATTCGACATCAAGGACTTAAGGAGTTGCGTTCGTTTCATAAACGATAATTATTCTGATCTAGACCTCATTGCGTCAACAAGAGTAGAAGAAGATTGTATCTTTCCACCTCCAACACCAAAGACAACGCGCGTTCCCATCTTTTTGCAAAGATCAAACTCTGGAACGTTCTCCTCAGCATTGCGATCTCCACCTTTTGTGAAAGCGAACGGGCTGAGAATTTCAAGTGCGCCAATAACAGTTTGACTTCCGTCGTCCCACGGGATAACGTAATCTACGCCAGCGATGCCAGCAATAATTTCCATTCGTTCATTTTCTGGCATAAAAGAGTATCCCTTCTTTCGAAGTAGAAATCCATCACCGTTAACAATAACAGCAAGCTTTGTTTTTGATCCAACCTTTTTAGCAAATATTGCAGATTCTAAAAGACAACGAAGATGACCAACATGCATTGGATCAAATCCACCTGACGTCACTATTAGCTTCTCATTATAAATTTCTGAGTGAGTTTTAAGATCATAAACTGAATTGAAAATATTTGACATTATGCTCTCTTAAGTCTTGTGGATAGAGTCACGAAACGATTCCGGAAACATATCACGCTGCTGACCATAAAATCTATCCCAATCTGAGTCTAAAATATAGGAAACAGCGTAATCATCTGCAGATCGAATTGATCGACCAAGCGACTGGATGATTGTCTTTGCAGTCTGAAGAGGGTACCACCAGCTCCACTTTCTCATTCTTTTTTGAACAAGCTTATCTCCAAGATAAGGATATGGGACTTTGCAAAGAATCTGAAACCTGCTTAAATCTCCTTTAAGATCAATGCCTTCTGTCATTGATGGCGTGACAAGTACTGTAGGCTCCTTGCTGGAGATATGCTGGTTTAGAACGTCCTCACGATTTTCAGATTTGTGTGTCAAGAGACGGTTGCTCTTGATGCTCTTCATAATGTAATTTGAAATCTTATATGAATTGCAGTGGATGATACCTTTCTCTTTTGGGTGGGCAGCTAAAATTCGACGAATAGCTTCAGCAAGTTGCGGGAGAGTATTATCAATTTCACTTGCGCTCATCTTTCCAATTGAGCTCACAAGAACAGGTCGATTATCGATTGGAAAAGGCGACGGAAGGCTGATGAAAGCAGCTTGTTCAAGCGGAATGCCAAGACTTTCACAAAATGCTCTATGGTTTAGAATAGTTGCAGAAAGCATAAGAACTTTCTGACCAAACTTGAAAAGTGATTGATCAGAGTATTGAGAAATATCAATAGGTTTAAACTCAAGACGTCGAGTTTTTTGCTCATCAACTTCAGCAACGTTAAGGACCCAGTTATCTTCATCAAAGAGCTCAATGAATCGATTCACCTTGCACATGTGCTTGTCAAGCATTTCGATTTGACGCGAAAGATTTTCAAACTCCTTCACTTTCTCACGCAATCCTGCGTGCTGCTCAAACATGCTCTCAATATGCTTCAAGTGAGAAGACAGTTTCACAAGATAAACGCTCTTGATCCAGCTAAACGCTGCCTGCTCGTTGTTGAGAGTCTTTGGCATCTGCAAGTTCAAGACAGTCTGGGCAAATTTTTCTGAGATTGACACCTCAATAAACTTGCTGAGCTCTGTATCAGAATTATGTGCCTCATCAACAACTAAAACATCTCGTGGAAGAAGCTTTCCAGAGTAAGTTGTTTCTGCAAGAAAATATGAGAAGTTTGTGATAGACTCATGCGATTCCATAAACTTACCCTTGGCCTCTTTGTAGTTGCAGCTAAAAGAGCAAGTACGAAAAAACTTTGACGTTTTGTCCTGCTCAAGTCTGACAAGACGCTGGCCCTCGCCGCAAGATTGCTTCTTATGAAACTTGCACTGATAGTTTGAGCTTGACTTGATCGATGTCATTGCGCCCTTACAGCCGCCAAAGTCATCAAGATACTGCTCTTGCAGAATCTTCTGAGTTGTGATGAAGTATGATCCGGTCTTGTATGCGTCATTCTGCGGAAGCCACTTTGACATTGCTCGCGCAATCGTGACACCAATTGCTGACTTTCCGACACCTGTTCCTGCTTCGATAATTACAAACTTCTTTCCTTCCTCAAACTCGCGGAGAGCAAACTCAATTGCATCACGCTGCTGATCGCGAATCTCGCCAAACGGGAAGAAGCTTTCATATTCAATCATCAGATATCCTTATTTAGATTGATAACGTTATCAAGACCGCTGTCAACAAGATGGGCAATTGGTGATGGGCGTGAACCATTTCTCAATAATTTTGCATGATCTTTAAATGTAGAAATTCTACAATGCCATGTTGTATCACGATCATCAAGAGATTCATAATATGCGTATGAACCGTCGGCGTTGATGATGATAACAGCACCAATACCAGGAAGATCCCATATCTGTCCTGGAAGCAACGGAGGATTTTTTGGTCGGCCGATTCTGATGATATACGAAACACCGTGAATCATTCCAACACAGTATACCATCCAAATAGCTAATTTATGATAAAATTTCATTATACCTTACTGAAATTTTAAAACATAATGGCTTAAAGAACAGATTTTATTAACTAAATCTGCTTTTGCTTGGGTCGAAACCGGCAGTACCAAGAAGACTTCTGTACGCAAATTCAGCTTTTTCACGAGCCCAAAACATTGCATCCTGCTCTGTTTTAAATCGACGCATATGAGTTGAAAGATCTTTTCTATCATCAACTTCGATCTGAGCAATGTAGACACCGCTTGATGGATCGGCAGTTATCATAACATGAACGCCGGGATAATCTTTCCAGTTTAGCGGGTCAGGACGTGGGGACTTCAGATCGCGGCCAAGCTCCTCACGAATTAATTTTCTGATTAGCTCAATCATCGTAGTTGCGCTTCTGCAATTTTAATATCACGTGTTAAGTTTCGGAGTCTACGAAGAACTAGAATGTCTTCGGCATCCAGCAGTTTTGTAGCAATAATGATGTCTTTCAATGCTCTTTTGAGAAGCCGCTGTGCATTTGCTTTTTGATCATTTGATGACAAGAAAGACCTCAATTACATTGATAAGTATCAAACTATCTTGATATTCTAACATCTATTCATCATTATCATGAATGAAATCTTGTCCGTGCTCCTTTAACGCTTTCCAAGCTTTAGATCGAATGATGTTCATGACTACATTACGCTTATGATGAGCGTTTCTAAAAACTTTACGATTACCTGAGCGTGAAATTTTTCTAAACTTTCGCCTGCAAATCCTTGATTCTTCGCAAGTCAAAGACTCAAGCGCTGAATCAATACTTTTCGGAATATTGCTTGCCATTGCTTCTGCTATTGTTGGGTGTATGATCCCAAGCTGTAGGGCGATTAGGTCACTAAAGATATTAATCTGCAAAAGTTCTCCAATTACTTAAAAAAATAGAGCCATTGATAATTTCTCAATGGCTCTATCTGTTTACTTATCCCTAATGTCGTGGGAGTTTTCAACTGGATGCATATAAATCTAACTGCTAAATCCAGCTAACATGATCGAATGTTTTGGACCGAGGAGGTCTCGGTCACGAGTCCGAGTGATTTAGACCCTGATATCGTATCATTTTTGTACCTCCTGGGCACGCTGACTTTTGTGCGTCGCCAATGAATCTTGTTTAAGAGATTCATATCATTGCAATGAAGAGAGAATCTCTCTAGTAGATCAGATAACGGATTATCCACGATCTAGTATTGCTGTAATGGTGGGATCACTGGGGTTCGAACCCAGGACCGACGGATTAAAAGTCCGATGCTCTACCAGCTGAGCTATGATCCCGTTTGTCTGTACCTTATGAGATGATTATAACGGATCAGACACACTTTTGCAAATTTAGTTTCATTATTTCAAGAAGTGTGCCAGAACACCCCAGATTAACATGATGCTTCACATGATATCCACCATGGCAGGGGTGCACCAGGCCTAACCCGTGTGTTCTGGTGCACCCCTGCGTAGGCCAGCGTAACCTACCTAAAACCAGATAATCAGCTGATTTGTCAGCGAGCTACAGCTTCCGAAGGAGTCCCACTGTCTGTTGACGTGTCATCATCACTGCCAGTGCAACCACTAATTTC
>Ga0181357_1000958_pt1 | contig 11296 bp, 3 predicted proteins | sample Fa13VDMM110DN_FD_130094 | JGI IMG/M metagenome (GOLD analysis project Ga0181357, IMG submission 130094) | Freshwater viral communities from Lake Michigan, USA - Fa13.VD.MM110.D.N | ecosystem: Environmental > Aquatic > Freshwater > Lake | place: USA: Michigan | collected 2013-09-24 | reverse complement strand
CGCTGATGGTGGTCTTTCTGACTTACCTGTGCCTGATGCCATGTTTGATGAGCCTGACAACGAAAGTTATGCAGGTGGTGGTATGGTTGCGTTTGCCCCCGGTGGAGACATTGACGCGGCACGTTTAAGACGTGCACTGCGGGCACAAGAAAGCGGCGGTGATTATGGTATTACAAACGCTGAAGGTAGCGGTGCCATGGGCGCATACCAGTTCATGCCCCCCACTGCCCGTGCTCTAGCCGCACGATTAGGTATGGATTATCGCCCAGACTTGATGACGGGTGATAAGGGCCGGTCGAAAGAAGGCCGTGCCTATCAAGAGCGCCTAATGGATGCCCAGATGGAAGATATACTTGCCTACAGTGATGGAGACGTCGGTAAGGCTTCGGTGTACCATTTTGCTGGGCCTAATACAAAAATACATGGGGCTAAGACGCGCCGGTACGAAAAAGAAATGTTAAACCGGTATTCAGGGTCGAAAGACACTGGGGGCGAAGAGCTTGTAGATGCTGCACAGGCAGATAATACACTCTACGGTCTACCAACAAACCTACGTGGAAATATTGACTTAGCTAAGAGTATGATACCAGAACAGTCTGCAGAGGACCTTGAGTATCGTAAAGAGCTTGCGGAAAGTTTGTCGCCTGAAAGACGTAAGCAAGATAAAAAAGATGCGTTCTATGAAGGTTTAGGTAAGTTTGCAGCGCGTCTTGGTAGCGCAAAGGACAAGAGCCTTTTAGGAGGTCTAGCTGAAACTCTTGGTGCAGGTGCCGGAGACATTGCAGAAAGCCTAAACGAAGACAAAAAACGTATACGCGAAATGCAGCGCGAACGTAGTCAGCTAGCAAACGCTACCCGTAAGGAAGAAATGGAAGCGGTTGCGATGGGCTTTGACCTTACTGGTAAGGTTGCCCAACTTAACGAAGGTATTGCGGAACGTAAGGAAAGGGTTGCGTATAACAACGCGATGATCGCTATCCAGCAAGCTCAAGTAAATAACGAAACCGCTAGAATACTCGCTATGGGCGAAAGTAAAGAAAATACCAAGGAGCGGTTTATAGAAACGTTCTATAACGTGCTAAAACGAAAAGGGTTTTCAGAAAACCAAGCTAGGCAGTTTGCATATATAGCTGCAGAAAAACAGCTTGCAAAAGTTGAAGCAGAATTTGGAGGTAAGGGCGGACAGGGTACCTTGTTCCAAGATAATCTTGACGCTAGTAAGGGTACTCAAGACGGGGCAAAGCAGAACCCAGCATCTAAATATCAATAATTCCGAGGTTATACATCATGCCACTACCCACCCCGAAAGTCGGCACTGTAGATGACGGATATCGGTTTGCAGGTGGCGTTGCTTCAGACCCCAAGAACTGGAAGAAAATACCCCCTAAGAAAGGGGCGGTAGAGGATGGTTTTCGCTTTGTGGGTAAAGACCCTTCCGACCCTAACAGTTGGAGCGACGTAGACCAAGAAGGTGGTTTCTGGAGTTCTATATTTGATCGTGCACAGACGTTAGGTCTGGCTGACGAAGCTGCTGCGTTTACCGCAAACCCTAACGAAAAGACTCGGCGTGCATTTGTAGCGGCGGGTAACTCTAAATACCGTGGCGTTAACTTTGGTGAAGGTGCGGACTGGGTAGCATTTAAGCAAGCTCTGGGCGGCTCTATAGGTGATGCGCTAGCCCCTCTAGCTGCAGGTATCGGAACTAGTTTTGTTGGTACTCCAATAGCAGGTTTCGCCGCAGCAAGTGCAACTTCGGGTGCGCAGTACACCACGCAGAACCTTCTTCGTCAGGCACAAGAGCAAGAGCGTGCCATTGCCGAAGGTAAAGCACCGGAAGAAACTTCTATAAGTAAGGCACTTGTAGCCGCCGCTGGCCAGACAGGTTTAGAAGTTGTAGGTGGTCGAGCCTTCTCTGGCATAGCTAAACTATTCCCGTTTGCCCGCCCGTTACTAGGTTTAGGTGGTAAGAAAGCCGCCCAAGAAGCAGGAGAAGTCATTGCAGATGCGGCAGAGAAGGGTACTCTTTCGTTTGTTAAAGGTGTAGCTACAGGCACTGGTAAGGGCGTAGCCTTTGAAATACCGCAAGAACTGGCACAGACCACCCTAGAACGGTGGCAAGCGGGCCTATCGTTATCCGACGATGAAGCGTTCGGAGAGTACAAACAAGCTGCAATAGGCGCGGCTTTACTGGGTGGTGGCTTCGGTGCAGTCAGTGGTGGGTTGGAAAGCAGAAGCCCAGACACTTCGCTTAAGCCAGCCGATGTAAAGGATACACCTCTAGGTAACATACCTTCAGAGATGCTGGACTCTGTAGAAAAGGAAGTTATCACCACCCCCGAGGACAGGACCGAGTATGATGAGCTAGTTACACGGCTGTCTGTTAGTAGCGGTATACCCGAGGAAGAGGCGAAGCGGTACGCACTTAGCACAATAGCTGAGCGCAAGAAGGCTGAGCGTGCACAGCGTGCTCGTGAGGCAGGTGTAGAGGAAGAAGCTGGCGCTGAAGAGGTACAGCAGGTCGAACCTAAAGTTGCTACCGACGAAGAGGTTGAAGCTGCTATACCTGATATACAGCAGATGTTTGATGACGCTGGTATTGACTTTGAAGATGCATACGGCGTTACAGAGCTTGACGATACTCAGAAGGCGCAAGCTGCAAGGATAATTATAGAAAGCCCGGAAGTCGATGCATACGATGCCATTGACTCTGTACTCAAGCGCGGCATTGAAACGTCTGCCGACACACCACCTACCCCTAATGTGGCACCAGATATCCAGCCCATTACTGACGCAGCGCCTATCCTGTCGCCTATTCAGCAAGCGGCGGTCGATGTTGTAGCTGCCGCTGACAAGGGTGGTATCCCTGCTTTTGCAACTAATATTAATAAAATTATTGCCGGGTTGGGGCTGGAGGTCAATAAGGCAGACAAACCTGAAGTCGGCATACAGCGCCTTCGTGACGCTGTTGCGCGGTTTAACCCTACTACCCCAATGGCTGAAGCCGCCCCAGCTACCGAACAGGCCGCGCCTACTGTAGAACCTGCACCGTTAACTGCGGTATATGACGCCCCTAATATGGCTGGTCGTATTGCGGCTGCTAAACCAATCGTGTCTAGCATTATCGAGTCTATACCGGGCATGGTGGACGTAAAGGTTCCGACTAAGTTAGTAAATGCAGCAGCTAGGCAGATAGCTCAGCTTGCTGCTAACCAGCAGACTTTTAACCCCGTACAAATAGTTACCGATGCGCTGGCGGCTAGTGGTGTAACTCCTAACCCTGTTGAAGCCGCGCCAGTAACCGAGCAGGCCGCGCCAAGTGTGGATGAAGTTGCTCCTGCCCCCGATACTGTCCCTGCCGTCGAACCTGAGTTTGCAGAGCCACAGTTTGCAGAAGCTGAAGTTGTACAAGAACCTGTACAAAGACCTGTACCCTTTAAAGAAACAGTAGACGAAGCCGTAGCAAGAGGGTTGGAAGTTAATAGGGTAGCTGCAGCCGCAGCTAGCGGTGCGAAACCTGCAAAACGTGGAGTGCAGGGTAACGTATCAGGTCGGCCCGTAGAAGGTGCCACAGCAGTAACTGCAGGTATGCAGGAAGAGCAAGAGCTAAACAAACGTCTACGCATAATGCGTAACAGCGGCCTTATTTCCGACCAAGATGTTGGTAAGGTTATGAACCTTATTCGCGTGCCAGACTCAGCAGAAGCTCTTAAGGCTATGCCCGAGTCGCAGCGTGCCCGTTGGACAGAAGTACTTAATCTATCTCGAGATATGAATGACAAAGCCGAGCAGCGTGATGCGGCCAAGGGCAAGAAAAAGAAAGAGCTAAATGACGCTGTAAAAGCAATAGACAATATGCTTGACGAAATGCGGGGCAAGTTAGCCAAGTATGCTATGGGTGACGCTGCTATCCGCGTTGCTAAACGCAAGATGGTTCGGAAACAGATAGAAACCGACTTTAAAGCAGGTAAGATTTCCAAGGTCGAGCGTGACCGTAAGCGTAGCGAAATGCGTGTTGAACGCCCTATTGCAGAGTTTATGCAGGAAGGTGCCTTATCTAATGCGGTTGACCCAGAGGAAGCTGCGTTTGTAGAAGCTGGGCTAGAGAGTAAGTCCTTTGAAGAGGCAGTGCAGTGGGTTATTAATAACGCCCCTGACGAGGCATACCGTACTATAGCTAAGTCAGTACAGAGGGGGATGAATACCCTTAAGCTTGTTGGGTGGGCATTTGATTTTAAAATTACCCACATTGGTGACAGAATACCTTCAAGCCTATTTAGTGCTTCGGGTCTAACGAGAACCACGTTTGGCGCTCGTAATGTACAAGTCTGGCTGAACGGGGCAGATGTCACGGGTAAGGTAGGCACTACGTTTGAGACATTCCTTCACGAAGCTGTTCACGCAGTTACTATGACCCTTGTTAAGGCAGGTAATTTAAAGCGGTTTGAAGACACAAAGTTTGGTAAGGCTGTAGGTGACCTGTTCGACGTGTATAACCATGTCGTGAGGGGGTTCAACGCCAATGTAAGGTCAGGTGCAAAACTTAGCCCAATAGAAGAAGCAATATACAAAAGCACTAATACTCTTAGAAACCCGGACGAGATACTAGCTTGGACGATGTCCAACCGAGAAGTTATGGAGTATCTTGATACTATATACTACAAACCTAACCAATCAGTCTTTGGCCGTATTGTTGAAATCGTACGTAATGTACTTGGACTAGCAAAGAATTTAGACTCTGCGTTAGCGGAAGTACTACGCGCTGGCGAAGCTATCCTAAATACGTCGGTTGAAGAAGCAGCTATGGCTTCCGATTACTATACTGAAAAAACTGCTGCCGCTATTAGTCCGCAGATTAAAGCTGGAAGTAAGCCTAAAGCGAAGAAACCCAAAGAGAAGATAGACCGTGGGTTATACAAGGCCCAGATGTCCAACACTGCTACTGGCCTAACCGAAGGTATTGACGAAGCTGTTGCAGGTGCAGAAATTACTGGCAAGGAAAAGCGCCGTGCCATGAAAGAGGCACTGGAGGCTACCACGGCCCCCGTAATGCTAGAGTTCTACCCTACTTCGGCTATACGCAAGGGTATATCCAACAGGCTTCCCGGCTTAGGTTCTATAATCAACGGTATTGACCGGCTAGAACAAAACATGCGCGGCATGCGCACATCTATGCGCACTGCGCTTTCGCGGCGTTTTCGTGAGTTTGAAGATTTTGTAAACAAGAGCGGTCAGGGCGTCATAGCCACCACGATGACTATTGCCCGTGTGAACCGCGTAGACTTAACGGCATATGCTACACGTGCTGAAGCCTTGGCTAACGACCCAGTTATACGGTTTGAAAAAGCCCGTAACAACGCCAAGGGTGTGACTAAGCGCGAGAAAGCAGTAAACACTGCGTGGGACGCGTGGGATGCGCTAGGTAAGCAGCCGGGTGGCCATGACCTGTATAAGAAGGTACGCCAGTTCTATAAGGATATGCACATTGCACTGCGCGCTGCGCAGGACCAAGACATACGTAACCTAGGGTTAAACAAGAAGGCTACCGATAAGCTCATCCAAGAAGCACGTGGCGATTTAGATGTAGATGAAGACGCAGTCACAGATAAGGACGCCGATAACCCCGGGGTACCAGAAAAGCTGTTCCCTAAAGAGTACTTCCCGTTCCGACGCTTTGGTAAATATGCACTTGTCGTGAAGGATGGTAAACGTGCTGAACGTGAGCGCTATCACTTTGACACTGCTAAAGAGCGTAACCTATTCGAACTGCAGGTAGCAAAGAAGCTAGGGATACAGCGTGGCACTACTAGATATGGTGAGACTTTCAGGCAGTTAAACGGCCTAGAAAACTTGAGAGACGACGTTGCAAACAACGAGAGTACTATGCTTAAACGTATGTTTAAGGTCATAGACGATGCAAGACTCGAAGCTGGAGATGCTAATGGTGATGGCACCATAGCGGACGAAAGTTTGAAGAATAAACTATACCAAACATACCTATTGACACTGCCAGAACGTAGCCTTCAGAAGCAGCTTATCCACGCTAAGCTAGTACCCGGACAGTCTGCTGACGTCTTGAACGTATTTCGTACTGCTGTAGCCCAGTACTCGTCACAGCTACCTAAAGTGGTGTACGGCGGGCAGATACAAAAGCAGATTGAAGCTGCATACGACAGCATTAGTAACGAGATGGACCCCGCAGAGCGCGCCAAGGTTACGTCCTTAGTAGATGCGTTTGTGAAGCGCGTCCGCGCTACCAACGATGCCGAGTCGTATGGGTGGAAAGAACAGTTTATAAGCAGCTTTACATTCCTGTCGCTTATGACATCTATTGCATCCGCTGCGGTGCAGCCGCTCACACTACCGTTTCAGGTTATGCCTCGTATGTTTGCCCGGTACGGGTTCAAAGATACCTTTGCTGCAGTAGGTAAGTACACGCCTGTATTCAGCTTGGTGGAAGCGTCGGTAGACGTAGACCCGATTACTGGCGCACGGACGCTAGTGGCACCGACTATAGGGAACACGACGTTCATCAAGAGCAACCCGCTACGTGCACGGTTATGGAACGAGCTTAACCTGAAGCGGGATTTGTTTTCGCAGAAGCAGACCGATATGCTGCTACGCGACAGGCCGACCAAGAGCACATCACGGGATACAGTAGGGCAGAAACTAAGCGGTGCCTATGAAACAGTAGTAGATAAGTCTGGTGCGATATTCAGTTCGGCTGACCAAATTACGCGTGAAGTGTCTGGTATGTCGTATGCCGAGCTTGAGTATAACCGCTTGATTAAAGCTGGTAAGTCGCACGAAGAAGCTATTGAAGGTGCTGTTGAGGTAGCAGTTAACAACACCAACGAGACTATCGGTAACTACACGGAGCTAGAAAAACTCGGTGTGTTCCGTGGTGACCCGCTACGGCGCATGATTGGCTTCCTGCGTACCTACTCAGTGCAGCGCACTGCGTACTACTTCCGCATGCTGAAGGCGCTAGTCAAGGAAGACCCGACGCAGACCAAGCTACAGGCGTTTAACGAACTGTCCATGGTGATTGCTTTTACATCAGCAGCGGCAGGTTTATCCGCTAACTTCGGTTACACGTTCATAACCTCTGTTCTCGACTTCATAATCCCTACATTCCTTATGGATGACGACGAGATGGAAGAGTGGCGCAAGCAAGACCCGCTTGGTGCAGACGATGCAGACTATAGGTTCCGGTTTGGGTGGCTACCACAGAACTTTGGCCCAGACTCCACAGCCGTCAGGGTTATGCAGAAGGGCTTACTGTCGGAACTAACCGGCTGGGACTGGAGTACGCGCTTAAGCCAGAGTCAACTGTGGCTACGCGAAGGTCGCGGTGGCGAGACCACAAAGGATGAAATAATAAACTTCTTCATTGCTAACCTTGCACCGCAGGTATCGCAGAGTGCCAACATGCTTGACGGTGTTGATGATTTTTCACGTGGTGAATACTCCAAGGGCTTTTCCAAACTTGTACCAGCAGCCGTGCGCGGTGCCTTTACCGCAGAGCGTCAAGCGCGTGAAGGCGATACCACTAAGACCAATAAGATTGTGCGTGGCGCAGGGGAGTTTACCATCGGAGAACTGGTTGGTCAGGTACTAGGCTTCACCCCAGACCAACTATCACGCGACCGTGAAATCAACCGGACTACTAACCAGTGGAAGCGCAGCATGAAGGACGAGCGCGGCGATTTATTTAAAGAGTTCCGCTCTATATACGGGGACGGGGACGAAGAAGCACTGGAAGTAGTGTTCGAGAAGATGCGTAGGTTCAACGCCAAGGTACCGCTGGGTAGCAATGGTACGCCATTACCTGAGTACCTAATCGAAGGCGAAGACCTAGAGCGGTCACTGCAAAGCGCGGAAACGTTAGAAGAAAAATCTTATCGTGGCGTCGAGTATAACGACGGTGAGGAGGAACTGTTCTTCCCCTACGAAAGCAGAAAACCAGTCATAGAATAAAAAACCCCCGCCGGAGTGAGCCAGCGGGGGTAGTATCAACCAAACGGAAGGAGCAGCTTCCGGTGTCATGCATAGTCACATTCGCCAGATACGTAAACCCCTAATACCAGATTTAGTATCTATTACGCTTCGATACACTACCTTTAGCTTTAACCTACGTAATACGGGGCGTATTTCCTTCTTGGCAGCTTTAGGGTCTAGGCACGGGAAGAACAGGGACGCACCCTTGGTAAAGGCGCGCCAGTTAATATCGTAGCTGACCCCAGCTACCTTCACTCTTCGTTGGCGTCAGGCTTCACAGCCGTGATTGCGTTATTGAACAGGTTCGAAATACCACCAAAGTCTGGATGGTCGCCGTCAAAAATCAGTGCCTGTACGGGCTGCGTATTAACCTTCATGCCCTTTGACATACGTTTGTTTTCTGAACCAAGGTGCAGACCTTTGGCCTTCATAGCATTAAGCACCGAGCGATAGGCAATGTTACGTGCCCCACAATACTCACGGAACGAACTAGCGGTTATATAGACTTTAGCTGTGTCAGGCTCGTAGCGTATCATAAGTTCTAGCTTTGGCTCTAACTGCGGCACGGATATCATCTTGCTGCGGCGGTCTATCCCGTCCTCAATTATAAGGATGTTACTCAAACGGGCGTTCATGAACTCACCCAGTAACTGCTGGTCGCCTTCGGGTGGTGGGGTCATTGTGTTGCGCAGGTTGAGTATCATCTTGCATGTCCACTTAAATATGGCAGCAATGTCCCAGCTACACAGGCCCAGATGCAGGGCTATGTAGATACCTGTTATATTAGCCGCAGCCGTTGCCGACCAGAACCGCTCACGCTGTGTTAGCTTGAGCTTAGAGTCGATGCGCTGTTGGACCGTAGCATAAAGCGCTTTCACCTCGTCATAGTGCGTAATCAGGTACCGAGCATAGATGTCACCCGCATGCCCATAGTTCTCAAGCAACTGGTGGTCGAACATCTTCTTGCCATATTCGATGTCAATCGCGTCAGAATAGTCGATGCTGTATTCGATTATGCGCATGGTTTCACCATCAGGCGACCCTTTAGCAAGCTCCAGCTTTTCGTAGAACGAGTGATTAGACGAGCACAGTGCGATGGTCTGCCACGATGTCAGGTTCATACGAAGTTCGTTGGAAGATGCTTTCATGCGATCCTTACCTGTACCTTGTGTAATCAAGTAAGCGAGTTCACTTAGTTGTTTAGGCTCTGTGTTCGACATTTCATCGAAGCAGATAGGCAGGTTACAGAAGACACCCAACTTAAACACCTTTGAGTTAAACGTGTCGTCCTTCTTGGCACAAAGCGCTACGGGGTCACCATATACACTGTTAGTCATCTGTAGGGCCGTAGTCTTACCCGTGCCTGACTTGGGGTGCACCACGTTAATGATTGCCCCACGCTGACCAGAGAAGCGCAAGAGAGGTGCACCGAAGGCGGTAGCTGCTGCAAACGCATGCCCCTCAAGGCCCGGACGTCCGTACAGGTCAAACACTTCCCTCCACTTCTCCATCGTACCCTTAGATGTCATGTGCGTGGCTAATACTTTAGTAACCGACGACGGTGGACTATGGTACGTCCCCTCTGCGCTTATCTCGCGGTCACCCACAATAAACTTGCTGTCGTTATCTACCCATCCAAATTGATTTCGCATTTGTTCTACCTTTGTGTTGTGAAAATACTGAGCTATTGATTTGATTATATAGTCTACTAGGTACGCATAGTCGGCCTTTGAGCTAACCATCACATGTTTAGCAGCGAGAAGCTTCTTAAGCTCGTTGCCGTCCATCACCTTAGAGTTATGCACTGTGAACTCTGCGACCCCGTCCTGTGGGCTATGTAACCGGATAAGGGCCACACCCCCCTCAACTGGGTCATCCATACGCTTGGCTACATATATGTCGTACGGGTACACCAATACAACATCCTCGACGCCTTCTTCTTCGTCTTTCGGCACAACTTTGCGCCACACGCCACCATGCTTGCCCCGTACGTAGGGGAAGGGGAACTCGGGTATATGGTATTTGACTGCACCGACTTGGGTCTCCTCTATAACCACGTTGTCCTCGGGAGTTGCCTCCTTGAGTTCTTTACCTAGTGTAATAGGAGAGCGTATCTTACCAATGTGCGGGCATCCTGTGCACCCGCCGGGGTTGTGTTTCTCGAACTCTGCACAAGTGTGTGGCCCGACTATGTGCGTAACCTTCTGCTCAACCTTGTCAGCGTCGTAGTCAGGGTGGTCTGCGGATAGCTTGTGTATAGCCTTATCACGGTCCTTACAGAACTTGGCGATTGATAACGCAGCAAACCAACGTGGTTCAGATATTTCCCTGCGGTCTTCGTAACTAGCGTTAAGCTGTCTGCACCCGTTTGCACCGCGCATCATAATCTTAGTGAAGCTCGACTCCATGTTGGCACGTATCATCTTAGATAACGGGCTGGGTGCAAATATGGGCATGTCACCGAACAGTGACGCCTTCGTCTCTTTAACCTCCTTCACCCCCAACAGTTCACGTATGTCCTGTATGGGTGTCGGCTTACCAACCGTTATGACTTCAACCCGAAGTGGGTCCGTACCCTTAAAGTTAAATGTGTTAGGGATACGCAGGATACGCGCTGCTTCAAAACAACTGTTATCTACACGTAGCTCTTTGATGGTGCAGACTTCCTTCAGCCTTGTGCAGACTGGTTCCCACTCCTCGCGTGTAACTTCTTCGGTCAACGTCCAGTATACGTGCAGACCGCGCCCAGAATTAACTAGGGTAGGCTTGGGCATACCGACTGTCTTACAGAACTTGCGAAGGGCATCTATCCCTTCTTCCTGCGTATCGTAGTCCTTCTCTGGCCCGCAATCTATGTCTAGCCAAAGTGACTTAAGTGCCTTGACGTTTTCTTTCTTCCTGCTCTTACCGTCTGTATACTTAGCTACACCAAAAAATACGTTCTTCCCTTGGTTTAAAAATGTCTTGGCCCATTCGTCGGCTTCTTCACGTGTCTCTACTAACTTCTGTTGCTTGCTGTCGGGGCCTAGCCCGACGATAGCGTACCAACCCTCTTCGGGCTGCACCGCTGTTAAAAGGTCAAAATCCTCTGCCACGCAGACACCGCTCCATTGGGCAACTCACAAGCCCGTTCCTAAAAGAAAAATGTTCTACCCCACTAGGAGGTAGAACTCTCCAGACTTGCCATGTACGAAGATATAAGGGCCGTGGTAGTACCATGCGGAACCGAAGTCCCGCAGAACCAGTTATACACCGTCTGCCTTGTTACGCCTGTACACTTAGCTACCACAGCTACGGG
>Ga0181357_1000957_pt1 | contig 11296 bp, 16 predicted proteins | sample Fa13VDMM110DN_FD_130094 | JGI IMG/M metagenome (GOLD analysis project Ga0181357, IMG submission 130094) | Freshwater viral communities from Lake Michigan, USA - Fa13.VD.MM110.D.N | ecosystem: Environmental > Aquatic > Freshwater > Lake | place: USA: Michigan | collected 2013-09-24 | reverse complement strand
GCACATCGAAGACCCCATAAAATTCTCTCAAACATTAAAACAAGCGACCAAAAAAATAATCCTATCTGTTCCCACGATACCTACAAAGCATCTTAATCAATACCATTTACACGATTTTAATGTAGATGACATACTGAGTATTTTCAAAGACTGGCAACTGATCCATTTAGAAAGCCAGCCTGAAGAATACGCACACATATTTGTTTACAGCAGGGTCTCATAGAGGGTCCTTAAAATTAACCCCTGAAACACTATGAAAGACTTTATAATCGCAGGAGCCGGACTCACAGGCAGCATCATAGCCAGAGAACTCACCAACAAAGGATACACCTGCCTCATAGCAGACAAACGCAACCACACAGCAGGCAACATACACAGCCAACACCAAAACGGAATAGAAACCCACACCTACGGCCCCCACATATTCCACACCAACAGCCCCCACATATGGCAATACATCAACCAATACACCACCTTCAACAACTACCAACACCAAGTAAAAGCCATAAACAACGGCAAACTATACACACTCCCCTTTAACCTCCAAACCATCTACGAAATAACAGGCAATCATAACCCCCAAGAAGCCCGACAACACCTCACAATCAAACACCACACAAACCCCCAAAACCTAGAAGAACAAGCCCTCACCACCCTTGGCACAGAAATCTACGAAACCCTCATAAAACACTACACAATAAAACAATGGGGCAAACACCCCACACAACTCCCACCATCCATTCTAAAAAGAATCCCCATAAGAAACACCTTCAACGACAGATACTACAACCACCAATACGAAGGAATCCCGACAAACGGCTACACCAAAATGATCCAAAACATCCAAACAGACATAGAACTCCAACTAGACCTCACAATCACAGAAACCAACTGGAAAAAGTACGGACGACACCTCATCTACACCGGACCCATCGACCAATACTACAACAACCACCACGGCCCACTCGAATACAGATCCCTAAAATTCCAACACACCACACACAACTACCCCTACCACCAAGGATGCGCCCAAATAAACCATTGCGACATGACACAACCCTACACCCGCACAATAGAACACAAACACTTCACCAACGCCCAAACCCCACACACAATCATAACCCACGAACACCCAGCCACAATAGAAGAAACCGGAGAACCATACTACCCCATAGAAGACCCCACCCAACTATACAACAAATACCGAGCAATACAAAACCCCAAAGTCACATTCGCAGGCAGACTCGGCACATACAAATACCAAAACATGGACCAAGCCATCGCCGCCGCCCTAAAAATAACCAAAAAACTCTAACCCCACAAAAACCACAAAACAACCAGACCCAAAACACCCCCCACCACACACCCCCAAAAACCAAAACCCCTATCAACCCCCCTCAACCTCTCAGCAGCCCGCACCCGCACATACTCCTCCTTCGAAATACGCTGCACAAAAACAATCGCAGCTCCCTCACGAATAAACAAATCAACAGGAGAACAATTCACAGCAGAACACACAACAACAGAACGCCCACGCCAATCAACAACAACCCTAGACACCAGATAATACTTCATACATAAAAAAATACACCAAAACCCCAAGTAAATAAAAACAACCCCCAAAGAAAGGCCCCCATGACCCCAAAAACCCAACAAATACAAAACTGGATACAACAATTCATAGAAAAAGAACAACCACTATACAACAACCTCCCAACCTGCCCCTTCGCCAAAAAAGCAAGAAAAAACCAAACCATAGAAATGAAAACCGTAAACCTAAAACAAATAGAAACCTACCTCCACCACATAGAACAATACAAACACAATAAAAAAGAAGCCCTACTACTAATAGAACAAAACACAATAACCAACCAAGAAATAGAAAACATAACAGACATACTAACCGAAATCTACCACCAAGACCTACAACTATTCGCCTTCCACCCACAATCCCAATTCGAAATGCAAGGACTATACACAAGACAAATGCCCACCCCCAGCATAATAATCCACAAACACACAGACATAGAAAAAAAAGAAACACTACTAAGAAAAACCAAATACTACGACAACCTAACACAACTAAACTGCACAACAACCGCAAACCACCCCAACTTCACAATAAAGAAAACAAAAGGAAAAGGAAACGGACTATACACAAACCAAGAATGGCAACCCAACCAAAACCTATTCAAACTAGAAGGAACCCGCAAACCAATAAGCGAATCCTCCCCACTAGCAATACAAATATCCGAACAAGAATGCATAGAATCATACCCCCACTACAACGACCACCAAGCCAACCACTCCTGCGACCCCAACTGCAAAATACAATTCGGACCCCAAATAATAATGAGAACAATAAAACCAATAAAAGCAGGAGAAGAAATAACCTGGGACTACGAAACAACAGAATACGACATGAGCAACTGCTCATTTACCTGCAACTGCAACTCCCTGAACTGCAGAGGAATAATAATAGGAGCAAAATACAGACACCAATACCCCGCCTGGAAACTAGCACCACTCTCAAGATAAACCGGAAAAAGGCCGAGAAAACGATAATTAATAAGAAAAGTGCTGTAAATCACTAAATTTAAAGTCGAATGAAAAAAAGTACCAGGACAGCTATTATATAATAAAAATATGTCACGGAGAAGGGAAAAATCGGGAACGACGACTGTAGGAGTACACTGCGCCCGCGCGTTTACAACCTGCTGCGCGCGGTGCTAGAAACGGTCCGGAGGCTTTCTAACACATTTCGAGTAGTTTTTCAATAAGTGTTCAGGTGTTCATTTTTCCTGGTTGGAAAGGTTAGTGTTATGCGAGGGGGTAGTGATAGTCTTCTGGGTGTGGTAGGTGTTCTTCTATGTTTTCTATGGGTTCTTTTGTGATTGTTTGGGTGTTATGGTTGATTATTGTGATTTCTTCGATGTAGTTGAGTAGTTTTCGGATGGTTGTTTTGCAGGTTTTGATGTCTTGGATCTCTTTTTCGGAGAGTTCGACGAGTAGTGTGAGGTCTTGTGTTAGTTTTGTGGATAATACGTTATAGTTATTGATGGTGTAGGTGAGGCCGGAGTTGAGGTTGATTACGCGGTTAAACATATGTATAATATGTTTGCTGGGAGTAGGCATTTTTCGTTTCTTTTCAGGTGGTTTGCACAAACGGGAGGAAGATTATCAGGGTTATATATTCACCGTTTTGACGCGGTGACATTTTGCCTCAATTTCTCCGTCGTGTGGACGAAGCTTCATTCCCGTTTGTGCAGAGGTTCATCCCGTCTTTGCAGTTTATGTGTTGTGTCGTTTGGTTCGTTCGCTAGCAGTTTCTTTGTGCAATAGGTTGGTGGTATCTTCTGCCCAGCGGTCTAGTGCGTTTTGGGCTTCTGCTAGCTCTTTTTTGAGCCTGTTTACGGTTTTGATTGCTTCTGCGTATTGGGTGATGGCGTTTTCGATTGCATTTGGTCGATTAGCTTCGAATGGTGGGAGCTTTTGTGGGTTATTCATCCATTCTGATTGTTTTAGGAGTTCTCGTTGGTCTATTGCTTTGGTGGCGGTTTCTCCGTTTTGCTGTTGGGTTATCATTTTACTTGTAGCAGCTTCTCTGGCTTTATTTTCTTGCTGGGCCTTTATTCGTTCTTGCTTGGCTCCTAGCCATGGTCTGATGCCTTCTTGGCGTTGTTCGTCTAGCCAGCCTGCACCTGGTTGCGTTACACGCTTTGAGTGCGTTGGGTGAAGTGTGAGTCTGTCTAGCTCTTCGATTGTTTGCTGGATTGTGTGGTTGCGGATGTAGGTGTTGATACGCCATTGGATTTTAAGGATTGTGGCGTTGTCTGTGATTCCTCTTGCGTTGCAGTACTCGCGGGTGGTGTATGTGGTACTGCCGATTTGGAATGTGTTTGGTGTTCTCATAATTACTCCTATCAGTGTTTGGTGGTTGAGTCAAAGATATCTCTATAATACAAATAGAGATACCTTTGGTTATATGTGACAACGGGGTTCTGGGTGGTCAAATTGGTTCTTTGATTAGGAATCCGTCTGTTTCTGATAGCAGGATTTCAGTGTGCTCTCCTGCGAAGTCTTTATTGAATTTGATGGTGATTGTTTCGTTGTTGATATTGGTTATGACTCCTTCTAGTGGGAAGGTCTCGTGTTTGATTGTTTTGCCGATGAGTTTTTCTAGGTGGTCGGTGATGGTGATGTAGTTGAATAGGGGCTCTGGGGTGTGTCGGGTTTCTTGGCAGTTGCATGGTTCATTGTGGAGGCCACGGGGGCAGCTGCTAGCTTTGTCGGCTTCTTTTTTCCAGACTGATTGCATTTTGTTGTATTCGGCGAATTGCGCTGCGATTTGTTTATCGATGTAGACGAGTTCTTTTTGTGTGAGGACTCGTCTGGTGTGGTTGTGTCGGTGTCTGTAGTTGTAGAGTCTGTTGGTGATTAGGTCTTGTTTATCGGGGTCAGTGACGCCGTAATCTTGGATGTATTGTCGGAGCGGTCGGGTTCCGATGCCTATCCAGCCTAGGCGATGGTTGATTGTTTCGTTCATCTGTACTTGGAGGTTTTCACCTCTGGTGCCTTTGCGGTCTTGCAATTGTAAGTCCTATTCTAGGGATGAGACTTCCCACATGCGGGGGAAGGTGTGTTATAGATGCAGAGATTTGTCAATTCGCCCGTCGTATAGAAGAGCTTCTCAGAAACAGAGCATCCCGCAGCTGCAGGACCGCTCCACCAATATGTGGCAGATAATAACTGCCTCCTCAATATACACTCAAAAATTGTGCCTGCCAGTTTTAACACGACACCTAACCAGCCACCCACCATTATTAGACTCCCTCCAACCACGCTCAAGCACACCATTAGGGTCCTTGATGACCAGACCCTCCAACAACGGCTTATCACCATAGGGATTATTCACTTCAAGAACCGTACCCCAGGCACCATCCCATAGTGAAGCCCCCAGATTAGTGGCAAAGAGCACGTTGTCGCTCAACCTGATACCAAAATCATGTGCCTTGTGCAGCCATCTTTCCTCCTGGGAAATTACATCATATAACGTGCTGTGGCGCTCTCCATACGTGGTTCCTAATAAGTGTTGACCATCTCGTACGAGTACATCCCAGATTACTACCGTGTCCTTGATGGCTATGTGCTTCTGGTCTAGCAGCTCCCCGTCTAAGAGGTGGTAGCCAGTTGGGCTCAGCCCTAGCTTGTAGAGGCTGCTTCGGATTTGGTCCTGTAACCAGGTCGGTGGGTTGTATGTGCGGAACTTCTCTGCATGTCGGTTCCATAGCTCGATTTTGCCATTTGGAAGGTGTTTGACCATACATCTGGAGCCGTTATATTTATATTGGGCTACCCAGCCTAGGTCTTTGAAGAAGGCAGCTTCTCCGTATGGGAGGCTGGTCTTCGGTCGTGGCGGGTAGATGTACTTATCGGTAGCGATCGTAGTCATTGGATTCTCCTTCGAATCTACTGTGGCAGAATAACCCTAGGAGTCTCAACTATGCCTCTGATACTAGCTTATCATCCTGCAATAACAGTGGGTTCAATCATCATAAAAGGTAATCTCGATGATTATTACACTGACGATGAGATCCTAAAAGCCTGCAATGTTAATAGCTTCACAGATCTTGTACCTAAACTCCCTCTGGACACCCCAATTGGATTACTATACGTATGGGATGAATCTGATCCTGATAATACTGGGGCTTATAATTAATAATTGAGCCAGGTAGTATGATCTGCCACAGTAGTTCAGTGGTGCCGGGGTTGTTTTCCCGGGTGGAAAACGCATATACTCATATGAATAGGGGTGTGGTATGCTGGTGATAAGCTATGTGCCGCTGCTAACTAATGAGCCCTTCCGTGTAGAAGCCGACAGCGACGAGATCATCGAGACAATCGGGAGCAGCATGGACCTAGCCAGCAACTTTGCTAGCGCCAAAGGCTGCGCTTGGGTAAAGAATGATGGGGTCCCATCACCCATCCTAATCCTTGATAAGGGTGATGATGTGGTGGAGCACCTCATCAGCTGGAGTGAGGGGAAACCCGAAGAATGGTTTAATCTAGTAGCTGTTGAGATGGTTGACGGCGGTTATAATGTGGTGCTGATGCCTCGTGTTGGTAAGAGCATTGAAAGGCATATTAGACAATTCGGTGGGTCGAGTGATGATTGTAAGGTGCTTTTTATGCCTATCAATTTTGGTGGTAAAATCACAGACTCTAGCAAGAGTTGCCTTGAGGCTTTACCTTCGCGATGTAAGGTGGGGTTCCTGGATGAGGCTTTTACGCTGTTTGCGTCTGTGGACTCTCTTGACTCTAAGGTGAGGTGGTTGGAGTTTGACCTTCTGTCGGTCTATGATAATATGAGCAATGTGAGTCTTGTGCAGTACTTCGGTGAGGGGAAGGTTGCGAAGGATTATGGTTATATGAAGCTGCCTTTACCAGATGCTGGGGATTTGGTTGAGGATATTGAGGAGTGATTGGGTTGGTGCCACAGGGGGGTGTCGGGGGCAGGATAGGCTGCTCCCCTCCTCCATGAGGTGTCTGATGGGCGTACCGCGCTACGTGATGCTGGTGACTATCTCTGATCGTGAGGTGCTGAATGACCGTATCCGTGAGCTACAGAAGCTCAAGCAGGAGGGTCATAACATTGATACTTCAGGTCTATCCAATAGCGATTTAGAACTGTTGGGCGATGAGGCTTACGACGATAGCACTTCGTGTATTCGGCGTATTACCAGGGCTTGCAGCCAGTTTGATGATGCGAAGCTGTCTGCGATTTATTCTAACCCGATTCAGCTGTTTGCGATTCATGATCATCTGGTGCCTAGACGATAGTTGAGAGGGTTGGTGGTGGTTGCCACAGTGGGGTGTCGGGGGGCTGGTGCCCTCCGGCGTGCGAGAGCTATCTTCAAAAGGGGTTTGACACATGGCAGGATTATTCGCTAAGGCCGCTCAAAAGGCTAAAGAAACCGTCAAAGACGCTAAGAAAAAAGCAACAGCCTGGACAGTCGGGGCAAACTCCGAGACCGAAGCTGTAAGCAAAGCCATCAAAGAGCTGGTGAGCCTCGAAGCACAGTCCAAGGCGATCGAAGCTAAGATGAGCGTGATCAAGGGCAGCGTGAAACGCTACAGCGACGAGATGTTCGTCCGAGACTATGCAGCACGCGGTTCGATGCCTGAGACACCCATGACCGTGCAGAATCCGGATGGTGAGAAGGTCACGTACGTTGTGCAGGATCGCGGCAAGCAATACGCCGTGAAGCCGGACCAGCAAGAGGCTCTAGCTGATCTGCTGGGCGAGGACGCCGCCAAGAATCTTCTAACTGATACTGTGAGTTTTGGGTTCAATGATGCGATCCTTGGCCTTCCTGGGGTTCAGGAAGCGGTTGAGACTGCTCTTGGTGAGGCTATCAGCGGTATGGTGGGTGTTGGGATGCTTGATGGGGATCAGGCGGAGTTGTTGCTTTCTGTGAGTTCTAAGACCACGTTTCGGTCTGGTACGCTTGATCAGCTTGTGCAGATCTGTGGTCGGGATACGAGCCGTATGAAGCAGTTTTTGGAGATCGCTCAGTCTAGCTTCACACGATATGTGAAGTGTTGATTCACACCCTAGCGGGGGTGGGGGCGTTCCCCACCTCTGCGTTTTTTCACTGAAATAGGGGGGCTTATGGCGCTGTATACGATTCCTGCTGGTACGTCGTCTAAGGTGATTCGGAGGGGGAAGGCTTGGGAGCCTCAGAATTTCATAGAGTGGGTAACTAGAAATGAGTGTGTGTTCGAGGCTCGGGACGTTGTCTTTGACTCCTCTGACGCAAGCAGGGCTCGGCAGCTGTCTCCTGTTCAGGCAAGGTTGGCTGAGCATGATTTCTCTGCTTTTAGGCGTGATGGGTATGTGGTGGTGGTGCACAATTCTAAGGTGAAGCGGTTGTAAAGCATGGATGTAAACGATGTGGTGATAGGTCCTGATGTTAAACGCCACATCGTTTACAAGGTGAGAGGGGAACACGCTTGGACAATCTGTGTTCGATCTGGGGTGCCCGGGATTTATCGGATTGATGAGTTGCGTTTTTTTAAGAAGTGTGATGTTGAGGACTTCATTATGGCTTATGAGTGCTCTGGTGATGATGTTAGAGTCATTTTGAAGACTTTGAAGATCGCTACACAGGCTTTTAAGGTCTATACCCATAGGGGTGATGATCAGCCAAGTATTTTCTTTAGGTGATATTGAGAGCCTGTTGGTATGCTGCCACAATGGGGTGTCGGGGGGCGGGTGGTCCGCTCCCTTCGGGCCTAATAGTCTTTAGCAGGAGTGATTGATGAACTTTGAGACATTGATGCTTCCTGGCAAGACCGAAATCCGGCCTTACCAGCGTGAAGTTGTGACAGAGACGTACAATCGGTACATGGGCATCCACAAGGATCGCCAGGGCCGCCAGCAGGCTCCGCACAAATCGGTGCTTATTGAGAGCCCCACAGGCTCAGGTAAAACCGTCATGGGGATGATGGTGGCTAAGGCGCTACAGCAGATCGATCCGGATCTGCATGTGATGTGGGTTGCGATGCGTAAGCCGCTTCTGAATCAGGCGGTGCGTACGAACGATGAGATGGTGGGCGTGAAGAATTTTCACGCTGTGAGCATGTTTGCAAGTGAGCCTAAGGAGCTGATCGCAGCTAGGAACGCTGGTAAGACGATTCTGATGGTGGTGGATGAGGCCCAGCATGACTCTGCCGCTTCTAGTGCTCACCTTCACAATCTGATTCAGCCTGATTTTGTGTTGGGTCTTTCTGCTACGCCTTATCGCTCTGATAAGCAGAAGCTGTGCTTTGAGGCTGTTGTGAAGAATGCGGGGATTCACGCGTTGATTGACGGCGGCTATCTTTCTAAGTATGAGCATTACTCGATTCCGGAGTGGACGGTCAGTACGGTGCTGGAGCAGTATCTTGCGGAGCCTGAGCGTTGGGGGAAGTCGATTTTCTATTTCTTGTCGCTCGCTGAGTGTCATGAGTTCGCTTTGGGGCTTCGTAGTGCTGGTGTGAAGTGTGATGTGGTGACTGGTGAGACTGATTCGGATGAGCAGATTGATGCGTTTGAGCGTGGTGAGCACAATTGTCTGATCAATTGTATGAAGCTTACGGAGGGGTTTGATTGCCCTAGTTTGAAGACGGTGTGGGTGCGTGATTCTAGTAAAGGTCCTGCTGTGCAGATGTGCGGTAGGGTGCTTCGGAGGTTCCCTGGGCTTAGTTCGAAGCAGGTGGTACAGTCGCAGCATACGGATTATCCGTTTCAGAAGACTGCGATGCCTGAGCAGTCTTGGGTGTTTCAGATGGGTGAGTGGAGGTCTTTGAAGGTGAATGAGAAGATCGACGCGATCTCGATGAGTTCGATGAGGGCTATCTCCGTGACTGTGGTTGCGATGCCTGAGTTCATTCTTAAGAAGACTGGGTCTCGCACGAGACGTCTGAACTTCGCTGATGAGCCACGCGGCAGGTCTCGCAGGTAATATTGAGGATGGTAATGGGATCTGCCACAATACTCCATGGGAATTCTCGACCTCTCTCCTAGTATTTGAGGTTTAGGATTCCTGGGGGGTATTGAGGGCTGATGGTGCTGTCGCCACAGTCTGATGTCGGGGCGGGTGTTCCGCCTCTGCTGTCTGTACGGAATCTGATTAAAGGATCTGATATGAGTAACGCAACACTGCCGGTCGTCGCCTCTAACCAATCTATCATCATCCCAAACGCCGTTGATAACGGTCTTGGCGTGAATTTCGAATACGATGTCGTCAGCATCAGGGACCTGCGGGTCAACGCCTCCAAAGAGGCCCACAAATCCAACCGCGTCTCCCTCCCAGTGGAGATTAATGGGCGTGAGCTGAAGACTGATAACCGCTTCTGGACCAGCCTCTACTCTCGCTACGGCTTCAACAGCCAGTTCTTCAAGTACTTCAAGCACGATGAGGTCTTCCAGCGCATCCAAGACGTTGAGAAGAATGATAAAATCCGAGTGTGCGTCGAGAATTCCTCTGGTGGATCGGCACGGTTGCTGGCGGTCAGTAACCCGACTAAGCCGGTTGCCCGCTATGAGGACATTCTGGAGCTGCTGGGCGACTACGATGCTGAGGATCTACGTTACCACAACGGTGAGATCACGAGCCTGCACGCTCCACGGATTGGTGGGAGCACTGAGATCTCTGGGGATCTGTTCCATAACAAGTTCGCGGTGTCTGTGCCGATTGATGGTTATGGGTCGACGTCGCTTTACCTGGCGATGTTGCGGCAGGTGTGCTCGAATGGGATGATTGCGATGTCTAAGGCGTTTCGGTCGAGCCTGCAGCTGGGCAAGGGTGATGATAGTGTGTTGCCGACTCTGACGAGGGCTTTGGACTCGTTTAATAATGACGAGGGCTTTCACGCTCTTCGGTCTCGGATCGAGTCTTCTACTAAGTCTTGGGCTTCGGTCTACGAGGCTACGGGGCTGTATAAGAATCTGATCAAGATGCACCTTCGGGATGAGCTGAAGGAGTCTTCTGTGAGTGCTCAGCTGAAGGATATGTCTCCTGATGCTGCTGAGGACGCTTACATGTTCTCTGAGATGCTTCGGGAGTCGACGCCGGTTCTGTCCAAGTACCACAAGCTGACTGGTGATACGTCGCTGCTCTACGGTTTGGCGAATATGGATCAGTTGTCCATCAAGCGTCAGAAGACGCTGCCTGTCAAGTGCACGATGTATGAGCTGATGAATTTCGCTACTGAGGTTTCGTCGCACCACGCTGAGGCTGCTGGTTCCCGCCGCCTGGCTGGGTGGTTCGGGACGACTGTGAGCAACGAGTACGATCTTGAGGGGACTCGCGACCAGTTCGGCGATTTTGCTGATTTTCACATGGGCAAGAAGCTTTCGTCTGGTCTGACGGGTTCTCAGATCGAAGCTAACTGATCTTGGGGTGGGGTGGGGGGCTTAGGCCCCCCGCTTTTGTATATTGAGTGGGTGTTGGGGGTGTGCCACATAGGGTTGCGGTGGTTCTTGTCTCTTCTTTCTAGGGGGTGTATGATGGCTAGTGCTCCTCGTCAGCGTGGTCCTTACAAGCAGGTGTTTGATGCTCCTCAGGGTCGGATGACCAGTGTTGTGCTGGATAAGCCTGAGTTTGATGCTTTGGCTGATTCATTGCTGGGTGTCTACACTCAGGATGCTCGTGCTGATTTGTCGCATATCCAGCGGATTAAGGATGCTGGGCGTCTGCCGTTGATGGGTCGCGGCACTAAGACTCAGTTCGTGTTTGATCGGTATGGCATT
>Ga0181357_1000954_pt1 | contig 11319 bp, 13 predicted proteins | sample Fa13VDMM110DN_FD_130094 | JGI IMG/M metagenome (GOLD analysis project Ga0181357, IMG submission 130094) | Freshwater viral communities from Lake Michigan, USA - Fa13.VD.MM110.D.N | ecosystem: Environmental > Aquatic > Freshwater > Lake | place: USA: Michigan | collected 2013-09-24 | reverse complement strand
CTCCTTATGCGCCAGTGGCAGAGTAGTAACCGTGCAGACTTTGGTTCAATTTAACCAAGACTTCGGGATACTGCGTGAAGACCACGGTCGATGATTTATCGCCAGAGTTGATTGTGAAAGACGCGGCTTGATTCAGCACAACGGAAGTTGCGCCAGCATTTGCTGCGGTTGCCACAAAAGAACCTGTCTGCACAATTTGACCGTTGGTGGCCAATACAGAAACGTCCGTACCAACTGGCAATGCGGAAGGCAATGCACTCACGGTTAGGGTTGTAGTACCCGAACTGTAAGTAACAGTACCCAAGTCAACTGCGGTCTCTTGAACCAAACCAACCAAACGCAAAGGCAAGGTGGTTGTTACAGGAGTAGCCGAAGGAGCCAGAACAGCATTAGCAGAATTGCCGGTGTTGGTGCTGCCGGTATTGTTGATAGCTGACAGGTTAGTGCCAATCATCGCCAATGCAGCAGAAGCAACAGCAGTAGTAGCGGAACAAACAACCGCCTTAAACACGGCATCAGGGTCATCCAAGATATAAGCTTCGCAGTCACCAGCGGTGGTGCTTGCGGGCCAATATTGAGAGAACAACTTTTGCTTAGTCGTAGGGTTGGTGAAGGTGCAACCCAAGAAAATACCGACAGTCTGATTCAGACCAGTGCCAGTAGAAACTGAGGCGCGTGTGGCAAAGCCACGGGATAGAACAACGAAATCACCGTAAAAGATGTCGGTTGCAAAACCATACTGGATGTTGTACATACGGGTAGAACCCGCAAATACTTGACCACCAATTAAGTTCTGCGGCAACAACCCATACGGAGCTGAGACCACTGGATAAGCCATTTAAGACTCCTATTATTTAGAACCTGAACCAAATCCCTGTCCACGGCTGGTTGTAGACTTGCGGTCTGCAAACAGCGGCATACGAGGGTCGTTATTTCGCATGAAGCTATTGTCCACGGACTCCATCTGGTTGGAAGACTGCTTGTCGTAGTACGTTTGACGAGACTGTGCGAGTTCAGTAGGCATCTTGCAGAGCATGAGTCCACCAATTTCTACGTTCCCGGTAGCGGCACTACCTTCAATCATCAACTCAGGATGGTCTTTCGCCTTCACTGGCTCCCAGCCTTCACGCATCTGTCGAGATACGTTCGTGGGGTTAGCCTGACCTTGGACATGTGTTCCAATCCAACGATAAGAATAACCCGGCTCTGGGGTCGGATCGGGCAGCGCGTTAGGGGGTACATAGACCATCCTAGCGGATTTATCGCGTGATACTAGGTCACGGGGGATGCGAGTCTCAGCCATTAGAATTCTCCAGTTTAGCTACTTGAACAGCATATTGTTGTGGGGTCAGTCCAAACTTCTTCGCCAACGCAACCTGCGTGGCTGTAAGCTGAACCTTCTTTGGCCCTGTCGAACGTGTCGCAGAGGCAACAACAGATGATGGCCTTTTGGTAGCTCCACCGAAAACTTCAGGGAACGTAGACTTCATGCGGGAGTCAATTCGTTCAAAGTATTCGTCTGAACGGGGATCAATGCCCGAGTTCACTAGTTTTTGATGCAGCCCTAGTGAAAAGCTGGTTAGTTCCTCGTTACCCGGAGCGCCGAACCACTGGTTTTTTGCCTGCCAGCGCAGTGTTTTATCATCAGGTTCAACCGCTACAGGTTGGGATTTCCGTATTTGTACATCATCCGAAGGCGTTTGTAAAGGGGCTGGGCGAAAATTCTGCGCCGAGATCAACTTTAATTTCGCATCCGTCAATGCTTCCTGTGCAGCAATTATAGCATCAGTGTCGAAGGCTTCCTGTGCCGCCTTGTAGTTGCGCCTTGCCGTTTCCAACTCATTACCAGCGGATTCCTGTACCTTTTCTGCGTACTGCTGGGCACCTGTGTTGGCGTATTGCTTCAGTTTCTTGTTCTCGTCAAGCAACTGCTGTGCAAGATTCTCTAGTTCCTGCTTTTCCCGAACTACGGACTCTTTTGCCCTACGTTCATCGTGTCTTGCATGGGTAAGTTCCTTGATTCGACCCTTAACCTTGTCGGAATATGAGTCCAGTTCCGCATCAGAGGGGTCTTCAACCGCCTTATCCAGAGCTACGCGCCCACGATCACGCGCTGGCGTGTCATCTACGATCTCAATCTCAACTTCCTGCTCCTTTTCAAGCGCAGCCTTGGATTTCTCCTCAATTTCGTCGGGAAACTCGTAATTCTCAGCCATTTTTACTCCTTCAAGCGCGGGTTAGCCCACGAGGGTCTTGCACAACAGCGTCTATCTGGTCATCATTCAGAAGACGGAACTCTTTGCCGTAGATTTTGAAGCGTGTACCAGAATAGGTACGCACCAAGACGAAATCTCCAGCCTTACACCATGCTCCACCGGGGAACTTAGCCTGATCTTTGTACGCATCGGGGCCAACTTTCACCACAAACAGCACGGTAGTTGCGTGTTCTTCCTGTCGCATGTAGGCTCCGGCCTTAATGATGGACGAATCCTCAAAGGTGTCAGCTACATCAGGTACAACACATAGCAGTTTCCACCCCGTAGGGTCAGGTAACTGGGTCGCTTTCTCTTCTTCAGGCATATCCAGATCGGGTTCTTCCCGTGGCTGGATTGTTCGCGGCAAGCTAATGCCGGGGGGCAAGATAAGATTACTCATCGTCGTGTTCAGCTTTCTGTGCAAGGTCAATTAGATAACGCTCTGCGATGGCTAGACCCTGAATCGTCCCGCAAAGTTTTTGGTACTCATCGAAATTGCGGCAAGAACCCCCCGCCAAGTCATCGGCGTAGTTGTTCATGTCGGTTCGTATTTTTTCGCGCAATACGCGTGCGAAGTCTTGGATCATTTAGTTGGTGTTTCCTTTCGTGAGTTGGCTGCGATCTGGGCTGATTGCAAAGCGGATTGCGCTTTGTTCTTTGCGATGTCAGCGCCCATCTGGACGCCAGCACGTTCTTGTTCAAACTGTTGTTTGGCCTGACTATCTTTGATCTGCGCCCCCACGCGCATGGCGTCGATCTGAAGCTGACCGCTGACTTTCTGCTCTTCCAACTGCTGCTTGTCGGATGCAGCGGCGGCGTTAGCCATCATGGTTTTCTCTTTAATCTCAACCTCTTTGGCCCGAATCTGCAACTCTTGCATCTGCATCTGAACCACAGGGTCTTGCGCTTGCTGCTGGGCCTGCTGCTGTGCAGCCTTGGCCTGATCCTGCATCAGTACCTGCTGCGCTGCTTGAGCCATCATTCCTGACAGGGCGATCTCAATCTGTGGTGGCAACGGCTCGTCTTCGGGCGGCAGCGGCATACCCAACTGCTGCTCTATCTTCTGGCGCATCATGTATCCCACATGCTCGGCAATGTGTGCGGTCAAGGCTGCGCCGATTGCTGGTGCACGGGGGTTCTGCCCGATGAACTGCTGGATCAGCGGGTCTTGCATCAGCATCATGTGCACCTGAATATGCGACTGATGGTCTTGGTGCAGGAACGCTTTCATCGGCTTGCCCTTGAGCGCAGCCTGATTCTCGGTAACGGGGTCTTTCGGCTTCTGGTCTTCTTCCAGCGGCACGAGCTTGTCTGCATTCTTAATACCCAGCACCTCCAGCATGTTGCGGTGCAACTGGGGCAAGTCGTAGATATCCGGGGCCATCTGCGCCATCTGAATGACGGCTTGGTACTGGACAACCCGCTGGCTCATGGTGGCTGCGTTAGGGTCGCTGACAGGAATAATGTCCACATCGTCGTAGTCCGAACGCTTCGCCTTGGAGGAGCCTACATCTGGCTCGTAGGTGTAATCCGGGTCTGTGTAGTCCGCGATGATCCGCGCCAGCAGTTTCAACTCTTGCTTGAACGCAAAGTGCACCCGAGCCTGAACCGCCGTCATCACCTTTAGCTGGCGCTCCAGCAGCGCGAGGGTCGTACCTACCGGGGCTTGCCCGGACATATCGCTGACCTTTAGATCAGCCGTGGCAGCAAAGCGCCTGCCCTCTTCCACGATGTTGCCCAGCAGGGCCATCAGTACCTGACTCGGTTCCTTGTACGGGAGGGGCAGGATGTTGTCCCGCATCACCCCAGAGCCAATATCTACGTCCCGCCACTCTCCGGGGGCAATCGGCGTGTCATCACCCTTAATGCGAAGCCCTCGGGTCTTGAGTCCACCGGGGAGGTTGGAAAGTGTGCCTGCGTCCACAAGCTGTCGCATAATACTGGTAGCCGACTTCGCAAACCCGCCGATGAGGTGGAACAGCCCGAACCCGTACGCTCCGAATCCCGGAATGTATTGGTAGTGAACAAAGTGCTGTCGCTTGAGTCTAAGGTCGTCATCTTCTTCCCAGTTGCGGCGAATTGCCAAAACCTCATTGGTTCCCTTAATAAGGGTGACCACATAGGGGAGCATGATGCCCGTTTCTTCCCCTTCTTTGTCGGTATCCTCAAACCCCTTTAGGTCGAGGTCAACATGCGCTTCGTACAGCGTGAACCTGTCGTCGTTGATATCGCTGAAGCCTGTCTCTTTGTTCTTAGCCTTCTCAATGTCCGTCGTGTCCTTGGTCGGATCACCCAAATCACATTCCCGATAAAACCCCGCCGCTTGCAGCTTGAGTATCTCGTTCTTGGTCTTGTGCATCACATGGGTAACACGGTAGCAAGACTGAATATCAGACGCTCCATACGGCAGGATGATGTCCTCTGCGGGTATGAACACAGATACTTGCCGCCCCAGACTGGGGTCGTAGTACACCTTCTTGAACGCTGAACCTGTAGCCGGTAGGCTCCACAACATCCTCTCATGCTCTGCCCTGAATTCAACCATCTTCTCCGTTAGCTGGTAGTTCATGTCCTCTTCAACACGAAGCGCGGATTGCTTCTTCTCGGGCGTTTCCTTGCCGATGATCTTGGTACGGACTGGCCCTTGGGCAGGGAATGTCTCCGTTATGGTCTCGCTCTGGAACCGGACAACCGCCTCGGTAATCATTGGGTGGAACACCCCGCAGGCTCCGTTCCACGGTTCCGTGCGCTCTTCGTACTGAAGCCCCAGCAACTTCAGCCCTTCCGTGTATGCTTTCTCCCAATCCTTGCGCCCCGCCTTGTCATTGTCAATCTCGGACACCAGATCAGACGCCATGGACTGCATGGCCGACTCATCCATCGAATCGGCAAGGTTCTCGTCAAATCCCCCCTCATCACCCTCCCCCGGAACAATCTCAAGCTCCATGCCGCCAATGCCAATCTTGATTGCCTCTGGGTCAACAATCTCAATCTCAATAGCCGACTCATCGGCAGCAGCGTCATCTATACCCTCTGGCGCTTGGTATAGGGCTTTGTCAATATTGGTTGCCATTGGGTGTCCTAGTAGTATGCGGCTTGTCTGCCGCGTCTGAATATTTTAGGCTCTTCCTTCTCGTCGGAGTCGAGCGCGATGAATCCACCCTGCCTGTAACGCAACAGTGCTTGGGTTGTCGTATCCACATAGTCGTCGTGATCCCCAACCGGGAACGCCGCCATTTCCTCAATAACCTCCCGTGCCCAGCGCGTGTCCGGTGCCCATACCTTGCCCGAGGTAAACAGGTCTGCCACCGCGTTCATCCGCACCATTTTATCGTTTCCCCGGCTGGGCGTGAACTCCTGCACAGGTATGCCCATGGCCCTAAGCTCCTGAATCAGGGGGGAGCCTGCGGCCTTCTTTTCCACTATTATGCTGTCTGGTTCCCATTCTTTCCAGTGCTTGTGCGCCACCGCCTTTAGCTCCGGGAATGCCATCCTGTCCTTGAACGCATCTAATAGTATTAGCTGCGGGGAGCTATTCTCCTCCTCGTTGTACCATATGCCCCATGTCGTACAGGCGCTGTAGTCGGCTGTGGTCTTAGTCTCAAACGCCGTATCCCACGACTGTATTATGTACTCACATTTGGGCGCATCGTCATGGGGCCATACCCGCCAGTCTTTCCGGGAGACCACGGCTGACATGTCCGATGTCGGCTGCTGCATGTACTGCGCGTTCCAATACCGTGGCTCCAAGCTGGCCTTGGTGGACTCCAGCAACGCAAGCGGCCATTGCTCCGGCCACAGGGATTTACCCGATGGCAGGATGGCGGGTAGCTCCACGATCTCCCACGGCACGGAGTCCGGGTTCTTGGTCTGGTAGTCAATCAGGCGTCCGGTCAGGTCGAGCAGGCTCCAGCGCGTCATTATTACTATTATGGCTCCCCCCGGCATGAGTCGCTGAAGCGGCCCCGTCTGGAACCAAGACCACGCCGTATCAAAGGCAAGTCGGCTGTTTACTTTGATATCCTGCTCTGAATGCGGATCATCAATAACGAATAGATCAGCGCCGCGTCCAGCAAGCGCACCGCCGACACCTGCGGCATAGTACTGCCCCCCGGCTGTGGTACTCCACTTGCCTGCGGCCTTTTGGTCGCTAGCGACAAGCGTGTTGGGGAATATCTCATGGTACTCCTCCGAGTCGATTAAGTTACGCACCCGCCGACCAAAGTCCTCCGACAGGGACGCAGTATGCGTTCCCATGATTATCTTCTTCTCGGGATACTTGCCTAAAAAATAAGCAGGAAACAGGTAGCTGCTGAACTCGGACTTGCCGTGGCGGGGGGCTATGTTGATGATGACGCGCTTCTTGTTGCCGTCGATGACATCCTCAAATATCTTAGCCAGCTTCCTGTGGTGTGCGCCAATCTTGAATCCGGGATACACGCCCGTGGCAAATCCAAGGGGGCTTAGTTTGGCAGCGGACAGTCTGGCGCGTTCTTCCCGGATGCTAAGGTCGTCAAATAGCTCCATCTTGTCCTGCAAGGACATTGTTGGCAAGGCGCGTTGAAGCGCCTCAAGCTCAACTTTACTTAGCGATGTCAGCGTCTGGAGATTCATCAGGCAGGGGAGTTACATCTACTACATCTAGCACATTCATAAACTTGTTGAGCTTTTCCTTGATGCGCTGCTCCAACTCGGTGTCCGATAGCTGGGTCTTCTTGACCTCAATTCGTTCCGTGAATAGTGCAACCTCAGTTACCTTACCCAACATCTCCAGCGCCTTGAGCCTGAATTTGGTGTCGGGGTTCTTAGTCTCTTCAAGTATCTGGGCTACGGTGTATCCCCGAATCTCTTTAGCCTGTTCTATAAACGCCCAGTCATAGGCGGTCAACATCCCCACCAAGTGCTGTACCGCCTTGGGGGTCTTTACGTTAGTTAGTGCTAACTTAGTATCCTGTATTGGGCTTTGTGTTGCAAGGGCTGCAAACGCTGCGCGTGCTGCATGGGCGTCGGCTACGGACTCCACATCCTCATCTGATATAGCGCCGATCTCTTTTAACCAGTCAGTAGTCTTTACCTTGGCGTCTATCTGGTCAGCCACACTGTGATTGGCAATGGGCGACACCGCACCCTTGGGCGCTTCTTCTATCGCGGGGTGGAATTCCCCGTTAATCAAGTGTTCAAACATGTGATCTGCTTTTATTGTATACTTCTTTTCGGTGGTGGTGCAAGCGGTTGCCCATTGCTTCTCCTTGGCAAATTGCTCATTTGCTCTTCAGCCCCTTAACCGGGGCTGCTTTTTGTGGTGCATTGTCTAGTGTTAGACAAGAATGTATGCAAATTTTTTATAATTTTTAATAGGCGACCTATTAGGGTTTGTACGGGGGGTGTGGTCGTTTTTAGGTTTGGGTTGTTTTTGTGGGAAATGTGGATTGCGGGTGGGGAATAGTGTTCATGTAATGACGCATCTGTCGCGGTCTAAAGGGGGTGTGGGGGTATGGTGGGGTCGCCTTATACCACATTCAGGGGCTTTCAGGGGTGCTGCCGAAAGCTATTTCACCCTCATCCATACAATTGAGTTATCGGTTAGGGATTGGCTCTGGCCGATAGAGGGAGAACGGTTCTCCCGCCAAAGGAAAAATCATGAGTATGAAATTCGCAATCAAGTTTCTGGAAACAAATGCCGCTGCCTACGCCAAGGCCAGCAAAGTGTTCGCGACCATTGAGTCGCAGGGGTTCACCGAGTCACTTGCAGCCGCTGGCGTGGCTGGCCCGGATATACGGGTATTCGCTACCGTATGGGTAGCGGAGCAGACAGGCGTGGCTCCCCACGATTATCGTGGGGCATGGGTGTTCACCAAGGACTCGGCAGAGCACAGCCGAGTGAAATACTTGGTCGCTGTCGCCAGCGGCGCAGCAGAGGCCAAGGCTAAGGCTAGGTCGTCGGGCAAGAAGGAAGTCGATCTGCTTGCTGCTGCACTGGCGGCCTACGGGCTGCTGTCGGTGGCCCAACGGAAGTCGTTCAAAGCGGCAATCTGAGGGAGAACGGTTCTCCCCCTGACCTTCTGACACCGTGGGAGCGTGGCTCTCGCGGTGTTCCCGCCCGTGTCAAACGGGATTTCTTACAGCGCATCCGAAAGGGTGCGTTGTGGGGCAATCCTGCCATCACCGTATGAGTTTTACTCATACCCAATAGGAGTTAATCATGCGCATTCTGAACCTAACACAGCACCCCGCAACCGCCGACCAGCTGTCGGCGGGGGTTGTAGACCTCAGCGCCGATCAGCGCACCATCGTGAGCCGTTGGCTCACCTTCGATGAGGTGCCCAGCGCCAGCACGATTACCACACGAGCCAAGTTGTTGGCGCAGGCCGCTGCCGATGACAGCATCATCATCGGAGAAGTGGGGCAGTTTGACGCTGCCATGATTGGCGGCGCGCCGTATTTGATGGCCCCGCTTGAGACCGCGTTGAGGGAGGCACACATCCTCCCGCTGTATGCGTTTTCCACGCGAGAGAGCGTGGAGACAGTCGCTCCCGATGGGAGCGTGACAAAAACCAACGTGTTTCGACACGGCGGTTTTGTTGGGATGGAAGGCTATTATGACGAAAGGGGGTATGACGCCGAAGGGTATGACATCGAGGGGGTTGACCGGCACGGGTTTGACCGGACAGGGAGGGACACCCTCGGGGATTAGTTAGACAGCCTACCCTGAGAGCCAGCGTGCTGGCTCTTGGAGTGCGTTGTTAGGGGGAGAACTGTTCTCCCCCTGCGTACTAACAAGGGGAAAAGATATGAACGCAGTCAACAAAACCTCGGTGTGTGCCCTTCTGGCACACATAACCCGCATCATCCCGATAGGGGTGGAGGTTAGAGATGTCGCAATCACCAGCATGGGGGTGGGGTTCTGGCTTGACTCTGCGAAGGGGGAGTATTCGAAGACGATCGTGCAAATGTGCTGCTGGCCTACCGACGAGGCAGATGGAGAGCAGCCGGGGGGATGGCACATCGCCGTGCGGACTACGCAGGGGCATAAGTTTGTGGCTGAATGGGTGGCTCAAATGGAGGATGAGAATGATGACTACTTAGCCGCATGGTTTTCCGTAGCGGCAAACAGAACGGGGGACGCCTACTGGCTTGAACCCATGGAGTGGGTCGAAGAGTAACAGGCCAGCCTGAGCGCCAGCGTGCTGGCGCTTGGGGTGTGCTGTTAGGGGGAGAACGGTTCTCCCTCTGGCGTAGCGTACTGATGGGGAGGAAACTCCCCAACCAAAGGAGTTATCATGCGTACAACAACAAAGGCAACCATTGAGTACATGGGCGTCAGCTATAAGCTGACTAAGACATATCCCCTGCCAAGGGACTGCTCTTACTACACCCTGCATTCAGAGGCGTCGGATGGGGACAAGACCCTGCATGTGGACGAGGCAGCATTCTTCAAATATGTGGAGAGCCATGGGATGCAGATGCGGATGGCCCTCCCTGCTGCCCTCCTGAGGGCTGATGTGTGAGGAGCGTGAAGGAACGGGAGCTAGCTAGGCTGCGGGTGCTGCGCGACTTGATCTTCGCCAGCCTACCCAAGCGCGATCAGGATAGGATCAAGGGGAGAACGGTTCTCCCTCAACAAGGAACCCTGTTCTGAGATTATTGCCTTTGCGAGGGGGTGTCCCACCATTTTCCGGTGATGTCCAAGATTACGGAGTCTTGCGTGCCAAGTGGGACACCCCGCAACCCGCATGGATAGGGCGTTTCAGCCAAGAGCGTCCTCTATATATATATATTTAGAATTACTTTATATATACAGTAATGTCCGTATATCCATTCTTGTCCGTGGTTCCGTCTTGTTTCTTCTGCAAGGTTACTAGGTCTTTATAGTATTCCCAGAACGACCCTTTTCAAGGACACGCACACATCTCAGCGGCCTTGCTCAGAGGAGAAACTGCTGCTACAATGGGTGTCCCACTTGGCACACAGGACTCGGTAATCTTGGACACATTAGACAAAAAGGTGGACACTTCCATGAAAAAAAGGCAACCCCGTAGGCGTTACGCCGACATGACCGAGCGAGAACTACAGAACTTGCTCACCAAACGCAACACCCCAGCGCCCCAACAACGCGCAATAATGGAGCGCATCGACAACCAGCGCGGGGGAAAGAAGAGCGCCAATGCCACACGCAGGACGCACAACGAGCTATGGGGTGCGGTGTTGAACCCTTTGCGGTACGAGCGTAACAATGTGAAGTCGGGCCTGAACTACGCTGCATCCCAAGAGCGCAGGCTAGCGATGGAGGGCTACCTCGTGGTGCTCAACGAGATTACTGCGCGTTTGGAGCATGACGCCAAGCAGTACACGCACACGCCGGGGCAGCTAGCAAGGGAGCGCAACAAGGCACGCAGAGGGTCGCCCATACCAAACGCAGGCATCCATTGGACGGACTGGGTGCCGACGCACATCAAGCTACGCGTATCCAATCTGTTCGACGCCATACCTTATACGCCGCGTGCCAAACGCAAGCTAGCCTTTGAGCGCAAGGTTCCCAAGGACATGGCACAGGTACAGCGCATCCGGCTTGCCCTGCGTATAGATGGCGACATGCACAAGGTTGTGCGCTTGATGCTGGTTGCCCCGACACCTGAGAACAAAGAGTTGCTATCTCGCATTAGACAAGCCAAGCAGGTCATGGCAGACATGGCCCCGGATAGTGTGTTCCCACACACATGGCACGCACTCGTGCCGCCTTCAACGGGTGTCGAGGATGAAACCTAGCGGGAGAACGGTTCTCCCCCTAAAAAAGGGACGCTGCTAGCAGCGTCCTCTCAAACGCCGCCAGTCGTCCACTGGCAAACCAGATGGGGAGGAAACTCCCCAACACCAAAGGAGAACGACATGAATTGCAAAACACCAACAGAGATCGAGTTAGCAAGTCGCTGGCCCGATAAAACAGCCGAGGAGATAGCCGAGTATCAGGCGTACGAAATTAGGAGAGTGAAAGAGATAATAAAAAACCGAGTGCTGGTGTACCCGCACACCATGTCCCCGCTGGGGACAATGAAAGTCTACATGG
>Ga0181357_1000948_pt1 | contig 11343 bp, 9 predicted proteins | sample Fa13VDMM110DN_FD_130094 | JGI IMG/M metagenome (GOLD analysis project Ga0181357, IMG submission 130094) | Freshwater viral communities from Lake Michigan, USA - Fa13.VD.MM110.D.N | ecosystem: Environmental > Aquatic > Freshwater > Lake | place: USA: Michigan | collected 2013-09-24 | reverse complement strand
GGAAATTATACAGTAGATAATGGTTCAGCTACAAAACAAATTATATATGTTACATCAACAGGAACTTTAAATGTAATTGGTAATTTATCAAGTACTGTTTCAAGTGCAGCAGGTTCTGCTAATACTTTAAGAATAGATGCAAATGCCACTGTAAATGTAACAGGAGACATTACAGCAAGTTCAGGTGTAATTAACGCAGGTGGTTCAGCTACTATAATTTGTAATTCAAATTCAACTTTAAATGTTACAGGAAATATTACAGGATCAGCTACTTTAGGAATATATACAATAGGTTCTACTGTTAATATAATAGGTAGTATAACAGGAGGTACTTCAGTTTCGGGGTTATTAAATAATACAAGTGCTGCTACTATATCATTAACAGGAGTTGCTACTTCAAGCGCAACACAGCCTGCAATAAATGTTTCTATTGCTTATACCACAGCCGCTGCATCGGGAACACTTGTAAAGATTAGCGGTAATCCTGTAAATGCAAATGGTTTAATGGCTATTATAGCACCAAGAATTACAATAGACACTGCTACATCAAGTTGGTTATTTCAAATATCAACAGGTGGTAATAGAACATTATATGCAGCAGGTGTAGCTTTAGGAAATCCTGCAACAAGTAACGTAAGATTTGGAACTACTTATGGCGCATCAAGTGAACTTACAGGAACATTAAGAGTTCCATCTCCTTCTAATGTTTTAAGTGGCGTTTTAACTGATAATACGACAGGAACATTACTTATGACTCCTGCAGACTTTTGGAACTACTTAATATCAAGTGGTTTCACTGCTAATAGTATTGGAGATAGACTACAAAACGCAAGTACTGTTGCTACAACAGGAGGACAAATAGCATCATATAATATATAATGGACATAAGAAAAATATCAATAGGACCTGATTATAAAAGCGGTGCAATGCATTACATTGTGGGTCAAAAAGTCCTTGGAGATAGTAATGAAATCCATCTTATTAAGAGAAATGACAAAAAAAATGTATTAATATATATTATAAATCAAAAAGAAGAGGTAGTTTTGTGGAAGGAGTTTAGTCCTACTGTACCTATTTCAATCGAATATAATATAAATTTTTAATGAAATCTCCATTTTACTTTATAGCAAAGCCTGTAAATGGCAAACGCTATGACAACACAAAAGACATCGGTGGTATTGAGTTTATAGTCAGTACATCAGAAGAAGATCATAAGTTTTCTAATAGATATGCTGAGGTTGTAGAACTACCCATCGGCTATGTCGGACCTATATATATAGGAGATATACTTCTTGTACATCATAATGTATTCAAATTTTATAATGACATTAAAGGCCGACAAAAAAGTGGTAAAAGTTTCTTCAAAGAAGATTTATTCTTTATTGAAATAGACCAATTTTTCATGTACAAGAAAGAAGATGTATGGTATGCTTATGATAAGTATTGCTTTGTTAAACCAATTCCAACAGTAGAGTCATATATCTCTAAGCCTTTCTCGGAAGAACCATTAATGGGCATTATGAAGTATCCAAATAAGTACCTATCAACGAAAGGTATAAGATCCGGGGATATGGTTTGTTTCGTACCTGATAGTGAATATGAATTTAATATTGATGGAGAGAAGTTATATAGAATGTATGACCATCAAATAACAATGAAGCTATGACACCTAAAGAAACGAAACTAAAAATTATTTCTGCCGGGCATAAGGCAGTTCTTGAGTTAATAAAAGTAGCTGAAGAACCTATCTTAAATATTGATGATATCGGAGGTGAATTGGCGGCAGACAAATTAAAAAATGCTGCTGCTACAAAAAAATTAGCTATATTTGATGCATTCGAGATTTTAAATAGAATAGAATCTGAGAAAGAAAGCATAGAATTATCTGAAAAAGGTATTAATAAAACTGATTCAAAACAAGGATTTGCAGAAAGAAGGTCAAAATAATATCTACACCAAAGTAAGGGACCATATACCTTCTAATGCTATTACTAAGAAAAACAGTAATAAGTCTTGGATATATGGATACAACGAACAATATGATATTGTAGTAATATCAAAGACAGGAGAGATAGGAGAGATAATCAATATATCAGGACTTAATATCGCTCTTCCTAAAGCACCAAAAGAATGTTTTAAAAGAAGTACTTCAAAAGTAGAACAGCATTGGGAAAGACAGCCAATACCTAGAGAGCTTTCAAGAATACAATCAATATTTCAATGGAATGAAATGGCAGCTGAATTTAAAAACAGATGGGTTGATTACATTGAAAATGAGTTTGATTTTAGAGAGCAAGGATTTTGGTTTATGAACAATGGTACTCCAACTTATATAACAGGTTCTCATTATATGTATCTTCAATGGGCAAGTATAGATATTGGATACCCTGACTTTCGTGAAGCTAATAGAATCTATTGGATTTTTTGGGAAGCGTGTAAAGCAGATGAGAGAAGTTTTGGAATGATATACTTAAAGATTAGACGTTCAGGATTCTCATTTATGTCATCGTCTGAGTGTGTGAACATAGGAACACTTGCAAGAGATGCAAGGATAGGTATCTTATCAAAAACAGGAGCCGATGCTAAAAAGATGTTTACTGACAAAGTAGTTCCTATAAACAATAGACTTCCATTCTTCTTTAAACCTATTATGGATGGTATGGACAAGCCAAAAACAGAGTTGGCTTTCCGTGTACCGGCATCTAAGATTACGAAGAAAAATATGTATGACATAGATAATGATGCCATAGATGGTTTGGACACATCAATAGATTGGAAGAACACAGAAGAGAACTCCTATGATGGAGAAAAGCTTATATTTTTAGCTCATGACGAAAGTGCAAAATGGGTTAAGCCAAATAACATTCAAAACAATTGGCGAGTTACCAAAACATGTCTTAGATTAGGTAGCAAGATTATTGGAAAGTGTATGATGGGTTCAACCTCAAATGCATTATCAAAAGGAGGTCAAAACTACAAAGACCTTTATGAAGATTCAATGGTAGGAAATCGTAATGCCAATGGTCAAACCAAGAGTGGTTTATATGGCTTGTTTATTCCTATGGAGTGGAACATGGAAGGTTTTATAGACATCTATGGTATGCCTGTGTTTTACAAACCGGAGACGCCTGTAAAGGGAGTTGATGGTACGATGATAAAAAATGGAGCTGTTGAGTATTGGGAAGCAGAGGTTGATTCTTTAAAAAGCGATTCTGATGCTTTAAATGAATTTTATCGTCAGTTCCCTAGAACAACATCACATGCGTTTAGAGATGAGAGCAAACAATCTTTATTTAACCTTACAAAAATATATCAGCAGATTGATTATAACGACAGCTTGGTTAAAGAGCACTTCTTAACAAGAGGTTCGTTTCATTGGAGAGATGGAGTTAAAGACAGTAAGGTTGTATTTACTCCTGATTCAAGGGGTAGATTCTTAGTAAGTTGGACACCTGCGAAGCACCTTCAAAATAATGTTCATACACGAAACAATTCTAAGCATCCCGGAAATGAACACTTAGGTTCATTTGGGTGTGACTCTTATGATATATCTGCAGTAGTTGGAGGTAGAGGGTCAAATGGTTCTCTTCATGGTCTTACTAAATTTCACATGGATGAAGCTCCTGTAAACGAGTTTTTTCTTGAGTATATAGCAAGACCTCAAACAGCAGAGATATTCTTTGAGGAGGTATTAATGGCTTGCGTATTTTATGGTATGCCAATTTTAATTGAGAACAATAAACCTCGATTGCTTTATCATTTTAAAAATAGAGGATATAGACATTATTGTCTAAATAGACCTGACAAACAATATAATAAATTATCTCCAACTGAACGAGAACTAGGAGGTATTCCAAACTCATCTGAAGATGTGAAGCAATCTCATGCTTCTGCAATCGAGTCTTACATAGAGAGATATGTTGGATTTGATTTAGCAGGTGCTTATAGAGAGTCTGATGAAATGGGAACTATGCCATTCATAAGAACATTAGAGGATTGGGCAAAGTTTGACATAAACGACAGAACAAAATTTGATGCTTCTATTAGTTCAGGATTGGCTATTATGGCTAATCAAAAGCATTTATATTTGCCCGAGAAAAAAGATTCAAAAATTATTGTTAACTTCGCAAGGTATTCGAATGAAGGAACAACAAGTCAAATAATTACATGAAAAACGTAGTAATAGATATAACATCGTCAGCCTTTCCGAGTCAGTTAGCTACTGATGCGGTTAAAGCTTCTCAACAATTTGGGTTACAAGTAGGTCAAGCTATTCAATATGAGTGGTTTAGGAAAGATGGAAGTAATTGTAGATATTATGGTCAATGGAAAGAGTTCCATAGATTAAGACTTTATGCAAGAGGCGAGCAGTCTGTTGCTAAATATAAGAATGAATTAGCTATTGATGGAGATTTGTCATATCTAAATTTAGATTGGACACCTGTTCCTGTGATACCAAAGTTTGTTGATATTATCGTAAATGGTATGTCAAATAGACTTTTTAAAGTTAAAGCATATTCTCAAGATGCAATGTCTCAAGCAAAAAGAAACAAGCATCAAGAGTTGGTAGAATCTCAAATGGTTAGTAAAGAAGCTTTAACTAAAATACAAGACTTGTCGGGTGCAAATCCATTTATAATGGACCCTAATAAGCTACCTAATAGTGATGAGGAATTGTCATTATACATGCAATTAAACTATAAGCCTGCTATTGAGATTGCCGAAGAAGAGGCTATCAATACTATGTTTGATGAAAACCATTACGATGAAGTTCGTAAAAGACTTGATTATGATGCTACAGTTCTTGGTATATCTATTGCTAAACACGAATTTCTTCAAGGAGCAGGAATTAAAATATCTTATGTTGACCCTGCGAATGTGGTTTATAGTTATACTGAAGATCCTTATTTCAGAGATTGTTTTTATTGGGGAGAGATTAAAACTTTACCGATAACAGAGTTGATGAAGATAGACCAAGGTTTGACTAAAGAGCAGTTGCAAGAAATAACTCAGTACAGTCAAGGTTGGTATGATTATTATAATGTTGCTCAATTTTATGAGAACAGTGTATTTTCAAGAGACACGTGTACGTTAATGTATTTCAATTATAAAACCACAAAGAAAGTAGTTTATAAAAAGAAAATGCTTGACAATGGTGGGTCTAGGCTTATCGAGAAAGATGATAGTTTTAATCCTCCAACAGAGATGATGGAAGAAGGGAACTTTGAGAAAATACAAAAGACTATTGACGTTTGGTATGAAGGTATTATGGTTATGGGAACCAATATATTATTGCAGTGGAAACTTTCTGAGAATATGGTAAGACCTAAATCAGCTACTCAACACGCTTTACCTAACTATGTAGCTTCAGCTCCTCGTATGTACAAAGGTGCTATTGAGTCTACAGTAAGAAGAATGATACCATTTGCTGACCTTATTCAAATTACTCACTTAAAACTTCAACAGGTAATTAATAGAGTTGTACCTGATGGTGTATTCATTGATGCTGATGGATTAAACGAAGTTGATTTAGGTACAGGTGCTGCTTATAATCCTGAGGATGCTTTGAGGCTATACTTCCAAACAGGTAGTGTTATTGGTAGAAGCTATACTCAAGATGGGGAGTTTAACAATGCAAGAGTTCCAATTACCCAATTAACATCGAACTCAGGATTGAGTAAGACTCAAATGCTTATAGGTAACTATAATCATTATATGGATATGATTAGAACGGTAACAGGATTGAATGAAGCGAGAGATGGTTCTACACCTGATCCTCACTCGTTAGTAGGGTTACAAAAACTTGCTGCTTTAAATTCAAATACTGCTACTCGTCATATTCTTGATGGTGGTTTATTTATATACCGTTCATTAGCAGAAGCATTGACATATAGGATTGCAGACATCTTAGAGTATTCTGATTTTAAAGATGAGTTTATAAATAAAATAGGAAGATACAATGTTTCTATCCTAAGTGAAATATCAGACCTTTATATTTATGACTTTGGTATATTTATAGAGATAGCTCCTGATGAAGAACAAAAAGCACAACTTGAAGCAAATATCCAAATGGCTTTATCTAAAGGAGATATTAATCTTGAAGATGCCATTGACATTCGTGAACTTAAGAATCTTAAACTTGCTAATCAATTATTAAAAATGAAGCGAGTTAAGAAACAAGAGCGTGAAGATCAAATTGAAATGCAAAAACAAGCCATGATTACACAACAGAATATTCAATCTCAACAAATGGCAGCTCAAACAGCAATGCAAAAAATGCAGGCTGAATTAGAGATGAAGATGAGATTGAAGCAAATGGAGACTGAGTATAACATTAAGACAATGCAGGTTGAGGCTGAATTGAAATCACACTTAATGGCAGAGGAGTTTCAATATAGTCAACAACTAAATGGCATACAAATAGAAACTTTAAACAAAAGAGAGAAAGAGCGTGAAGATGCTAAATCTAAAAGGATTAGCCAACAAAATACAGAGCAATCTAAACTTATAGATCAACGTAAGAACAACCTTCCTCCTTTGAGTTTTGAGTCAAACGAAGATAGCTTAGATGGCTTTGATTTAGCAGAATTTGAGCCTAGATAAAAGATAAACAAAAATGTTTATATTTGTAAAAATTAAATCAAATCAAAATGGAATTAAAAGTTAGATTATTAGATGGTACAGAAGAAAAAGGAGTTGCACAAGTAGAACAAGAGTTACTTGATAAACATGAGCAACAATTTGAAGAACCTGTACAAGATATTGTACAGAATGACGTACAATCACAGGATGATATACAAGATATTGTACAACAACCTGAATTAGATGAACAACAAGTTCTTTCATATATTGAAAAAAGATACAATAAGCAGATAAACTCTCTTGATGAGTTAACGGCTCAAAGACAAGAGACTGAGGCTTTGCCTGAAGATGTTGCTGCTTATATGAAATATAAAAAGGAAACAGGAAGAGGTTTTGAGGATTTCTTAAGTCTTAAAAAAGACTATGATTCGATGGACCCTGAGAGTTTACTTAAAAATTATTTATCAGTAACTCAAGAAGGACTTGATGCTGATGATATTGACTCTTTAATGGATGACTATCGATATGATGAAGATATTGATGATGAATCACATATTAAGAGAGTTAAGATTACAACAAAAAAGGCTATTGCTGAGGCAAGAAAATTTTTTAACACTCAAAAAGAAAAATACAAAGTGCCACTTGAGTCAAGTGCCCCACTTGTTTCTGATGAGGAAAAAGAAGTTTACGAAAGCTATAAGCAATATACCAAGCAAGCGAAGACTATTGAAGAAGAGAACGAAAGAAAGAGAGGTTGGTTTAATCAAAAAACTGACGAAGTTTTTAGCGGAGAGTTCAAAGGTTTTGAGTTCAATGTTGATGACAAAAAAATCACTTTCAATCCGGGAGACGCTGCTGAACTTAAGAAAGTCCAATCTAATCCTGCAAACTTTATTAATAAGTTTTTGGATGAACAAGGGTTAATTAAAGATGCAGTCGGTTATCATAAGTCATTAGCAATTGCTATGAATCCTGAGAAGTTTGCTAAGTTCTTTTATGAGCAAGGCAAATCAGATGCAACTGAGGGAACAATGAAAGGCATTAAGAATATAAACATGTCTGAACGTAAAGCTCCTGAGGTTATCAAAACGATGGATGGAATGCAGGTAAAAGCGGTAAATCCTGATTCGGGTAAAAGCCTAAAAATCCGTAGTATAAAAAGAGTATAAAATTTAAAAAAAGTAAAAAATGGCAAGTGCATTATTAAGTACGCCTACTTTTGCATTACAACCGGCAGCGGAGCAAGTAGCGTTATCGACAAACTATATTACTAACTTCAACTTTTTGAATCAGTATCTTCCTGATACTTACGAAAAAGAATTTGAGCGTTATGGTAATAGAACCATCGCATCATTCTTAAGAATGGTAGGTGCAGAGATGCCTTCTAACTCTGACCAAATCAAATGGGCAGAACAAGGTCGTCTTCACATTAAGTACACTAGCTGTACTTCAGCAGCAGCAATTAACTCTAACACAGCTACTTTTACAGTTGCTGATACAGGAGTTACTTACATCGCCATCAGAATTGGACAAACTGTAATGATTCAGAACAACACTTCAGGTGTTTTCAACAAAGCAATCGTTACTGCTGTTCCTTCAGCAACTACTTTCACAGTAGCTTACTATGAGGCAACAGGACAAGCATTTGCTGTGTCTACTGCTTGTACTGTATTCATTTACGGTTCAGAGTTCAAAAAAGGAACTAACGGAATGGTTGGTTCTTTGGAAGCAGAAGATTCAATCTTCTCTAACAAGCCTATTATCATTAAAGATAAATATGCTGTTAATGGTTCAGACATGGCTCAAATCGGATGGGTTGAGGTTACTACTGAAAATGGTGCTACAGGTTACTTGTGGTATTTGAAATCAGAGCACGAAACTCGTTTACGTTTCGAGGATTACTTAGAAACTGCTATGATTGAAGCTGTTCCTGCTGAAGCAGGTTCAGGAGCATTATCTGCTTTAGGTGGTGTTGCCGGAGGTTCTGAAGGAGTTTTCTATGTTGTAAACAACAGAGGAAATGTTTGGGGTGGTGGTACGCCAACTTCACTTAGTGATTGGGATACTATTGTTTCTCGTTTAGACAAACAAGGAGCTATCGAAGAAAATGTAGTGTTTGTTAACCGTGGATTGTCTTTCGACATCGACAATATGTTAGCTACATTGAATGGTTTTAATGGAGGATCTCCTGCAGCAGCTGCATCTTACGGTTTATTCGACAATGATACTGATATGGCTTTGAACTTAGGATTCACAGGATTCCGTAGAGGTTACGATTTCTACAAATCTGATTGGAAATACCTAAACGATCCTACAATGAGAGGTGGTTTAAATGCTACAGCAGGTACTGCTACAGGTACAATCACAGGTCTTTTAGTTCCTGCAGGTTCTACTTCAGTATATGACCAAATCATGGGTAAAAACGCTAAGAGACCATTCTTACACGTTAGATACCGTGCTTCAGAAGCTGAGGATAGAAGATACAAAACTTGGATCACAGGTTCTGCCGGAGGTGCTCAAAACTCAGATCTTGACGCAATGGAGGTTAACTTCTTGTCTGAAAGATGTGTATGTACTTTAGGTGCAAATAACTTTGTATTATTCCGTTACGGTTAATATATAGTATAGGGGTGCGGTGATAATCACCGCATCCTTTTTTTATAAATTTTAAATCAAATTAAATTATTATGGCAACAACACCATCAGTAGACAAAGTTTACAAGTTAAAAATAGGCAATCCGCTATCTTATACGTTAGCATCAAGAAATCATCCACGTTTTCCTTTAATGTGGTTTGATGAAAAAAAACAACAGAATAGACCGCTTAGATATGCGGTGAATCAAAAATCTCCTTTTGAGGATGAGCAAGATGGAAACGCAATTATAGAACCAATCGTTTTTGAAGATGGGTTTCTTAGCGTTCAAAGAACAAATCCTGTACTTCAAGAATTTCTACATTATCATCCGTTAAATGGGATAATCTTTTCTGAGATAGATAAAGAAAGAGAAGCATCTGAAGAAGTTGAAGATTTGAATATAGAGGTAGATGCTTTAATAGAAGCAAGAAGATTGACTCTTGAGCAAATTGAAACTCTTACTAGAGTTATGTTTGGCAAAGACCCATCAACTATCTCAACAGCAGAATTAAAAAGAGACATATTAGTGTTTGCTAAAAATGACCCAAGAGGTTTCTTGATGACATTGAATGATCCTGAACTACAGTTTCAAGCTAAAGTTCGTTTGTTCTTTGAAGAAAAGTTATTAGCATTACGCAACAATGATAAAGAAGTATGGTTTAACACACCTACTAACAAAAAGAAAATGCTATCTGTACCATACGGAGAAGATCCTTATGAAATGGCAGGACACTTCTTATCAAGTGATGAAGGAATTGATTCACTTAAAATGTTAGAAGCCAATATAGCGTAATAATATATTTTTGATTATTTGAAAATTAGCACAGATTTATTTCTGTGCTTTTTTTTATTATATTTGTAAAAAGATTTAATATGATAAACGAAGTTAGAAACGCAGTACTATCTATAGCGAACAAAAATAACTACGGATACATCTCTCCATCAGATTTCAATTTGTTTGCTGCAAATGCGCAAATGGAGATATATGAAGAATACTATAGTAGTTATAATAAAACTATAAATGCAGAGAATCAACGTGCATCAGGTACTGATTACGCAGACATTGAGAGTCCTATAGCTGAAACATTAGAGACATTTTTAGTTACAGATTTCTTATCTAATATTGGAGGCCATATATTTTCTGTTCCTACTCTTACTACTGTTGGCAATGATTCTTACTACATATTAAAAATTTTATGTTATTCAAATCTTGTAACTTCAGGAACTAACACATCGGTAGTAGTAAATCAACTTAATGACTCTACTGCTACTTTTATTGCAGATGGTATAGGTACAGACTATATTGTTGTAAATTTAGATACAAATAAAGTTGCTACAGTTGTAAGTGTTACTTCTGCTACTTCTATGATATTGAGTAAAGATATATTTCTTGCATCAGGTAATGATTATAAGATATTTTCTCCTGCAGTTAAAGAAGCAGACAAAATAAGTGTTGGTAAGATAACTATGCTTAACGCATCAAACTTAACAGCTCCAAATGATATTTTCCCTTCATACACACTTGAAGGTCAAAACATTAAAATATACCCTAATACTATTGATACATTAGGTCAAGTTCAAGCAGTTTACTTTAGATTCCCTAAAACACCTAAATGGACATATATTACATTGGTAAGCGGAGATCCGGCATTTGACCAATCGCAACCTGATTATCAAGACTTTGAGTTGCCAAATGAAGATGGTTACAAGTTAGTTACAAAGATACTTGAGTATTGTGGTATGAGTATTAGAGAGACAGAGCTTACTCAATTTGGTATGGCTCAACAACAACACGAACAGCCTACATTTAGTATGCAACAATAATAATAAAAATAAACAGATATGGCATATTTATCACAATATGAATATTATGAAAATAATGGTAATACACCTCAAGATGCAAATTGGGGTTCATATCAATATGTTAAATTAGAAGATATAGTAAACAACTTCTTATTGATGCATACAGGGAACCACTCCTTGATAAATAATGAAGAAAGGTATAAAGTTATATTTCATGCAAAAAGAGCCATACAGGAGCTTAATTACGATGCATTTAAGGAGATAAAGATATTAGAGTTAAGTGTAGCTGATTCTTTAAGATATGTACTTCCTGATGACTATGT
>Ga0181357_1000947_pt1 | contig 11347 bp, 28 predicted proteins | sample Fa13VDMM110DN_FD_130094 | JGI IMG/M metagenome (GOLD analysis project Ga0181357, IMG submission 130094) | Freshwater viral communities from Lake Michigan, USA - Fa13.VD.MM110.D.N | ecosystem: Environmental > Aquatic > Freshwater > Lake | place: USA: Michigan | collected 2013-09-24 | reverse complement strand
TTCATCAACTGTTGAGCGTTTATGGAATTCGCACTTTACTGCTGGGTTGAATTTAGTTCCTACGCAGATGAAAGCGTTTGAAAAAGACGTTGAAGAAAATATCATCAAGTACATAGAAGCCCACCCTGTGCTGTCTGGAGATCAGTTCAGGGCTATGGAGAAGCATTTAGGTAACCAGTCTCACGAAGCTTACCAGGCAGGCAGGGAAGGGCTTGGCGAGGCTTACAGGCAGGTACAAAACAAATTGCGTTTTGAGCTTGAACAGCAAAACAAAAAGATTGCTACCAAGCTGCAGAACACACACAAAGCGTTCAGAGAATTTCAGCCAGTACAGAACGCGGCTGCTATGCGCGGCGCTAACGAGGGTGTGTTTAGCCCACAGCAGTTTAAATCGACCACAGCGACCTCCGCAGGCAGGAAGGCTACCGCGGCAGGCCAGGGTCTATTGCAGCCGGAGTCCCAGGCCGCTATGAATGTTTTAGGGGCGTCTTTGCCTAACAGCGGCACTGCAGATAGGTTAATGGCGTCTGGTGTTCTTGGCAGGCTTGCACAGGGCGTGGAGGCCGGCGGTGCCTTAGCGACGTCCGGTGGTAGCTTGATTGCCGCCCCGTTGGTGGCTGGCGCTGTTTACAACCCGTACACTATGAAAGCACTGTCTCAGCTGGCTACAGAGCGCCCGTTGGTTGTTAGGAAGGCCGCTAAGCCTGTTATGACTGGTTTAAGTAGAACTGCAGGGGCATTATCGGCAGGAGAATAACGGTGCCACTGGATCCCCCGGCGTGCTTGACGCCCCCAGTGGATTGCCCCCCTAGTTAGCGCTAAGGGGGGGTTTTTTTAGCCTCTGCGTTCACGTACTACACGAGCAACCTCGGGGTTTAGTGCGTCTACGATCTTCAGAATCTCTTCCCGCTCTGCCTTAGCTATTGCAGCTCCTGCTACGAGAATTAACTTCTCAGAGTATTCAATCAACTCAATCTCATTAGGGTAGATGCCATTTTTGAGCTGGTTGTTACACTGAAAGTAGACTTGTTTGATTAGCTCTTCATCGACATACTTTTGTGCGTCTTCACGTAGCTCCTTGCTCATTCTTTTCCCTTTCTTTGATCATTGCGTCTGCGTATTCGTAAGCCGCACGTGCAGCACTTATTGGGGGTTCCAGTTCGCATATTGAGCTAAGTGCAACCGCAGCAAAATAGTCCCGCAAGTCCATGCCTTCGCTCCGGTGGTTTGGGTATGCTTTCATTTATGTCTCCAGTCTCATGATTTCAAATACCTGCTTTTCGTGGTCTGTCCTACCGGTATGGCCGCCCTTACCAAATTCAAAATGAGCACAAGACGCCGCTGCAGTAGACACTTCATTTAAATCAAAATTTCCCTTTGGTACGTAAGTAACTTCTCCAACTTTAAGGGGTTTAATGTATTGCCTTACGTACTCGCGTAATATCCCTCTTCCGTATTTTTCAGCATACGACCTGTCCCTTCTGCTCTTTTGTTTTTTTGTAATAATTTCCAATGTGCCGTGTTTTTCTTCACCGGCAAGAATGGCGTACTCAACCCCAATCGAGTTAAGTAACTTGATTGCTTTCGCTAACGTAAGTAATTGAATTTCTAACATGGTGTCCTCACTCGTGGTTGTTTTTAAGCTGCCAATAATTAAGTAAACTCTGGAACATCGCCCAGCCTTTTTGAATGTCTTCCTCTGCCCATTCGTGTACGTGCGCTAGGTCTGGGTTAGTCCGAGACACAAAGACGTTTGCACACTTAGCGTCTGGTAAACCTAGACCCGCCCGGTAAGCAGCAAGCTGAAGCATGTGCTCATCAAACGCCAAAGGCTTAGACAGGTCTTTGAAGTCTTTAGTCTTGATGTCTATGACTATCCCGTCACCGTCCGTGTTGTGCATGTCGCACTTCCCACCAAACCCTAGCTCATGAGCAAAGGCTTTCTCACAAACCCAGCTACGAGCCCCGTAGAAGCCCTCTACGGCGTTTTTGCAGGACTGGACATGGTGTGGGTACTTAGAAAACGTTCTGCCCTCGTAGAAGCCCTGTATTGCGGCGTGTATCTCTGTCCCTAGTTCAGCTGCGTCTTTGCCCTGCTGTTTAGAGTCAGACAGCACCCGTTTTAGCCAAAGGTATTCTGGTTCGTCGTCCTGCCGCGGTAATGTCAAAGCAGCGAGAATGGCCTGCTCCTGCAACCACACAGTCAAAGCCGGCTTGGCTGCTACGTTAATAATCCCGCTGACTGACGGCACCAGGTTAAGCTCACGGGCGTCACGCAGGGTGGTGTTACGCATCCTGCCGGTACTTTTGCCCATGATTGTGTACATAGGTTCGCCTTGCCTGGTGTACCAATGGCCAGACTCCGCGGCGTGCTCTTTGGCAATCATAATTTTCCTTAGTTTGTTAGTGATTTGCGGCGGTCTTCAATCTTGCGTTCAATCTTGTCATACGCTTCGTCTGCCCTGACCCGTGAATTAGCAGCATCTTCCTGACGTAGCTGATCCATCAGAAGCTTATTCATGTCACCCACTGGGTATTTAATTAGGACATAGGCCACGTACTTATCGCCCTCTTGAAAAATCTGAGATTTCTCTTCGTGAGCGCCAACGATTCTGGCAAGCAGTGCTTCTTGGGAGGTGGTGACTGAGGCGTTGTTTGATACCTGGGCGTTATTAACGTCACCGTTCTCGTCTACGTATAGACGCATTAGTGAGTTAACTTCACCCTTGATGGTAACAGCCAGCTGAGCCTTAGCAAGCATGGTGGCCTTGTTCATGGCCATCTGCATATCCTTTGATTTGGCCACAGCCTTTTCGTAGATAGCGTCCTTGTCTTTTGGCGGCTTGGTATACCAGTCAGGCATTTGATCAATTTGCTTGGCGACTTCTTTTTTAATTTCTTCTCGCTGTACTTGCTGATCGCTTTTAAACATGCTGCAAGAAGATAAAAATACGCAAGCTAACGCTATAAGTTTTTTCATAATAATTTTCTCTATTGAAGTTTATGAGTATTGTCTTTAGCCCACACAAGGTAAGGCATCCGTACAATTCTTCTTTCGCTTTTCGGTATCTCTTGCATTCTCTGGTTAAACTCAGCCAGGGAAAATGATTTTCTAAAAGAGATAGGCCGCTTTGTTGCCACTGCAATCATTACCTCGCCTGCAATGTTTCCGTTAACCTTAACCTTTGGAAACGTAGCCCAAAGAACTAAAGGTTTTTCAGGAAGCTCTACTTTGCTAGTAATAATTTGTTCATGCTGGTAAACAAACTGCACTTGCTCATGACGTTCCAGGTACGGTGAAAAGTAAAACAGGTTTAAAAATATCGGCTGGTTTGGTTTGACTATTACGTTAAATAGTTCGCCTTCCCTCAGCTGAGTTTTTGACACCCGTATCTCAGGGTCAAAGCTTATGTCAGACTTGCCAGTGTCTTTAGTAAGAGCTACCTCAACAGTAACCTTGCAAGAGCGTATGCCTGATCCTGATACCTCTGTACTAATCTTCCGCAGGCCAGTCACCATGCCCTCTGTGTACGACGTAGACGACATAAGCATTTGACATACCTCGTCGTTTACTTCGTTGCATAGCTGGTACTGAGACGTTGACACAGCCTCACCTGCCACCTGTCTTACAACGCTAAAGATCGCTTTATTTTCTGCCGCCATACATGCAGCACGCTCTGACACTTCAGGGCTAAATGATTCTATTGCTTCCCCGCGGTGCCATTCCTGTTGCTGTGGTGCCGTTGATGTAATCAGGCTAAATAAGAGTGAAAGTATTTGTTTTTCCATTTTCGCTAATAAATTCTTTAATGTCCGCTATTGTCATTCCAGTCTTCTCATGAATCAGAATTATGATGTCGCCGCTAATGCCAACAACACCATGCCTGATCTTGCTAAGCGCCGGAGGGCTAATTCCTAAAGCAGCGCACAGTTGTCTGTCAGATGAAATGTTGTATTCCGTCTTTAAAAAATCAAACAGTGCGTGCTCTGGGGCCATCACAGTCTCCTAAAAATCTATGTCGTCTAACGTATCGTCAAACGAATCAGTAGTTTTATTTTTGCCCTGCTTGCGTTGCCATTCAGGACTGCTTGCAATCTTGCCCTTAAGTTTGTCGCTAAACGTCTCAAACATTTGCATGTCTGGGTCGTCAATACTAAAAAGCTTTGCATCGTTATGAGCGTCAGGCAAACCTGCTTTCTTAATGTTCGCAGGCACCGGGTTGATGTTGTTAATGTTGGTGTACTCCTTACCATCATGGCCAACAGACTTAGCTACTGAGATCATTGCCCACACACCTAGAAGTTTCTTTAGCTCAAAACCCTTACGCTCGTCTGCAGTGAACGCAGCACCCCTCCAGGACTCTAAGTCAATAGACAGGTTGGCTTTCTCGTTAAGAGACAACGTGTAGTTCTTAGAAATAGATAGCGGCTCACCCTTGTCAGTCAATAATGGATTGCCGTCGTCATCAATTGAATGAACTTCAAATTGAATCATGACCTTCCGCAATTTTTTCTCTTGCCCCATGTACGTAGACTTTTGCGTACCCGTGTCAACAATTCGGTAGCACCGAGCTAGATGTAAGCCAGGGGGTACTGGGGTAAACGATCCACCGCTGGATTCTGCTTTCGCTATAAGGCTCATTTGTTTTCCTTTGCTAGGGCTTTCAGGCCACATTCGTAATAGATGACAGCCCAATCGTCATCTGAGGCCATATGATTCACTGCACGCCGTAGCGCTTCTTCTAGTTGCTGCTGTCGCTCTAAATTCGCTTGTTGATATTCGCTAGTCATAAATCCCTCAATTTTTAGTAATTAACATAAGAGCAAAAAGAAAACCACATACAGCTAACATAGTTCCTATACGTCTAAACTTCTCACGACGAATAGAACCCTGATCGTTAAGTATTGCTAATTGAATAATCTCCATATCAAACGTAAGATCGGAAGATAATTTTTTTTCGTAGAACCCACCTATTTTTATGCCTGTCTTAGTTGTGTAAGGGGTAACCTTGTCTTGTGTCTCCATGTTGTAATTCCTCCTTAATTCTTTGCATCTTATACCATTTAATTCCTTCTTACAACACCTTGCATAAAAAAGTTTTACATGGTTTAATATGGCATTACAGAAAGGTTTGTTATGAAGCTAAACGATTTTTTTACAGACCAGCCTCACGGGTCGAAGGCTGCGATGGCCAAGGCTTTGGGGATAAGTAAAACCTGGCTAAGCTTAATCATTGCCGGCAAAGAAATGCCTTCACCAGTGTTAGCTGTGGCTATTAGTAATTACACAAAGAATAAAGTCAAGCGTCAAGTATTGCGCCCAGACATATTCGGAGTATGATCAATGGGACTAGCTAGGGTAGCCCCCGAAAAGCCGATTCGTCACCGGCCTGCTGTGTCCCACCTAATTAAGTGACGAGAACCTTTGACTAGGGTTATATATGCACTACTACCAATTCCATATTGGCGACTACAGGTCAGCCACATCCCATTTAAGCAATGAAGAAGACCTTGCGTATCGGCGCTTGCTTGACATGTATTACGATACAGAGGCTTGCATCCCACTGGATACCGAGTGGGTTTCCAGACGGTTACGAGTCGATAAGCAAGTGGTAACCGTGGTGCTTAAAGATATGTTTGTTGAGACGCCAGACGGTTGGTTTCACCAAAGGTGCGCTACCGGAATTAAGGATTATCACGCCCTTGTAAGCCGAAACAGAACCAACGGGAAAGCCGGTGGCAGGCCGAGACGTAACCCAGAGGAAACCCAGTCGGTTACCACTGGAAAGGTAACCATAAACCATAAACCAGAAACCACAGAAGAGGCAAAACCCAAACAGTCTCGTGGAACTCGACTGCCTTCTGACTGGGTACCTACCGAAGACCAAGTCCAGTTCTGCAAAACCAACAGGACTGACCTAAGCCCACAGACCACTGCAGACCGCTTTCGTGATTACTGGTCTGCCCAGCCTGGTGCCAAGGGGTTAAAGTTGGACTGGGACGCAACGTGGAGAAACTGGGTACGTGCTGAGCGCGTCCAGGTTGCAGACAAAACTTCTGGTAGCCGACCTACCTGGGACAGGAGACAACGATGAAAGGTGCTGATGCCGTATTTTCTATGCGCCGTGCCGGCAAGCGCCCGAACGGGGTTTGGATTACGCAGACCCCCTCGCCGTATTGCCTGATGTGGCAGAAGTACGACGACCTACAGGCTTACCCAGAGATTGAGATTCTGTCCAACGAAAACCCAGAGAGCTTAGACCTGCGGTTTGTTGTTGGGCTTACAGCTCATGTCTGCGGTAAAGAATATTTTACGGTTGAAAAGTTACACAATGCGCTTTTAAAGGCAGGTGCTAAACGGGTGATTACCGTTGTTGGCGAAATTATAATTGATAGCGAAACGGGAGAGCACGGATGGGTATGTACTTAACTGACGACGACATAGACTTTAACTCGTACATGGCGATGACCGAGTACGAGACTCGGGTCAAGGATATGCGGCTGACGGTTGATGAGCTGATAGACGAGGTGAACAACCCGGTTGTAGACAAATCAACCCTGATGCCGTGGCCAGCGGCTGCAGACTCGTTTGCTTTCCGTCCCGGCGAAGTCACAGTCTGGGCTGGCTCCAATGGCGGCGGCAAGTCGTTAATGACTGGCCAGGTTGCGTTGGGGCTCATAAAGCAGAAGCAGAGAATCTGCATAGCAAGCTTTGAGATGAAGCCGAAGATGACAGCTAAGCGGATGGTGCGGCAGTTTGCCGGCAAGTCGTTAGAGTCTAATCATTACGTGCAGACACCCAAAGAGCAGAAGCTTGAAGCGCTGCTTAGGTTCAAAACATTTATCGGTAACAAGATGTTTGTTTACGACCAACAGGGTACGGTTGACTCTAAGCGAATCGAGGCGTTGGTATGGCACTGTGCAACAAAGCTAGAAATTGATCATGTTTTTATCGACAGCCTGATGAAGTGTGTGCCTGGTGAAGATGCATACAATGAGCAGAAAAATTTTGTAGATAAGCTGACGTCGTTAGCGCGTGATCATAATATTCATATTCATTTAGTCCACCACATTCGCAAGCTAAGTAACGAAGAGATCAGGCCAAGTAAGAGTGACCTGCGCGGGTCTAGTGCAATTACCGACCAGGTGGATAATGTTTTAATCGTTCACAGGAACAAGCGCAAAGAGCACGCACGCGAGTCCGGTAAGGATTATGACGAGACAGACCCAGACGCATACCTAATGTGCGAGAAGCAGCGTAACGGGGAAGCTGAGCCCTGGTTTGATCTTTGGTATCACAACGACAGCCAGCAGTTCTTAGATCGTCGTAACGGTATGCCGATGGCGTTTGACCAAACGGGGGAATTTTGAATGACGTTGAAAAATACAAATACGAATGCTTGGTCAGAGAAGTTATCCGAATGCGAATCAGAGATAGGGATGCGGCATATAAGTTTTTGGCTGGTTGGGTTCGAGATGACGGTAGTTGGGCAAAGGGTTGGAACGAGCGCCATCCGAGTAGTGCGCTCGAACAGGATATTAAACAACAATGGAAACTTGGAAATCGCGGTGAACATGGAGACTGGAAATGAGTGAACTAAGTAACTTCCAAAAGAATTTTTTAGCAGGCAGTGGCCACGTAGAAGTGTTCACGCAAAAAGAATTTGATGACGCATTGAATTTAGCTAGAGCTGAGATCATGACTGTAGCGATACAGACTACAAAGCAAGCTATTTTAATTGAGCGTGAAGAGTGTGCAAAATTAGCTGATGAATGCGTTGATATAGAAAAACTGGGAGATGCAATTCGTAATCGCATACCAGCACAACGACAATGATCTGGATAGGTATAGACCCAGGCTTACGTTCTGGAGCGATAGCGTCGATTGACCACAACATTGGTTTTATTGCGGCTGAAGATATTAAAGCTGATGGCGATAAGATTGACGTCAAAGCTTTGAAAGAACAAATCTATCGCATCACGGTTCCTGGTGATACGTATGTAATTTGTATTGAGCATGTAGGTGTGCGGCCAGGGCAAGGAATATCGAGCTCAGGTAAATTTATGAGAGCGTTCGGTGCAATTGAAGCCGCGGCTGCATTGCTTTCAGATAGGGTAGAGATGGTATTACCGCAGGCGTGGAAAAAAGTTATGGGTGTTAGTGCAGATAAAGAAAAGTCTTTGATTATGGCCAGAGCTTTATTTCCAAATGCAATGCTAAAGTTGAAGAAGCATCACGGAAGAGCTGAAGCTTTATTGATAGCGGAATATGCGAGGAGGGTGTTTGGATGATAGAAAATGATGAGATGAGATGTATGTTTGCTGCGTTTGCTCTGCAAGGCTTAATGTCTTCTGTTGACCCAGAAATATTAGAGTCTGAACATAATAGGCGGTTCATAGCAGAGGCCGCGTTTGATATGGCCGATATGATGCTGGGGGTTAAAAATGCTACAGCAAGACATTAGCATTTACGAAGCGTTCATGAGGGGTGACTCCGTTGGGTCGTTAGCTAAGCGTTTTAAGTTAGACAAATCACAAATAAAAAAGGTAATTAATCGTGTTGGAACAGAAAGAGTCATCGCAAAACCCAAGGTTTTGTACGAACTGTATGCAACACAAGCCGATACAGAACGGAACATATAAGGTATTTGAAAATGGAACTAGACAAAGATGGATTTGCGAGAAATGCTCGCTTAGAAAGGGGAAGACCCACATCATCAGAAACATTAGAATTTAAATTGATGGTGATTGGAATTATTTTAATTCTTAGCGTATTTTTTATATCAGCGATTATTGGCGTAACAATTATTTTTTGGCGAATTTGGGGGTAATTATGAGCGAACGAGAAATTGATCCACAGAAGGCAGTAGATTTTATCCGTGACCACGGGGCTAAGCTGGCGTATGCCAAGGCCACCCGAATATACTTGGAAGAGTTCCGTAAGTCTAAGAAAGCATTGCTAATGAAGCAATCTTCAGAGACTGCGGTAAACGCTCAGGAGCGGGACGCCTACAGTCACCCAGAATACCAGCAGCTTTTAAATGACCTTAGGGCTGCCGTAGAGGCCGAGGAAGCCCTTAAATGGCACATGGTGGCAGCTGAGGCCAGGATTGAGGTTTGGCGGTCACAGGAGGCTTCTAATCGAGCCGAGTACAGGGCTACGATTTGAACAACAAACTCAATGCAGCCGAGCGCCGGCACCTGCAGCGGGTTAAAAGCCTGCCCTGCAGCGTCTGTAACGCCCCTCCCCCGAGCTCTGCTCACCACGTCAAGCAGCACCAGCAGTACACGGCTGTAGCGCTCTGCTACGACTGCCACCAGGGCTCAATGATGGGCTGGCATGGTAACCGCCGGGCGTGGGTTATAAGGAAGATGGACGAGCTGGACGCCTTGAACGTCACTATCCAGCGTTTACTGTGTGATGGCTTGCCAATTGAGCAAGATGAAAAAATATTTTAAAAAAGTGTTGACAGGCCGTTTAATAATAAATTAAAGTATACCTACTGACACATTGGTCAGGACAGCGAACCGGAGCGAATCATGAAAAACGACTTAAACACCATCGACACACTAGGCACATTGTTGGCACAGATTGCTGACTTAACTAAGCAAGCTGACTCAATCAAGGACGAGCTGAAAGATTCAGCTACGGCACCAAACGGCAGCAAAGTATTTGAGGGCGACATGTTCAAAGCTACCGTTATCGAAGCTAATCGCAACACAGTCAATTACAAAAAACTTTTAGCAGACTTGGGTATTACTGAAGACACAGTAGCTCAGTACACTAGCACGTCAGCAGTCTTCTCAGTCAAAGTAACTTCACGTTAATAGGGGCTCAATTATGACTATTTCATTAGGCACGTGCGGAAAAATGTTTGGACATTTTGAGCCAGATCAAGAATTTGCCGGGGTGGCTAAACCCATAGTTGACATGTATGAACATGCTTGTGATAAGGCGTTTTATTTTAGTAAACATTCTGTGCCTAACGGTAAATATAAACAAAAAGCATTAGTTTGGTTGGCTGCTGCTACTGCGTTACATTCTGTATTAGGTATGTATGCAAAACCTAATGATAGTTTTCGTGATGGCCCAGACGAAAAACTTGATTACAGTTGGCTACAACATCTTGCAAACGAAGCTCAAGGTGACAAAGATGACTAACAAAATTTTAACAAAAGAATTTGAAGGCCAGCTTTGGATACCTGCAAGTGTTTATCAAGCTGCTGTTAAACATGCAGTAGAAGCAGAGCGTAAAGCATGTGCAAAGTTGTGTGAAGAAGGCGGTAAAGATGAAAATGGGCGTATTCACGTTCAAGCATTGGGCTGCGCTTTAGAAATCCGCGCAAGGGGGTTAAGATGAAAGCCGAAAAACATAACCTAGACTTCACTGTCACATTGACTGCTGAAGATGCCAAGTTTACGGACGAGGCTGTGGCTGCAGGCATTCCATTGATTGTAGTGTGTATGTGCAGGGATGCTTTGCGTAAGCTAGTAACGTCTGAGCGCGAAGCGTGTGCAAAGTTGTGTGAAGAAATGGCAAGCTGGCATGGTGACTTAGTTACTGCCGCATACGACTCCGCTGCTGATGCTATACGCAAGAGGGGGCAGGAATGAATGACCCAGTAGCATATATCAACGTAGAAGAGCGCACTCTTGAATGGGCAACGCCTATTAAATGGGAAACGCCGACAGTAGTGAAGATGGATAAGGTTCCTTTGTACACAAAGAAAGAATGGGTAGGACTGACTTTACAAGAAATTGAATACATCGAGGGTATGACATTGGATAGGCACGATGCTATAAGAATGGCAGCCGTTGCTTTACAGGAGAAGAACAATGGATGAGCAAAATCCGCAGGAAGTAATAGCTAAATGGATTAAAGCAAACACCGAACATAGACAATGGTACATCTGCCCCAAGTGTAGCTACCAAGCACCACGATTTAAAGATGAATGGGTAGGGCTGACGGAGCAAGAGCAAAGTGACATAGCGTGGGAAAAAGACAAGTCGAGAATATGGATTGTTATTGCAACAGAAGCCAAGCTAAAGGAGAAAAACGGTGGGTAAAGAATATTCAGACTACGAAACACAACGCGCAATTTTGCTTGAGTATATGCAGGTAATGATAGCCCGTGGTGACTGGCACGGGGTATCAGATGCAGCTAATGATCTACGTGTACTTGAGGCTGAGCAAAAGAATGCGTGAACCGCCAACCATAGAGCTGTGTTTGCATTTGGCTGAGATTTATTTTGAGATGGGTATGCCTGACCGAAGCTGGCAATACTTGCTGTGCTGGGCTGCTTATGACGATTACTTAGACATTTTTTGGGGGATCAACAATGTTT
>Ga0181357_1000946_pt1 | contig 11361 bp, 8 predicted proteins | sample Fa13VDMM110DN_FD_130094 | JGI IMG/M metagenome (GOLD analysis project Ga0181357, IMG submission 130094) | Freshwater viral communities from Lake Michigan, USA - Fa13.VD.MM110.D.N | ecosystem: Environmental > Aquatic > Freshwater > Lake | place: USA: Michigan | collected 2013-09-24 | reverse complement strand
GGTATTGCTGCCGTAAATGCTGGTCCTAATATCACGATCGTAAATCCAGCAGTCCCAGTTGTGGAAGTAGCAAACCCCCTCAACGCAACACTCAATTTTGGACTACAATCACTAACCGATAGTGCTGGTAATATTGGTGCTATTGGTGAAGTCCTCGGTTGCGGTGCTGCTGGAGGGCAAACCCTATGGGGACTACCACCAGCAGCAGCACCCACCGTCAATACGACCAACTTAAACGCTACGTTTTATCCTACTTTTGTAACTGCTGGAGGTGGTGTTCCACGACAACTATACGCCGATGATGGGGTTACGCCGATAAGTGTTAATCCTAATACTGGAGACTTTAATGTTGTGGATACAGTAATCATAACTCAATCTCAACTCTCAGTTGGAAAAGGAGCAGGGGCGGTAGGACAAGGTTTAGGGGCGGTTGCTATTGGTTTTGGTGCTGCTAATAATAATCAAGGAGCAGGGGGGGTTGCGATTGGAATTGACGCTTCTACTGGAGCATTTCAAGGTGCGAGTGCTGTTGCGATCGGTGCGAATGCTGCTGGAGACCCCTTAAACTCTCAAGGAAACTCTGCGGTTGCGATTGGGTTCCAAGCAGGATTTACCTCTCAAGGAGCAGGAGCAATTGCGATTGGTGAAGATGCTGGTAATACCACCCAATCAGCAGGGGCGGTTGCGGTTGGAGACGCTGCTGGAAACATCACTCAAGGGGCGGATGCCGTCGCTATTGGAACGAATGCTGGACTAACGAATCAAGGAGCGTATTCGGTTGCTATTGGAATTAATTCTGGAACAACACAACAAGGGGGAGATTCTATCGCTATTGGAAATCAAGCAGGACAAACAACTCAAGGAGCGAATGCGATTGCGATTGGAGGAGGAGCAGGACAAACAACGCAGGGTGGCGATACTGTTGCGATTGGAACGAGTGCTGGAATAACAAGTCAAGGAGGGAATGCGGTTGCGATTGGAACATCAGCAGGAGGGACGAATCAAGCACCAAATGCGGTTGCTGTTGGTAATGCTGCTGGAGGGACGAATCAATCAGCAGCAGCGATTGCGATTGGAGAAAATGCTGGTAGTAATACTCAAGGGCAAGATTCGGTCGCTATTGGAACGACTGCTGGAGGGACGAATCAAGGAGCATCTTCGGTTGCGATTGGAATATCTGCTGGAAGAACGAATCAAGGAGTAACCGCTGTTGCGATTGGTAATGGTGCTGGACTTAATACTCAAAGCAACGATGCGGTTGCTATTGGAAATGCTGCTGGACAAACAACACAAGGAAACGTTTCAATTGCGATTGGGTTAAATGCTGGGACTAACAATCAAGGAGGGTCTTCTATTGCTATGGGAGATTCCGCAGGAACACAAAATCAAGGGGCGAGTTGTGTTGCTATTGGAGCATCATCAGGACAATTCACTCAAGGAAACGGTGGGAACTCGTGTGTTGCGATTGGAATAGCGTCAGGACAAACCACACAAGGAAACGCTGCGATTGCGGTTGGATACCAAGCAGGACAGAACAATCAAGGGGCATCTGCTATTGCGATTGGGTTAGATGCTGCGACTTTGAATCAATCTGCGAACTCCATCTGTTTAAATGCTTCTGGAGCAGCACTCCAAGCACCAACCGCCTCATTATACGTCGCCCCTATCATCAATAGCGGTGCCATAGCAAACCCAGTTCCATTAGCGACAAACTTCCTACTCTATAATCCAGCAACTGCCGAAGTCACTTATGGCGACGGTGCTGGTATTGGTGGCGGTGGTGGCGGTGCTTCCGTAAATGTTATAAATTGCGTTCCGTGGGGTTATGAACTCGGTATAACTGGTTCTACTGCCCCTATAAAATCTTCCACCTCCGCCGAGTTTATGTTTAATAATTTTTCTACTACAGTCGGCAATCTTTATGACATCACAGGAACCGCTCCCAATACCGTCCCCCCTTTCTATCAAGATGCGGTTTTCTGTACTTGTTTTGTAAATTGCGTTATTCCAGAAGTAGCATTCGCTCCAGCACTTCCATTTTCTGCTGGTGGTAATGGTAATATTCTAAACCAAGACGGAGGGTCTGCTTCCGTCCTCCCTTTTCAAGATGGGGCAGCGACTCAAGTATTATGGCATTTTGGATATATCCTCAATCCAGCATCAGGGGGGACATTCCAAGATTTCGCCACACCCACCTTCGCTTCATCTCCAGTATTAAACTTCCCAGAACTCGCTCTGTTATTCTCACCGCCGATTGGTAATAAGTTTCATTCTTCAGTTTCTATGACTGGGACATTAGACATAACTGGTATGAACCCAGCAGACGTTATTCAGTTCCAACTTCAAGCATACACGAATGTATCCACCAGCCAAATAGACACATCAACCACAACCAACGGTGCCCAAGGGCATATTAACGTGATGTGTCGCCCAGTCCGCAACCCCTAATCATCTAACCGAATATGACACACTCCTCGTTTCAAACCCCCACTCTTTTCTTTAGGGGTTCTAGGGGTCTCATACCTCTTCAAACAGATACACTTCTCAATCGGCACATAATACACCTTCTTCGTAGTATTCACATCGGCACGTTCATCTGGTCGTCGGTCGTTCGTGTGGATCTTCACTTCACAATCACCCATAATATCATTCGCATCACGATAATAGATGCCGTCAAGGAGGTTCCAAATGATATAATCATTCCACCCCACCTTCGCCACATTTATCATCAACCCATCGGTCGCCTCTTTGCCGTCGCTTTTGAGGTCTCTAGTCTTAATCTCATACTTCACCCCCTTACCTCCAACATAGTCGTTAGAGTCCCAATCGCTACTCACCAGTTTTAAATCGTGATCGTTAAAGTAGTTTTTCAAAATCGGCAACACAAGGATCTCCGCCTCTTTTCCAACACGCAAATCTTCTTCACAAGTATTCCACATTTTTATTAGTTATTAAATTATACAGACCGTTATGATTAGTCTATATAATTTTTATTTAACTCCTAATCGGCGTAATTAATCTAATTATATTATTCACCGACGGTCATCATCGTATCAAAATACGTCCGTGTCTTTTGACAATACCCCCAATAGTGTTCCATCAGTTCGGCAGACCCCACGCAAGGGTGAAGGCAAATAGGGCAGATGTGGATCTCAACCACTTCCTTCTGGGGTCTTGGCGTCTGGGGTTCCATCACCAAATCACCACTTTTTTCGTCAATCTGGGTTTTATCCGTAGGGGTCAAATCAACTACCAAACTACCAAGAGTTTCAATTCCTTCGTCGGTCATTCTAATATAATTATAATACATATTAATATTAAATTATATTATATACTTATATAAAAATGCCCCCCAAGAAAAATGTGGATGTATCTATTGCTCCCATATCTGCTGCGAAGACCGAAGACCTTGTTGCTGACCCTCTGGACGATAAAGAACTTCGTTCTGCTCTCGGTAGGGATGCTAAAATCGTTCCATATCACGACCTTTCTAAATACGCTACTATAGACCAACTACTACCCAAGAAGAAGGACGCTGCCGTTATATTATACGAGAATCGCCCTATGGACGGACACTGGGTATGTTTAACCAAGAACAACGGTGAGATCAGTTTTTTTGATCCGTATGGCGAGGTCATAGACAAGCAACTACAGTATAGCAACTACTCTAATGAAAAGGTCGGCGAGGGTGATAAGTCGCTACACAACCTTCTCGCTACTAGCAAACTACCAGTTTTTTTTAATGACTACAAGTATCAGCGAGACGGTGGTGGGGTGAATACGTGTGGTCGCCACTGTGCTAATTTCATCCGCTACAATCAACGTGAAGGGTTGGATTTAGAAGACTATAATGAAATGATGAAGAAGACCCAGAAGGAGACTGGGTTGCCCTACGACGAACTCATAGCGAAGATGGTTCCAGTTCATATACCCCACCCAGACGACGGAGGGGGTGGTGCTAAACCGACCGATATGGCGTTATACGAAAAGGCAAAGGCGATCGTATATCCTCGTTATGATAAACCAAGTGCGTATCGTAGCGGTGCCTTACAAAAAGAATACAAACGCCTCGGCGGAAAATATACCGACGATAAGGGCGGACGTCCGCTCCAACGCTGGTTCAAAGAAGGGTGGAAGGACGTAGGGGGCGAGGATTACCCCACGTATCGCCCAACCAAGCGTGTCTCCAAGGATACACCCCTAACAGAGAGCGAGGTGTCGCCAGCAAACCTTCGCAAGCAGACCGCCCTAAAACAGAAGTATAGGGGTGAGAAGAATCTGCCTCCGTTCCAAGGTGGGGCGAAGACGGCGGAGGAGAAGAGGGCATATGCTCGTGCCTACTACGCCAGAAATAGGGAGGAGATCGTAGCAAAGGCAAGGGCGAAACGGTATGGACGTCCCTATGAACCGCCGATCCTATACGAGAGTCCTTTTGCGGACGAGGAGACGATGTTGGAGGATAAGGTGGGTATGAATGTTCTTAAGATGCTGAATAAGAAGAAGGCGGATGAGGCAAAGGCAAAGGCGGATGCTGCGAGGGCGAGGGAGGAAGAAGCGTGGGCGGAGATAAGAAGGGAGGAGGCGGAAAAGGTGGCGGAGGCAAAGCGGAAGGAGGCGGAAAACGAAAGGCGACGCCAATACCGTTACGAAAACGCCGAAGCGGTGAGGGCGAAAGAAAAGGCAAAGAGGGACGCAATAAAGGCGTCCAAACCCCCCAAGAAACCCTCCAAGACCGCCCTACTGGAAGCAAAGAGGGCGAAGAATCGTCCTATCAGTATGGAGGAATGGTTGATGAGAGGCAACGGACGCCCCTATCAGCAGTATTGGTGGTTGAAGTGATCGCTGGTAGTTTGGTAGTTGTTTTTTGATAAATGGATACTTATCAAAAACCAAAAAAAAATGGTGATTCGGTGATTTTAACGCTACATCATCACCTAAACGCTGGGGGGGTTTCTCTACTGACTGTCATCCTCATCGCCCTTCAACTTGAACCACAACATCGCTCCTCTTGCGTGTTTTTTATTACCCATTTCATCGTGATAATAGTGATCGGCACGATAATTCTTTTTGTATAACCCATTCGTGGCGAAGAAGTCCTTGATTGCCGTCTTTTTCCAGCAATCCTTCGCCAGTTCTCGTCTGTCGTCAATCCAGTTGTGGATTGCGATGACTAAATCCTTCACCTCAACGCACGGAATATTCTTCACTTCGGTCGCTGGATTGACCTCAACCGCATCGCAGATTTCGGTCATAATTCGGTGAATCTGGATGTTGCTGGATAAATACGCCTTCGTGCGATCCTTCACCGAGTTAGGCACGAAGTCGCCAATCCTAAAATCATTCGCAACCAGTTCCTTCAAATGTCTCAATATGATACAGATCATCGCCGAGCGGTGGGCGTGTCTCCACGCATCCTCCTTCAACTGCGGATTACAGCGAAACACGCCCTCCGCCTCATTCACCTCCTCCTCAAACTCCGTGAAACGGTTTGGAAACAGTATATCAATAAACCGCTCCGCCTCCGCACCGTTGGGTTGGGGGTCTTCTTGGAGATCCAACCTAACATTACACTCAATACCGAATGTTCCGTGATTGATGACCTTGGTTTTGTTGGAGTAAAGCATCCTCGCTTGGAGACCCTCACCACCAGTCAGTTTCTTCAGCGTCGCATTACACAACTTCTTCGTCTTCTTCGGTTCCATCGCACGGCACCATCGCTTCTTGTCAATCTTCGCCAACGCTGGGTTTCCAGTCGTGGCGTTCATAGGATCGGTGAATACTTCGTAGGGGAGGTCATTATAACCATACTCACCCAGCACGGTCGCCCAGAACTCATTCAACAGACCTTTTCCGTTGCGACCAGCACCGTTGTAGATCACAAACTTTTCAAGGCATTTCCCAACCAGCGACGATGCGTATAACATCTTCAACAGCGTCCTCGTTCCAATATCAGGCATTATCCCAGCGAAGACCTCCTCAACCTCCATAATCTTCTTGGCGATGTCGCCCTCCAACTCCTTACACTCCTCACACGCCTCATTATACTTCAACCAGTCGCTTTCATCAAACGCCCAACCAGTCGTCATACTGACGAAGTCATCCATTTCGTAGGGGCGAAACTTGAACTCTTTGAGGTCAAACACGCCATTCGTGAATCCCAGCAACCAACCGTTTTCGTCAAACGCAACATCACGGTTCATTTCGGTCTCACACGCCCCAAACACTTTGTTCCGTGAGAAGGTGTCTTGGATGTGTTCTACGAACTTGTTCGCCCTCGCTTCACAGTCTCCAAACTTTTCCGTGAGGTCATCGCTCAAAATCTCATCACCGATCTTCTCTTTGATTTTGGCGACTTCATCCAGTATCTCGGTTGGAATCCGCTCCGTGATGATCGTGGCGAGTTGCCGAGGGTGTTCGCTGGTGGGGTGAGTCTTCCAACGGTTGTTGTCGTCCTCCCAGCATTTCCATTCGCCCTCTTTGAAGATGTTTTTGTCCTTGGCGAGTTCTCGGTGGATATACCGTGCTAACCCAGCGTCAGTCTTCATCCCCATCGGATCGGTCAGTCTCTTCAGCAACACTTCAATATCCCCCTTCACCTCCTTCTCATCAAACTCAACGAAGTCGTCGGTTAATCCGTCCCAGTTAAGGTCGGTCTCCATCTCCTTCCTTTCCCAGCAAACATCATAACCGAGTTCTGCCGACCACTTATTCAGCGTCTCAACGAACTTCTCAATCGTATCAAACTCTTTGACGATGTTTTTGATGAGTGCTTTGAATCCATCGTATTCATACTCAAACACTCCAACCACTTTCTCGGTTGTCTTCTGGTGATTGAATATCTCCGTCTCCTTCTCCAGTCGCTCCATCAATCCGCCGACCAAACGGAACTCGTGTTCTTGGGCGTAGTAGGATAGGAAGGTCAGTTCCCAACCAGCGTCTTTCCCCTTTCCGTCTCCTTGCTTCTTGGTGTTGCGAGCAAACTCTTTGAGGACTTCGTTGCTCTTGATGAGTTCTCTGTTGATCGCCTTCAACTCCTCGGTGAGGTCTTTGTGGAATGAGGGCATTTCCCCCTTGAGGTTATGCTCCTTATACCAGCGGTCGGTGTTGGGTTGTCCGCCCCCATAAAGCGTTGAGTTGATGAGGTCTTTGATGATCTTGTCGCTTTTTTTGTCCTTTGGGTCAAGGGCGAATGCTTCGTAGAATATCTTGCGGACTTCTGCTTTCTTAAGCACCCAGCGAGTAATCGTAGGGCATTTGATTTTGTTCTTGGAGCAGATGTTCTGGAAGATTGAAGCGTGAGCGGTGGAGAGGTCAAAATCGGCGTAGTCGTCTCTGGCGATGAGGTTACGAATTTCACGAGGCAAAGACCCCAGCGACAACATTCCTACTGGGTATGCTCTGCCCCAGTTCTTTTTCCCTTCACGCTTGTATTCTACCGCCACGCAACCATTTTTGATTTTGCGGTAGTAGAGTTGGAGGTGATTGAGAGGTGAGTTGATCTTGGCGTCCTTCAATTGGCGAGCGAAGTGGGGTTTCATCGTCGCTGGATTGTAGGGGGTGTCGCTCACTTTCCCACTCTTAAGCAACCACGCAATCTTTCTGCGGTCAATCACCTCACGAGCGGTCGTGCGGAGGATGAAGTTGGGTTGAGTGGTTCGCTCCAGCGTCAAGGGAGGGGTTGGATTGGGGGGGGGTGGCATTTCTCCTAAATCTGGGGGGGGTTCTAATATACTTGTTGAAAGTTTTTTAAGTCCTTTTTCTATAATTGGTTCTTTTTTGATCCGTAAAGTCGTGATTTTCTTGGGAGTCGTTGCGTTGGGTGCGTCCATCGTCGTTGTGATGATTATGCGTGTGATTGATTTAATCATCTTTTTCCAGTTCAATTTTTTCCAAATGCTAATTAAATAATCATTTCACTAAAAATCATAAAATCAAAATGATTATTCCAGATTCAAAAAAAAATGGGGTTATACTACGCCCCTTACCTACCGTGAAGCGGTTTAATTGAAGCAGTTCCCAGATGCGTCAATCGCAGCGTTCAATTCGTCCCCCTCCTCATCACATTCTTTAAGTTCTTTAAGGCACTCTTGGCGTTCGTATTCGCATCTGGGGCAATCTTGGGGGGTGGCGAGGAAGTCGTCGTAGTTCATCTCCTTCAGCAACGCTCGGTCGCTTCGTGGGTATTCCTTATCCATAACTCCTCGGCACCATTCGCAGATGTCGTATATCTCTGGGGTGTCAGCACTCAACCATCCCTCGTCGTTGTTGTGTCGGCATTTGTCCTCGTAGTGATGATTATCACCGCAGTATTCGCAGTCTTCGTGTCCGTCGTCGCTTTCGTCGTCCCTTGTGATGTATTCGTAGCAACGAAGACACAGAGTTCCCCTATGCTTGTGCTGTTTTACCTTGTGATCGTCTTCAATTGGAAATGTAGCGTGGCACTTTTGGCATTCCCAGTCCTCTTCTTCTTCGTCATCGCTGTCGCAGTCAGCGACTTCCAGCGTCCTTTCATTCAGTTCGTCAATATGGGGGTCTTTGTCTTGGAGGAGGTCTTGGAGGTTAGGTTTCAGTCCGCACTCAATCGTGAGGTTGGTGAATGTGCGTGAGGCAGATTCGGCGGTTGGGGTTCCAGTCGTGATTTGCTTGGTCGTCATTATCGTTGGTTGTGATCGTGGGTCTGATTATACCCACAATTAGCAATTCAATTTTTTCCAAAAAGCGTGAAAAATCGTGGATCATCAAAAAAGTCCTAAAAATTGAAAATCACCAAATCACCACTTTTTAGACAAAACCCAAAAGTATTCTTTTGGCGAAAATGAACTACCAAACTACCAAGAAAATTTAGATTATTTTATTTTTAGAAGTTTTAGGATGATGAGACCATTTCTCACGCAATCTGGAAAAAATTGAATTGCTTTTACTGGGTATAATCAATCTCACCGATCAAGTATCAATCACCCACGCCAATCAAAATGTCCGCCGAACTCAATCAATATGGATCCGTCGCCCTCAACTACGACAGCGACTCTACGGAAAGCGTCGCTTCTGCTCGCTCTGCCTCCCCAGTCGCCGAAGTCGTTGCCGTCGCCCCCAAGAAAACTACCCTCAAGTTGAAGACCACCCCCAAACCCAAGACCGCCCCCAAACCCAAGACCGCCCCCAAGAAGACCCAGAAGAAGACCGAAGAACCCCTCACATTCCAGCACCAACTCCAGACTGACCGTTGGGCGAACGCCGTTGCCGAAGAGGAGGTCGCCGTCGCCACCATCGCCCCTCACCTCACCGCTTCCGCAGCAGCATTCGCCGATGATGTTGAAGTCTGCGATATGAGCGAAATTGAAAGGATGATCGCCAACGCCATCGCTCCCCTCCAACAACGCCTCAAAGCGATTGAGGACGCCGAAGACCGCCAACCCCTCGCCAAGGGGGGCAAGTTGGGATACTACCAAGTCAAAGACGGTGATGAGGAACTCTGTCGCACAAGGGAGATGAACGCCACCCTTCGCAAGGAGATTGAAGCAAAAACCAAAACCAACCAAAAACTTCAAGAGCAACTCCTCGGCGACAACGGCAACGAGGTTGTCCGTTTGAAGGCGATGAACCTCGCCCTTCGCAAGGAGCGTGATGGTGCGAGAAAGGGTCGCAACGAAGCGATAGAACAGATGGAACGATACAGACAACTTCTGGAGGACAACGGAATCACCTACGAGGCAAACTAAATCCGTCGCAAGGGGATCAAAGGTAAGGACTTAATCTGTGTTGTTTGAACTAACTTTTTTTTATTCACTTGGTAGATGAGGTAGAAAGGTAGATGAAAATGCTTATGCGTTGATTTTTTTTTTTATTGGTGATTTGGTGATTATTAATATTATACTACGTAGGAAGGTTTATCACCATAAATGGTCTAAAAATAAGGGGGCGAACTGAAAAATCATCTACCAAACTACCAAAGTAATATGGGTTTAAAGGATTTAGGACATAGAAGAATATACTATATCTTTTTCTTTACTGACTTTAAGGATGGAACTGATCGTTGAAGAAAAACCGCTGGATGCCTCGGTTGCCTACCGTTGCGACCTCTGTGATTACAACCCCTACCAAGCGTGGTGTAAGGGGAATATCGCACGATTTCACGCTGCCCTAATGAAGCACAAGCAGACCATACGTCATAAGGAAGCGGAGGCGTTCGCTAATGGCGAGCAACCCATAACCGTTAGCAAGGGTGGAAAGGTGGGCGAACCAGAGAGACCCCCACATTTCTACATTACGAAGTTGGAAAAGATGATTGATACGTTGGAGCAACGCATAGATGCTCTCAATAACGTATATGACGACGTGGAAAGCGTTGAGGAATATAATCAAGAAAAGTTTGGTAGTTTGGTAGATCATTTTCGCCCAAACGAAACTTATGGGAAAACCGAAAAAAGTGGTGATTTGGTGATCGCCTCGCCTCCCTCGCCTCCGCCCATATTGAACGTCGCCACACACAAGTTTCAATTTAAGAGTATGGAGTTGGATGCGATGGAGCGGTTTGGTGATGGGTCTTGTATAACGAACACGAATACGTTGAATGCGATACAGCGGTGTTTGACGTGGTGTGAGGTTTGTATGAAGGATGAGGCACGTCGCAGTAGGAATGTGGCGTTCCTAACCAAGACGAAGGATATGATTAAGGCGTTGTGTGGTTTGGTTGCTGAAGGTTGGAGGGCGGAGGCGGAAGACTACGATGAGATCGGTGGGCGACTGGATGGGATTATGGATCACGACTGGTCGGTATAAAAAACGACACGATGTCTTCTGGATTTTTGACTGTATTGGAAAAAAATTGAACCAGATGAAGTGGAAGAATATGAGGGTTAGTGTTTCCAAACAGACAGACAAACTACCGAACAACGATGCCCAACTACTATCACCACGAAGATTATGTCAGCGAGAAGGATATGCGTGGATGGAACAAAGACGACAAAGCGGAACAGAGAGAAATCAACTGGGACATCCGCCTTGAATACTACGCCGACCGCACCAACACCAAGCAATTCGTCAAGATGCTTGAGAAATGGTTTAATGACTACGACGGAAGTGTGCCGACGCTGACGATGAGGAAGTATGTCAAAATCGCAACATTCTACTTCCACACCAACCTCAAGTCGCTCGGCGTCATCATTAACCGAATGATTGAGGAAAGCGACAGATTGGACAAACACTACGGATGGACTGACTAAAAAGGTAAGTGAGAGGGGGTTTAATCAACCCATTTTTTTCTGTATAAAGAATAACACAGTATTCCATAACAAGAATGACGCTCAACGATTCAGCAAACAACAACAAGTCGTATAGCAGTAAAACACGTCCGTATATGAT
>Ga0181357_1000945_pt1 | contig 11365 bp, 20 predicted proteins | sample Fa13VDMM110DN_FD_130094 | JGI IMG/M metagenome (GOLD analysis project Ga0181357, IMG submission 130094) | Freshwater viral communities from Lake Michigan, USA - Fa13.VD.MM110.D.N | ecosystem: Environmental > Aquatic > Freshwater > Lake | place: USA: Michigan | collected 2013-09-24 | reverse complement strand
GGTTTCCCCAATATAATTCATTATTGGAATAGCGGGACACCCGACCAATATGGTAAGCGTTGGTATGCTATGATTGTAGGTAAAAACCCATTGGGTATTCCTAATTTGAATATTTGCCAAAAGTTATTTCAAGATACTCGTTATCGCTTGACTTCAACGGGGCAACCAATAACTCCTTTGTATCGTATCTATTTGTTATTCAGAGATTTTTACCAACAAGATAGATGCGCTCAAGAGTTTATTATCAAGTCAAACTATTGGAGATACTTTACGGGTAGTCCAACAATCATTGAACCTTTAGTTGAGCAACAAATGAATCCCGAATATACTTCGGAGGCTCAATTAAATTCATTCTTGACAATTTGGATGAATAACTTTAATGTTAAATACCCTAATTTCAAACTCGCTTTAATTAGAGTGTAAATAAAAAAATAAAGAAATGAAATTTGATAATTTTTCAGCAGTAGATGAAGGCTTCCAAAATTTTGGAGGCTCAAATTATGCAAATGTTGCGGGAACAACCACATCGGTTGACCCTAATAGCATCATGGCTCTTACAACGGCAAAACAACAAGGTGGGTTAATAGACCAAAATAACACTCCTTATTCTACGCCCCCGATTATTGGTGGTTGGAATACATCGACATTAAATAAATTTATTGCTTTTCCATCCGCATCAAAGCCAAATAGAAAGTTAGTTCTTTCTTATCAAGCACATATACCCAATATTCAAGCATTTAGTGCCAATCAAGTTTTGCCTAATTTTACACCACTTACAAATAATTCCGATTTAGCAGTAAGGGTTGGAAATAAGATAGTTAGTTATCTAAACAATAGTGTAAGTCTTGTAAATGCTTTGACAACTTTGAAGAATAATTTATCATCTCCAAATCTTACCTCACAACAATATTCTTTCTACTTAAATAACTACTACACCTCTTTGGCAAGTGTAAGTGAGTTGGCAAGAAATGTTATGGTTGGAACTGCTACCATTAAAGCACCCGCTAATCTTTATAGATTATACGTTTACATTAAAAACAATTAAAAACAAATAATATGAAGTTCGATTTCAACTTACAAGACCCCAACACTTTTTTGGGTGGTCAAAACGTACACAACTTGATTATCATCGGATTGCTTGGCTTCTTGGTTTACAAGAGCGTAAAGTAATCAAAATTTAAACAAGGAAAGCACGACACCCCATATTGGGGTTTTCGTGTTTAACACAACATAAAATGAAAAATTTAATTATCATTGCGCTATCAATCATTTGTATCTTCTTTATTTTTAAGGGATGTGCAAGAAAAAACATAATTGACGAACTATCGGATAAAGTAGAGTTGCTTGAGTTTACTTCCGAAGGTCTTAACACGCAAATTCGTCAAGAAATTACAAAAAACGGAGAGTTAATAGCCAAAACCGATGTTTTGAGTATTGAAAACAAGCAACTAAAGGATAAAATCAAGAATAAGGATTTGAAAAATATCCAATCAAGTGTAAAGTTTATTGCAAAAACTATACACGATACGATTATTATGTATAGAAAAGACACAATTCTTATACATGATGGAGTCAAAATAAAAGCAGAATACTTTGAAAAGGTAGATAAGTGGATAACGCTGAAAGGCTTTTTAGATTCAAATAAGGTTCATATCGATACATTAGCTATTGTAAATGACTTTGATGTTCAGTTAGGGCAAGAGAAAGATGGTTGGTTCAAAAAAAAGAACGTAGTAATCATTCAATCCAAAAACCCACATACTAAAATTGATTCGATTAAGCCATACGTTTTCCCCGAAAAGAAAAAATGGTATCAGCGTGATGGTTGGAAAATCATTGGTACGGCATTATTAACTTCATACCTTTTCATAAGATGAATTTATCTGCGGAAGTCATATCTACGGCAACGGGTTCTACATTAGACAACGCTGAAAAATTTAGACCATACTTAAATCGCTATATGCGTAAGTATGAAATTAATACACCACAAAGGGTGATGGCTTTTTTATCTCAAATAGGTCACGAGTCTGCAAAACTTTCCACAACACAAGAGTTTGCAAGTGGAAGCGCATACGAGGGTAGAAGTGATTTGGGTAATACAAATGCGGGAGATGGCGTAAAATTTAAGGGCAGAGGTCTAATACAAGTTACGGGGCGTTTTAATTATCAAAATGTAAAAGAATATTTTGGTTGGGATGTAGTAAATAATCCCGAATTATTACAAGAACCCGAAAAGGCAACGGAAGTTAGTGCGTGGTGGTGGTCAAATAGAATTAGAGGCGGTAAAAATCTTAACCAATGGTCGGATGATTTAGACCCAACAAAAAGTGTTTACGATGGAAATAATAACTATGTTTTCACCGAAATAACAAAAGCAATCAATGGTGGAACAAATGGTTTGAGTGATAGACAAAATTTATTTGAAAAGGCTCGGAGTCAATACGATAAAATCAAGAAGATGATTGGTAGTTTCGCAACTTTTTGGTGGTTGATACCTATTGCACTATTTGGTACTACAATGGCTATATTATACTTTAGACAAAAAAATAAAAATTGATATGAAAAACAAATGGATATGGATTTCTTTAGGAGTTGCAACGGGTGGTACGGCTCTATTCTTTCTTGGAAGATTCATTAAGAATCAATATTTTCCAACTCCTTTAGATGAAAAGGATATTAATAATGCGGGAAGACAAAATCAAGGCGGTACGCCTTCAACATCAACATCTTCGGCATTGCCTCCAACTCCTTTTAAAAATGCAACGGAAGGAAATGCATTTCGTGCTTGGATAAATGACAATTATCCCGACTATGCTCGACAAATTGACCTTGATAGAACGGGTGAATATGACAATTCTTATATCCGTAAAGCGTATGTAAAATACGGAGTGGCATATCAACAAGCTCTAACAAGTGGAACTGCGGTTGCTAAACCTACAAGTGCAGACTTTACCAAATTGAGTGCTGTGGTTGGTGCTTTTCCTAAATTGGTAAACAATTCAAATAAATTACAAATAGCTACATCAAATGATAGACCAAGAATATTGATTGACTTTTATCCCGAAGGATTAATGATAGTTCAAAAAGATTCATCTTATTGGTCTTCGATTTATGCAAAAGTTTCGGGAAGTTGGAAAATACAAAACGGAAATGCGGTATTAGACTTTGATGGAGGGGTTTATACCCTTACACCAACTGATAACAATGCTATTTGGGGAATGTTGAAAGATGGTGGTTATTTGAGTGTTCAAGACGGCTCTTTTGTTCCATTTATAGGTCAAGGCAATATGTATCAACAAACAAAAATGCCAAAGCATATTCAAGGAACAATCAATAATAGAGGTTCTTTGTTAGGAAACTTAGAAGATGAATTAGAGAATTTCTGATGACCGATAGGAATAGAAAAATATTAAAAGTTGGATTGGTTTGGGCAACATTGTTTGTGTTCGTAAGAGTTTATGCTCAAAAAGGCGGGTACAAAGGTTTGTCTATAACAAATAAATCCGATGACTTGCAAAAACTTTTTGAAACTTTTAAGACTAATGATTACGATAAGTTTTTAACTACAAGTGGTTTTTTAGAGCCTAAAGGTTGGGTTGAAATGAATTTTCCAACTCCTTTTGGCAATATGAAACAAAAGTTCTTTGAAGATGGTACATATCAGCTAACGACTTATGGTGGGCAAACTTATGATGGTACATGGAGTATCGATGGAACTATCAATATTTCGGGATTGGGAATGTACAATGAGGGTGGGAATATAGCCACTACCGCAATGGGTTTGAATACTGCACTTATCTAATCTAAAAGTCTATGAAACAATTAACCTTTGAAGATTTTTTACCGCAAGAATATCCTTTGATACAACATACGATGATTAATGCAATCATTGATTTGGTTAATGCTGACATTAAAGAGAAAGGATTACAAAGCGCAATCTTTGAAACTCAAAGGATTATAAAAGTTTTGAAGCAAAATAACCCTACGGAAGTGCAATACGAATTGATAAATTTGTATCAAGATATAATATCTAAATTGACGAGATGAATAAAAAATATTTGATATTAGGCGGAGTCCTTATTGCCGTTGCGGGAATAGGATATTTGCTCTACAAGAAATTTGTCACCGATAAAGTTACAAAAATGGCAACGGAAGTTGACCAAGATATAGCACAAGCTGAAGCTATGGCTATGGCTCAAGCAGAATCTATGTTGAGTCCTACAAAACCCGATATGGTAGTTACAAGTTCTTCGGGTTCACCCGTTGTGGCTTATACCCCATCGGGCGAACCACTTACTAATGCAGAATTGTTGCAACAATACATGAATAAATAAAAATAAAAAAATGGCTGAATCAAGTTCAACACAAGGAAAAAAAGGCAAAAAGAATAAGAATTTACTTATTGCTTTAGGTATAGGAGTCGTAGGAGTAGCAATATTCTTAATCATGCGAAGAAAAGCATCAAGTAATGTATTCCTAAACATTACAAATTATCCCGCATCAAAATATGCACCGCTTACTGATGCTCAAATCAAGGCAAAACTTGATGAAGCGAATGGTTTAGTGGCAAGTAAAGGTGTGGATGGTGCTATTTCTGACTTGCAATCTCAAATTGCATCTTACGAAGCGCAAGGAACTCCCGAATCTTTGGCTTATGCTCAATTATTGAAAGACTTTGTTTCAGATTTGCAATTGCAACAAGCAAATGAAATTAGAAGTGCATCTATGGCACCTATGAGTAGTGGTTCTATGACAACTACGAGTAATGGTTCTATGACAAGTTCGGGAAGTGGTTCTATGTCAATCGCTGATAATGCTATGGTCAATGATGGAACAAATGTTACAATACCAAGTACAAGCGGAAGTGCAATGGTTGACAACATTCTCGGAGAAACAAAATCAACGATTACACCAAGTCCTTTAACAAATCCCGCCTTACCACAATTGAATGCTGATGTTTTCAATTTAGAAACTTATGGCGGAATAATACCACAAGCAACAATTGATAGTCGTTTACAACAAGCTAATGCAAGTGTTTTAGCTAATGGTGTTCCCGCTACTGTATCAAGTTTATTAGCAGAGTCAAACACATTAGCAAATTCTACAAATGCAACCGACAAAGCAGTAGCGCAATTGCTTTATGACATGGCAGTTACTTTAGACATTGCAAATAATCCCGCAAACGCTTCTAAATATGCAGTTGTTAGAGATGCTAATTATTGGAGAAATTATTATTTGAGTAGACCATCTACCTTTGATTTATCAAGAGAACTATATTTGAAATGGACATCAAGAGGTATTAAATTTACCGAACCAACCGAGTCACAATATGGACCATTACCATATACATCATCAAGAACTAATTTCTTAAAAAATCTTGTTACAACCAACGGAAGAGAAGCGGTACTTTCTAATGTTATTTTCAACCTAACTCCTTCGGGTAATATTGTTTCCAATAGGACTCCCGCCTTAAGAAATCATACAAATTGGCAGACAACATAAAATAATAAAATGGATAAGAAAATAATTTACGGAATAGGTGGGGTCGCAGTAATCGGAATTATTGCTTACCTCTACAATAAGAAAAAAGCCGATGATGCTACGAAAATTACCACAACGGCAGAAGCACCTACGACTAATACGGGTTTGATTACCCCTCCCGTAGTTGATGAGCCAAATCCAATTATTGATACCAATGTTATCATCAATCCCGATGGAACTTTGGTAGATACGAGTCTTATAAGTATTTCAACATCACCAAATACTTCATCGAATACAACAACATCATCAGCAACGCCTTCTAAAGACATTATAGCAATGACTTCTACCCCTACAAGGGCATTTGATGGTGGATTTGACTATTTTTTAGGAAAAGGAAAAGGGAAAAAAAGATTACAATATGCTAATGATGGTGGTATTGACCCCGTTTTAGGATTTTAATTAAAAATAAAAAAAGAAAAAGAATATGTTAAGTGGTTTCGCAAACAATAATCGTGGATTCATAAATCGCACGAGAGCAATTAATCAAAATTTTGCTAACGCAATTGGTTCGGGTAAATTAATTGACCCCAAAATACTTGGATATACGCCAAAAAAATGTTCTGCGGGTAGTTGTCCAACGGGTTTATGTTGTTTAAGAAATGGTACTTTGGTATCAACGGGAGAAACTGCTAATTGGTGCATCTCTTGTGCCGATTTTTCAAAATTCGATGGTGGATTTGCTAATGCTATTGGAACTCCTACGAAGTTTAACCCCGTAGGTTATGTACCTTCAAAATGTGTCGGAGGTCGTTGCCCTTCGGGTATGTGTTGCTTAAAAAACGGAACAAATATTGCAACGGGTGTCACCGCAGATTGGTGTGTTCCATGTAGCGATTTCCAAAAATTTGATGGTGGATTTAACTATGCACATGGTGGATTTCACTATGCACATGGTGGATGTGGTGATAACGGAATGTTAGGATTATAATGAACCCACAACTTCGCTTAAATAGTGATGGTAGCTATTCTTACGGCTCGGACTCATTAGGTTGGGCAACGAGTTTTAATCGTGATATAGCAAAACAAAAATATGAGAACGGGTCATTTGACCCCGTTCCTTATACTCCTTTGTCCACTACGCCTCAAGTTACTAATTATCAAGCGGGTCAAACAACACCAAGCGGAGGTTTTTTGAGCGATATTGATGCACAAGAACTAAATCAAATAGGAGGCACATTAAATACAATTGCCAATGGTTTTTTGCAATTACAACAATCCTTTAACAACGCTCAAACACAAGCAGAAAAAGACTCTCTTGCTTTACAAATGGAAACGCTAACCCAACAAAGGTTAGAAGCGGAAAAAAGGTTGAAAGAAGTACAAGATGCTTATGGTATCACATCTCCAAAATACACCACACAACAAATTATTGGAATTATCGCTTTATCTTTTGGTGGTCTTGCTCTTATTGGTGCTTTAACATATTTCATAATCAAAAAAACTAAAAAATAATGGCTTACGATATTATTGGTAATATAACGGATAAAATTAAAGGCGACCCCATAGCAGGGGCAATAGTTGTTGATATTCTTGATAATAATCAATACACCGCTTCCACAACCGCAGATGGTAATGGTTATTATGAAATAAAGCCACAAAACAATCGTTTGGTTTTTAAAGCAACGGGATATTTTGATAAAGTTATTGACTTGTCATCTTTTGGAAATCAGCCTATCAATCTTGATGTTCAAATGGATGAAAATACAACGGATAAAAAAATTTTAGATATAGTAGATACTAAAAAATCAGCGAAAAAATATTTAGTTGGTGCAATTACTGCTTTAGTTTTTAGCGGTTCTACATTCGCTTATGGCAAAAAGATAGGCATGGATAACAAGATATTAGCTATGACGACTTTGGGAATGGGTGCTTTGGGGTATTTGGTAGGTAGTTCGAGTTACCTTTTGTATCTCAAGAAGAAATCTGAAAAAGAAAACGCAGAATAAAATGAAAAAAAAAGTACAATTTGCAAAAGATTATACAACACAAATTTCCGTTGGAGGAGTTGTTGGTGTTGAAAACAAAACATTTAAGGCGGGAGAAATTTATAATGGAAGTTTACCTATTGGTGGAGCAAGTGTTGTTAGAATTGAATTGTTTGACACATCAACACTAATGCAAGGCGCAAGTCGTTACGTTGAAATTCCTTATGATGTTCTTGTCCTTGATGCTAATGGTGTTCCAAAAGATGTGACCAATGACCCTTTGGCTATTGAAAGAGCAAATCAAGCAACTTCAACTAATCAAGGAAATACAACTAATTGGAAGACTTTAGCGATTGTAGGCGGGGTTATTGCGGTGGGTTACTACTTGTTCAAAAAGAAGATAATTTAAAATAAAATGGAAGAACTTACAGAAAGTCAAACAAAACGCATACAAAACATTGATTTTGCGATAGCGGGATTAGCATTGTTAGGAAGTATAGGAGGTATCATGTACGCAAAAAAAAGTGGTGGCGGGGCATTACGATACGTTGGCTATTGGATTGTTGGAGGTTTGGCAATTGGAGTGCCATCACGTTTAATAGCATTGCCTTTTAAAAACAATATAATTAAAAACGGATAAAATGAAATTTCAATTTGCAAAAGATTATACTACACGAATTTCCGTTGGGGGAGTTGTTGGTGTTGAAAACAAAACATTTAAGGCGGGTGAAGTTTATGAAGGTTTTTTTCCTATTGGTGGCGTTCCATATACATTGACGATAAAATGGGGAAATGAAAATCCTTTAATGCAAGGTTATATTCCGTTTGCATACAATGTTCCTTATGATGTTCTTGTTCTTGACGCTAATGGTGTTCCTAAAGATGTAACGAATGACCCTTTGGCTATTGAAAGAGCAAATCAAGCAACTTCAACTAATCAAGGAAATACAACTAATTGGAAGACTTTGGTTATTGTAGCGGGGGTTATAGCCGTTGGTTACTATCTAATAAAAAAGAAGATAATTAAAATCAATTAATACTCGGCATTTCGTTTTTCATGTTTCGCAAAAAAAAGTAATGGGTAATTAGGTTTTGGTTAAGTATTCATATTACCTTTGCGACAAGTCTTAAATGCTAACGTTTTCCATACGTTTGTTTTTTATTGATTTATTGATTAACGAAGAACCCTTTGCAATGGCAAGGGGTTTTTTGTTGCAAAAAAATACCCCCAATCGGGGGCATCTCATTTAGGGAGTTTTCCATCTATCCCTATCATCAATCCACTTTGCCAATTCTAATATTTCGTATGAAGTCACATCAAAATTTTTCTTTGGATAAGCAATCACATCATTTTTGTAAATCAACAACGCACGTTTTAGTATGGCTAACTGCTTTTCACTAATCGTAATTGAAAAGTGTCTGTCGTAATTCTCACTCATCTCGTTTAAGTTTTTCCTCGTCAAATAATCCTTCTTCTTGTTCATACTTGCTTTCATCTTTTTTCCAAGATGAAGTGTCAACTTTAACCTCTTTGGTTGCTTGGAAAAGTTCGGTGGGGTCTAATTCTTCTTCCTTTTTACTTTTTTTATCTTCGTAAGGCTCATCGTAATCTTCAATAGTGGGCGCATTCTTAATTCCAATAAACAACCATGCTCCAATTGAAAATACAAATGCTAAAAAAGAAAGTAAAAAGTAATCCATATCCATAACGACAAATTTATAAGCTATTCGTCAAAGTTAAGGTCAAACAAGCTACTTTTTGCATTAGATTTTACGATTGGATTATTTTGCTCTTCGATATTTATTGCTTCTGCTACCTCTTCTAACTCCGTTCCGCTTACAAGCAACTTAAAATGTCGTCTAATCACCGTTTTCTTTATCATCTCTTCCTCCCACATATTCCATGCGCTCCATTTCTCACCTTTGTTTTTAGAAACATTCCGAACTTTATCGACCTCCCACATTGGCATAAAGCAATAAACATTCTCTCCCGTAGTTAAAACCGCTCTTGAATACACTCCAATAGCCTTTCTATTGCGTTGTTCTGCTTCGGTGGTTGCGTGGTATGGAATATGGTGTAAAGTTCCATTAGCGGGGTCGTAATTGAACTCCTCGTCTTGATAAACTACGAATGCATCAATGTATTTACACCCACCACTCTTTTTTAAGATGGAAATTAAACCCATATAACTCACTTCAAGAACACATTTGTTGTCTCTTGGAATTAAATGAGCCAATTTCAAAGCGGGATTAAGCGTGATATTCAATCTACCAACATTCACAACGGAATCGGTAATCGAATCTATTGAGCATTTCTGCAAAGATGGACTTTTTGAAATCAGTTGCTTGGCAAATCCAAGTTCCTTAATGGCTTGGTCTTCCCCAATTAAGGAAATAACTTTCTTGTAAGCGTAGTTCAACGCCTCTTGAACCTCTTTTGAAACAACTTCAAAAGATTGGTTAGTTGGTTTTTCTAAATTTTTCATACGAATTGATTATTGATTTTACGATTTTAAGTTCGGTTTCGATTTTATCTTTAGAAACATTCATCATCTTTTGTTTCTTATAGAATCCATCAATGATAAATTCCTCTTGGTTTGCTCTTAAAAAAGACTCTAAACCAATTGAATAGTGTTTTAGGTATAAAATAAAATCTACTTCCATTACGATACTTGTATTTTTTTAATTAAAGGAACATCAATCTTGGTTGGGCATTCATCCCTTACAAAACATTCAAGACAACGCTTCATTTGTGGTCTTGCCAAATCTTCACTTGTTTTCCAAATAAAGTTTTTGTTGAAATACTCATACGCTTGGTTGACTTGTTCTTCGTGCGAATCTAACCTATCGGGGTTTACTTCCACTTCAAAAATCTTTGCATTGTTTTCATCGGTAGTAGAAAAAACAAAGAAATAAAATGGAACATCATCTATACCCCACTCTTGTCTTGCCAACATTTTGTATTGTACTGCTTGAATAGTTAGGTGTTGTGCTTCGGGAGAGTCGGGGTTTTCAAATTTCTCATCTCCCCATCCAAATTTTTCCCAACGATTATCTATTTGAGCAGTTGTTTTAATATCAATGATAACCTTTTTACCATCCCACATACCAATAATGTCGGCAATACCATTTGCTTTTGGATGATTGTCGAAACTATAACCCGTTTCAAGGATTTCAATACCATAAGCCTTTATGATATTGTGGTAGTGTTCCAATTGTTTTTCTAATCTGCGATAACCAACTGACAACTCACCACTCTTTAGCGTTTCGGTTTTTGGCTCTTCTCCGTTTCGTGGCAATTGCCCCGTTGCTTTCCATTCAAACCAATTGCCCATATCCATTTGTGGACTTGGTGTTTCGGATTTATTTGCGATATATTTCGCAACTATTTTCAATCCGCATTGTTCGCCAATCTTGTAGGAGAACAACTCTTTCAGTAATGACTGACTAATCTTCGTAACTTTCATATAGTATATTGTTTTGTTTAGAGCAATGTGTAGTTTAGGTAAGGGGTGCATCAATGGATGCCCCCTTGCTTATTTTCCAAGCATTATAGGTCAAATTTATATCCCTATTTGATGCATAAATACCCTTCATTCTTTGGTCTTTATTATCCCACCAAACGAGCCTTTTACCATCATACTTTTGGAAGTCTATTATGTGATGTTTGACATTATACCCCTTATCCATTAAAAAATTTTTCGCAACATTCATCGCCTTAACATCAACAAAAACACAATCCGTTAAGAACATATAAAAGTTATCTCGCATCAAATGAAAACACTCCAACATTATTTCGTGAGTGTGGTTAATTATTTGCCAATAGAAAGGAGAATACTTACTATGGTATTCAAAGTCTTGCCATCTATGCACACAAACCCCATTTTCGTATTCCTTAT
>Ga0181357_1000944_pt1 | contig 11368 bp, 18 predicted proteins | sample Fa13VDMM110DN_FD_130094 | JGI IMG/M metagenome (GOLD analysis project Ga0181357, IMG submission 130094) | Freshwater viral communities from Lake Michigan, USA - Fa13.VD.MM110.D.N | ecosystem: Environmental > Aquatic > Freshwater > Lake | place: USA: Michigan | collected 2013-09-24 | reverse complement strand
TTGTAACAGACCAGGACAAGATATCAGATATGCCTTAGATGATTCTAAAATAAAATCTTTAGGTTGGATGCCTAAAAAGTTGTTTAATCAAGAAATAGATAGTATAGTTAAATATTATAAAAATAAATTTATATGGTAAGAGTAGCAGATTATGTAACTAAATTTCTAGAAAATAAAGGTATTAAACATGTATTTGCAGTTACTGGAGGAGGAGCTATGTTTTTAAATGATGGTTTAGCTAAAAGTACCAATATAAAGGGTATTTTTAACCATCATGAACAGGCTTGTGCTATGGCTGCTGTTGGTTATTCAAAAGTAAATAATAAAATAGCAGTTGTAATGCCTACAACAGGTTGTGGGGGAACAAATACAATTACTGGATTATTAGATGCATGGCAAGACAGCGTAAAAGTAGTATTCATATCAGGTAATGTTAATAAAAAAGAAACTACCTATAATACAAATATACCTTTGAGAAAATTTGGAGTACAAGAAGCAAATATAGTTGAAATTGTAAAACCAATTACTAAATATGCTACTATGATTACTGATGCCAATTCTATTGCTTATGAATTAGAAAAAGCATTTACTATATGTGAATCAGATAGACCCGGTCCTGTCTGGATAGATATACCTTTAGATATTCAAGGTACTTTTATAGAAGAAAATAATCTAGAACATTACACCCCAGAACTAAATACCCTTACTAAAGATTTAGATTATACTATTTTTGAACAATATTTAAAAGAATCAAAACGCCCTGTTGTAATTGCTGGGTATGGGATTCATTTATCTAATGCTAAAGATGAATTTGTTAAATTTGTTGAAAAATATAATTTACCAGTTACATTTACTTATTTAGCAATTGATTTATTACCATCAAATCATCCCTTATATGTTGGTAGATTAGGTACTAAAGGAGACAGAGCAGGTAATTTTGCAGTTCAAAATAGTGACTTAATAATTTCATTAGGTAGTAGTCTAAGTATATCAGTTACTGGATTTAGATATGAAACATTTGCTCGTGAAGCTAAAAAATTTGTTGTTGATATAGATGTTAATGAACATAAAAAACCAACTATAAAAATAGACCACATAATGCAAGCTAATGTTAAAAATTTCTTACTTGAATGTAAAGTAGATTATATAACAAATCAAGAATGGGTAAATAAATGCGTTAGTTGGAGAAATAAATGGCCAGTAATGATTGATGATTATAAAAATACAACTAATGGAATTAATATTTATTATTTTTTAAATAAATTATCAAAATATAATAAACCAGATGCTATAACTATCAGTGATGCTGGATCTGCATATTATACAACATCTCAGGCACTCCAAATTCAACAACAACAACGTTACATCACTTCAGGAGCTCAAGCAGATATGGGATTTACCTTACCTGCATCTATTGGTGCAGCAATTGCTTCTAATAGCAAAAATATAATAGGAATTACAGGAGACGGCTCATTTCAAATGAATATTCAAGAATTACAAACTATAGTTAATTTTAATTTACCAATTAAAATATTTGTATTAAATAATGGAGGTTATTTATCTATTAGAAATACAATGGATAAATTTTTTGAAAGTAGATATTATGGAACTGATAGTAAATCAGGATTAACATTTCCTGAAATTGAAAAAATAGCATATGCTTATGGATTACCTTATTATAAATTAGAAACTTCTGAAGATTTAGATGATAAATTAAATAAAATCCTATCAAAAGAAGAATATGCTTTGATAGAAGTAATTTGTCCTTTTAAACAAGATGTCATACCTTCATCCTCAGCAAAACAAAATGAAGAAGGAAAAATAGTATCTCAACCATTAGAAAATATGTTTCCGTTCCTAAGTGAAGAAGAATTTAAAAATGAAATGATTATAAAATCTATATAATGAAAAAAACAATACTTACTTTTAAAAACATGAAAAGAAAAGGTGAACCTATTACATGGATCACTGCTTATAGTTATCCAATGGCTTTTGCTGCTGAAAAGGCAGGAATTGACATGATATTAGTGGGAGACTCAGGAGGAATGGTTGAATTAGGATATCTAACAACTAACCCCGTTACTATGGATGAAATGATTCAACTTGCTAAAGCCACCCGTAAAGGTGCACCTAATACATTTATTGTAGGGGATATGCCTCAAGGTTCATATGAAATATCAGATGAAGTAGCAGTTAAAAATGCTATGAGATTTATAAAAGAAGCAGGATGTGATGCCATCAAATTAGAAGGAGGATTAAGAGTAGCTAGTAGAATTGAAGCTATCACTAATGCTGGTATTATTGTAGTAGGTCATTTAGGGTTAACTCCTCAATCTACTGCTTCTTTTGGAGGATATAAAGTACAAGGCAAAACTATAGAAAGTTTTGAAGAAACAATAAAAGATGCTTTTACTATCCAAAAAGCAGGAGCTGAGTTATTGTTATTAGAAGCAATGCCTGCTCAATCAGCAGAACAAGTAGCTAAACAACTAAATATCCCAGTATTAGGAATAGGAACTGGGCATTTAGTAGATGGGCAATTAATTATAATGCATGATTTGTTAGGTTTCTATCCTAATTTCAGACCATGGTTTGCTAAATGTTATATTCCACAAGTGATTAATAAATATAAAAATATAATTGATCAACAAACAGATTTAAAAAAATTCGGGATTGATACTAAAGAAGATGGATTAAATTCTCTTGTTTATTTAGCAATTAATGAATACATTAATGAGGTGAAAACAAAACAATTTCCTTTAGAAGATTATACATACCCTATTAAATCTGAAGAACTAGAAAATATTAAAAAATCATCAATATGGAAACAATAAAGGTATTAATTACAGGAGCTCATGGGTTTTTAGGTAGTTCATTAGTAAGTTATTTTGAAAGATTCAATTTATTTGCTTATCAAAATCCTCAATTATATCCTCAACATTTAGAAATCATTCCTTTATCTAGAAAAGAATTAGATTTAACTAATAAAAACCAAGTTGATGAGTTTTTTAAATCTAATAAAATAGATATAGTATTAAATACATCAGCTTTAGGAGGAAAAAGAAAAATTATTGATAAACAAGATATAGTCTATGATAATATTTTAATGTTTGAAAATTTAGCTCGTCATAATGATAAATTTAAGTTTATGGTTAATTTTGGAACAGGGGCAGAGTTAGATAGAGAGCAAGGATTCAGTAATGTGTCTGAGGAAGAAGTCATTAATCGTTTACCTTTAGATTATTATGGGTTTTCTAAAAATATAATTGCTAAACGCATAATAGATTTAAACACAAATATACATAATTTTAGAATATTTAATGTATTTAGTGAATCAGAGATTTCTGATCGTTTTATAAAGTCCAATATTTTAAATTATAATAAAAAAGAACCAATAATTATCCATCAGAATAAATATTTTGATTTTTTTTGGATATATGATATAATACAGGTTATAAATCATTATATTCAAAATTACAATGAAAATTTACCCAAAACCTTAAATATGGTTTATAAAAATAAAAAAACACTATACGATGTTGCTTCTTTTATAAATACCCTAGATTTACATGAAGTGCCTATTAATATTATAGACAATAATCCTGGTCCAGCATACACAGGAAATAGTAATCAGATTGATTTATTAGGAATTAATTTTGTAGGATTAGAAACAGGAATTAAAGAAGTTTATAATAGATTAAAATGAATATAACAATAACATACCACATAATGCCCTGGGAAATAGATTATGTTTTATTAACATTTTCACAACTAAAGAAATCTAAATATTATCTTACAGATGATGTTAATATAACTATTGATAGTGTTTTAAATTTATCTTCATATTTGATTAATTGGGAAGAAAGTAAATTACCTAAAGAATATTTTATTGATAAATATAATCAACTTTCCATATTACTTTCTGATTATACTCACAATAAAAAAATATATGAAGGAGATAAAATATATGGTCATTTAGATTTACAAAGAGAATGTATTCGTAAAGAAACAGATTATTATATTAGTATATGTCCTGATATGTATTTTAGTGAATATTTATTAGCTTATCTTATAGAAAGTACTAAACAAATAAAGAATAAATATTTTGTAATAACTCCACAAATTTCTAAAGTTGGAGATGCTGATTGGGATGAAATAACAGATCCTAAATATGTTAGTATACCGTATAATGAATATCTTAATGTAGATATATTCGATGTTATTCATAATAATACAAATTCTGATCAAGAAAAATTATTATATCCTACTCAAAAAAGTAAATGGGCTGGATGGTTTGATTTATATAGTAAAGAATTTTATGAAGAAATATGTCCCATTCAAGATGATTGGAAAGGATATGGCCCATGGGATTGGTATTCTTTAATAATTACAAATAATATTAAATCACAAGGTGTTGATTTTCAACAATATCTTTTAAGAGGGGAAACCATATGGATGTATTCATCTGGACCATTAGTTGGGGAAAAAATAGATGGTTTTTCTAAATATTATAAGGATATGTTAGTAATAAATAATATACCTAATCAAAGAATACAATTTGAATCTAAGATGCAAGAATATTTACAAAAAGGAATACAAAATTTAAAAAATAAAAAAATAATATAATGGAAAAATACGAAAATTTAGGAGAAATACTTTTTAAAAGTTCAACAGATAAAAATACTACACACAAATATGGGGTTACTTATGATCTGGTATTTAATTCTCAATATTTAAAACTAAACCGTCCTTTAAAAGTTTTAGAAATAGGTGTAAGTCTATTTGGAGATGGATCTGTAGGTCCATTATCAGAAATAAAATATATAGAAAAATATGTAGGGATAGATAATAAAGAATATATTGGTGTTGCTCCTAATAATAAAGTAGCAATATATGCCGGACCTGAGTATGATGCTTATAAGAAAGAAACTATTCAATTTATACAAGAAAAGGAGGGAAAATTTGATATTATTATAGATGATGGTCCCCACACTTGGGAATCACAAAAATGGTTTTTTGAGAATTATTATGATTTATTAAATGAAGATGGAGTTTTACTTTGTGAAGATATACACCAAAGTTTTTACAATGAATTACAATTATTGAGTAAAAAACTAAAATTATATGTGTTAGATTTAAGGATAAATAATAATCCTAATGGAGATGAGATTATAGCTTTACGTTTTAAAAATAAAATTAAAAAGAATGCAATAGTTATACCTACTTATAATTCATTACTTAAAAATGAACAATATAATACTTGTATTAAAACATGGAGATATTATTGTTCCAAACATAATATTGAATTACATTTATTAGAAGGAGAAAAATATTATAATGAATCCCCAGACTACGCAGCTATGTGTTATGATAGGTGGACAGATGTTAACTTTCCAATATCTGATTATGATAGAATAACATTTGTAGATGCTGATACTATTGTAAGATGGGATTTTGATAATTTTAATCAAATGTTTGAAGATTCTGATTTAGGCATTGTAGTAATTGAAGATCAAGGTGGACCTCATATTAAACCATATCATGTTAACCAGTGGTTAAAATTTAAACCTGATGCTCTTTCTATTGTAAAAAATTATTTTAATGCTGGTTTTGTTTCTATGAAATCATATCATTTATCACGATTACAAAACGTAATTGGTCTTTATAAAGAATATTATTACACTAATAAAGATATTAACAGTCATGTTGAAGGTATAGGTAAAAAGGATGGTATTAGAATAGATGCTATGGATCAAACAGCAATTAATATTTCGTTACAAGATTTATTTCCAAATGATGTTACTTTTGTACAAAAAGATTTTAATTGTCAAGTACCTTATTTATTTAAGGATAAAAATGATTTTGAAAATAATTATCATAGCTTTGATTTTTTAAATAAAGGGGGTATATTTCATTTTGGATCTGTAACATTAGCTAATACTAATTTAATAAATGAATTTTGGACTAACTTTAAAACACATTACAAATGATATCATTAGTAGCACCAGTAGGAAATATAAAAAGTAAATATGCTATCAACTTGAGAAAAAATATTGAAGAATTATACCCTGATAGAAACGAAGTTGAAATAATAATATATGAAAATAATAATGTTACTTTAGGTACTAAATACAATATGGCTGTTGATATAGCTAAAGGAGAAAAAATTATTCTTCTTCATGATGATATGATATTAAAACCTGGATTTGTAGAGTTAATGGATAAATATATTGAAAAAAATAAAATTGTAACTTATACGAGAATAGAACCACCAATATACAATGATACATACCCAGGCAAAGTAATTGAAAATTGTGGATTTGATTTAGAAGACTTTAATCAGGAGAAATTTTATAATATTAAAATTGAGGATAAAGTAATTTCTGGAGGTTCTCAAATATTTTTTGGATGTTTAAAAGAAGATTATATTGGGTTTGATGGGAATACATTTAAAATGTTCTGTGAAGATGATGATATACATCTGAGATATAAATTGGGGGGATTTGAAAATATAATATGTGCCGCTCAAGTATATCATTTTGTAAGTAAAACATCTCGAGCTACAAATAATTACCAACAAATAGAATTAAATTCAAATCGTAATTTTATTCGTAAATGGGGTAATAGAAATCCAAAGGTAAAATATAATATTGCTTATGTTGTTAAAAATTGTAATTCACAACTACTTGAGGTATTAGAACCATGGTGTGATAGAATTTATATTGAAGATGATATGCATGTTTTAATAGATTCATACATAGAACAAGAACAACCAAATACTTCATTTAATTTAACTAAACGAGTATTTCATGTTAAACATAACTACCCTGAAGGTGAAAATGACATTGTTGTTGAATTTGATGCTACTCAATTAACACAACAATCATTTCAACTATTACAACAACTCCCAGATATTATTAAAGAAAGTGGAGAAGTAGGAGTATTTGAATTAGAAATATTTAAAATAAAAATTCAAAATATTTGGGAATATCAAAATGATTTAATATATTTAGAAAAATAAAAATTATGAAAGAAATACTTAAAGAAACTATTGGATTTACTATATTTACAGGGTTTTGTATTTACGGAATTTATTTACTAGATAATAATGCCATCCACTCAGATAAACCATTAACCCCAACAATAGAATTAAAAATAAAAGATAATAAAGTAGATACAATATATGTTTACAGACTAAAATAAAAATTATGTTATACGGATTTTACAGTAAATTAGACCCAAACCAAGAGATAATTAATCGTTTGATTAATATATCACGATTAAATGCAGCTGAACACTTCGCATCTAAAAAACAATTAGATTTAAAATCATTTTTAAAAATATACGGAGTTAAAAAATTAAGATAATGGATATAAAAAATTTTGGCCAACGTCTTAAATTAGAAGAATCTAAGACATCGAGAGTAAAAAAAGAGAAAGAAGTATTTATTGAGACTATAACATTGTTAGAACATTGCCTTCAACGCTCAGATATTTTGTATAAAGAATTTAACATTGATATTTATTCGTATGAAGAATATTTCATTAAAATAATTGAGAATTTATTTTTACTTAAATATGGTGAAGTAGTAACTGAGATAATGATTTGGTATTTATATGACAGGGTTGACGAAAATGGAAAAGTATACCCTTTAATATATGAAGAAGAAGAAAAACCATCAATCGAAATAAAAATTAAAAACCCAACAGACCTATGGAAGTTTATAGATAAATTATTAAAACGAAATTATGAGTGAGTTAATTAAATATTGTAAATGCGGAGTACAAATTCCCGAAGCTAGATTAAAAATTTTACCTAATACACACACATGTGTCAATTGTTCTGATGTACAGACTAAAAAACCAGTTATAATACAACGTGGAAAAGGTGATCATACTTATACTGAAACTGTAGTTTTAGACCATGAGGAATATGTTAAGTATGTTGAAGAAGAAAATAAATTTAAAAAACGTATGTCATCAGGATTAGATATTCCTAATATGTAAATTATGCCTAAACCTCGCCCACTAAGTAAGCAAGATATATTGGCTGCTATGAGTCAAACAAAATCGAATCGTAGCGCTGCTAGATATATCAATTGTAGCTATATTCATTATAAGAAATGGGCTAAATTTTATGAGGCTACTGATGAAAACTATTCCAATCTATTTGACCAACATAAAAATCAGGCTGGTAAAGGAATACCTAAATTCTTAAGTAATACACCTTGGGGTAGAAAAGAACCATGTATACAAAAAATTATAGATGGAACTGAAGACCCATCACCGTTTAATCCTCAGAAAATTAAACATAGAATGATTCAACAAGGTTATTTAAAAGAAGAATGTAGTACCTGTGGTTTTCATGAACGTAGATTGATGGACTATAAAATGCCTCTTATATTACATTTTAAAGACAATAACAAGAAACATTGGGAACCAAGTAACATTCAGTTATTATGCTACAATTGTTATTTTCTTTACCATAAAAATGTATTTGATGAGAAACAAATAGAAAAAATGGAAGATCATTTACCAACAAGAGAAAATTTACCAACTTGGGAGGTAGATGATTATACTCAAAAACGTCTTGAAGAATTAGGGTTATATGATATTAAAGTAGAAAATGACCCATATGATTTAGTGTCTAGAAATAAAGAACGCAAATCTGAATAATTTGCAAATATTTATCAGTGACATGAAGAAGACTAAAAAACATCAGGAAATAATAAGAGATTATGAATCTCAAAAAGCAAAACATTTAGAAAAAATAGCTAGTAAAATACTAAATAATGATGAAAAGTTTTCTAAATTAAAAGAAAAAGAAACAAGTTTAAAATTTTTAAAATTATTCTAAAATGGCTCTAGAACTGAACGTAAATAATATTGAGGAATTTCAAACTATGATAGATAATAAGGATTTTAGGATCTCTGAGTCAATAATTAAAACTATATTGAATAATGTAAATACTAAGAAAAAACATGTTCATATAATTTCAGTAAATGTTTTAGAAAATAATACTACATTGGACTTGACTTTAGAGAAGAAATTTTTTATTGAAACTTTAGAGGAAAATTTGAAATTTTTCATTGAACAAGAAAGATATGAAGATTGTCAGAATATAGTAAATGCAATCAATCAATTAAAAAGCAACAATACTCCAACAAGTAAGAAAAAAACTAAATAAGTTTGGTTTATCTAAATATTGTTCGTATATTTAGATAAATAAGAATAAAGGTTATGAAATTATCGAAACTTTACTCAAGGTCCACTACTGGAAAGGTATGTACTTGGGAAATTGAAATTAATCAAAACAAATACAGAACAATTAGTGGATTTGATGGAATGAAACTAACTACGTCTGAATGGACAACATGTGATGCTAAATCTTACTGTACAGCAGAAGAACAAGCACTTAAAGAAGCAACAGCCATACATCGTAAGAAAATGGAGACGGGTTCATTTGAAGACATTAATCAAATTGATAATAAAGTATTCTTTGAACCAATGCTCGCTAAAGACTATACTAAAGAAAAAGTAAACTACCCTGTTTATTCTCAGCCTAAATTAGATGGTATTCGTTGTATTGTCAGAGTAGATGGAATGTGGTCTCGTACTGGTAAGAAAATAATATCAGCGCCTCATATATTTGAATCAATGAAACATTTATTTGAAGTTGATCCTAATTTAATTTTTGATGGGGAATTATATGCTGATAAATTTGCAAATGATTTTAATGCCATTTGTTCATTAGTTAAGAAAACAAAACCAACAGAATATGACTTATTAGAATCAGCTAAAGCGATTCAATATCACATTTATGACTTACCTTCATATAATGCTAATTTTTCAATTAGAATGGAGGAATTAAATAAAATAAATTTACCTGAATGTTGTGTTGTTGTATTAACTGATTTTGTTAAAACAGAATCTGAGTTAATGGAGTTATATGGAAAATATGTTAATGATGGTTATGAAGGTCAAATGGTTCGTTTAGATAATAAATATGAAAATAAACGATCTAAATATTTACTTAAACATAAATCATTTGTTGATAAAGAATACACTATTTTAGGTGTTAAAGAAGGTGTAGGTAAATTAGAAGGAAAAGTAGGAGCATTAATATTTGATGGATTTGAAAGCTCAATAAATGGAAATCATCAATACTTGGAAGAAATATGGATGCGTAGAAATGAATTAATAGGTAAGGAAGCAACAGTTAAATACTTCAACCTAACACCAGACGGACAACCTAGATTTCCGAAAGTTATAAACATTGATAGAGATGGATTGTAAATAAAAAATAATTTGGCTACCCTAAAATTAGATATTATATTTATAAGAATAAAAATAAAAATTATGAAAGATATGATTCAAACACTTAAATGGAAATGGAATTCAAATAAATTAGAATTCATTGGTTCAGTATTATCCATCACTACCTTAGGATTACTTTATTATTTTATACTAAATATTTGATATTAACATATGAACTATATTACTTTATCTAAAACAGAATTAAAACACATTATAAAAAAAGCATATGTGAGTGGACAAAATAATAATATCCAACTTGCTAATAATATGAATGTGTCACATAATTTAGATGAATATGTTCAAAATGAAATAGAACAAATATTAAAACAACAACAAACAGATGAATGGTTAAAATAAATTTGGTTACCCAAAATTATTTACTTATATTTACATAAATAAAATTAAAAAACATGAAAAAAGAAACAATTTCAAATTTAATTAAAAAATGGATTGGATTATCACCAAAACGAGATATTCCATCTATCTTAGAACAAGATGTAAATTTCAAAACAATAGTACCTGACCAATATTTTGATTTCAATGATTGGGCACAAAAAATGAAAGTCAGTTGTTATTGTCCTAAATAAAAAAAATTAAACAGTTATATTATGAACAAGTTAAATCGAACAGCTAAATTGTCTTTCTTTACAGCTCGTAAAAGACAAGGTGACGCAACCCGCATCGCTGAAAACACAGGGTATTCTTTATCTCACGTTACAAATGTAATGAATGGTACTCGTTCAGTACCACAAGTTATTGCTAATGAAATGTATAACATTAGTAGACGTCGTATGACTAATCGTGAACGTATTTTGGCTTAAAAGTTAATTAAGTATTTGAAGGAGCTTTTGCTCCTTCATTTATTTAGTTATTAAATTAAAAACTATTAAATTAATAAAAAATGAAATTATTTAAAGGCATATTAGAATCATTAGCAACATTGATTTACATTTTTATTGTAACAATATTCATGTATATAGCATGGGCAGGTTGGTTTAAAATAATTCCTTTATCTCGATTAAAGGAAGATGACGCTCCATTAATAGCAATG
>Ga0181357_1000941_pt1 | contig 11389 bp, 18 predicted proteins | sample Fa13VDMM110DN_FD_130094 | JGI IMG/M metagenome (GOLD analysis project Ga0181357, IMG submission 130094) | Freshwater viral communities from Lake Michigan, USA - Fa13.VD.MM110.D.N | ecosystem: Environmental > Aquatic > Freshwater > Lake | place: USA: Michigan | collected 2013-09-24 | reverse complement strand
GACCACATCACGAACCGCCGCCTGACGCTTGAACTCAAAAAGGCGTCAGAAAAATCGATCAAACGCGCGGAAGCTGGAACACGGGGTGGCAATGCCAAGGCGTTGAAATCTAACGAGGCGCGTCTAGCAAATGCCACTGTTTTGCCGTGGCATTCTTCAGAACCAGAACCAGATAAGAGTAATAACCCTTCGGGTTATAGTCGTCCGAAGGCCGACGCCCTCCCCGTGCAAGAGGCTTTTGACGAGTGGAACGCGACCGCGAACCGCCGCCGGTTGCCGGTTGCCAAAAGCCTGACCGCGTCCCGTCGAAAGCAGATCAAGGCCCGGCTGGCTGAAGGCGGGATGGCCGCTTGGCGCGAGGCGCTATCCGCCGTTGAGTCTAGCCCGCTTTGCCTCGGTGACAATGAGCGCGGATGGCGCGCCGATCTTGATTTCATTTGCCAACCGAAGAGCTTCGCCAAGCTGCGTGAGGGTTCTTACGCGCCCGCCGGAAAGCCCGGTCAATCGCCACCCCGAGCCCTGGCTGAAATGTCGCCTGAACTGATCGCCCGCCGCCGAGCCCTTCTCGAACAAGCACCGGAGACACCGAATGCCTAACTTGCCCGTCACCGTCCCCCGCGAACTTTACGACGAAATGCTGAAGGGCTGCGGAGAGGATTTCGCCGACAGCTACCTGTCGGGAGCCGAACTTCACCAGAACATCCTCCTGCCCCGGACCCACAAGGCATGGGAGCGGATCACCGAAAGCTGGGCCGCGAAGGACGTGCTGCGGTTTCTGAAGATCACCCTGCGCGAGCCGCCGTTCTTCAACGCAGCGCACAACGTCCAACTGGCGAGGGCGGCATGACGGACCCTTTTGAGTTGGGCGAATTACTTTGGAAGGTCCGCCTTCGGTTTGCGTGGGGAAGCCATGCAGATGTGATGATTGCCCGCGATCCGTGGCCGCCGCATCGGGCGCACCCAAGCCTGACGACGGCTCACGAACTGGCAATCGCGGAGGCGCAAGCCCTGCTGGCAGACTTCACCTTAACCGAACGGAAAGCAGCCTAATGGCCCGCCGCAAGAAGCCGACCGATCCGCAGGACATGGCATCGATTGCCGAGCGCCGGGCTGAACGCCGCGAACTGGAAAGCCGGGGTATCTCGGTCAACGTCGATCCCCGCACCGAGGAGATCACGGCCCGCTATCGTCCCGACTGCTTCACCATGCTGTTGAGGGGGCGCCCAGACGATCAAGCGGCCGTGCAATGGCTGGAAGAACTGATCCGCACGGCATCGGGCGAGAATGGCTCCGACCGCCGCCCTGACTACATCCGGGGATCGGCTGAAGGAGCGCCAGGGCAGAACGTGTCACAAGCCATGATCGACGCGGACCTGTATTTGGTGACGGCGACCGAGGCCCTGCCCCCGCAATGCGCCCGGATGCTGTTCGACCTCCTCAAGCCAGACGCGGCCCTGCTGGACCGGTGGCGTCCAGTTGTTGAGCGCTACTTGGGTGTGACAAATCCAGCGTCTCAAGCGGACGCCGTCAGGATCGTCTGTGGGCAACTCCGCTGGGTTCAGGTCAGCATTGACCGGCTGGTGAGGGAACGGCGGGATCGGAGGATGGCGGCATGAAAGTGCTGGAAAAGATGGCGCGGGCGCTTTGTGGGAAGGCTGTGAGACGGCCGGTGGATCACCCGGAAGTCGATCATTTTTGGGATTTATACGTCGATGACGCCCGGACTGTCCTTCTGGCCATAAGGGAGCCAGACGACGTTGTGATGCATGCCTATTACGAACTGACCGATGAAGACGGCAATCTAAGCGGCGATACCTGCGCCACTGACGCTTGGATTGCTCAGATCGACGCCATCCTGAAGGCGGCTTAGGCGCTAGATGTGGGGTGGTTCCGGGAATGTTTGCACCACCCCTTGACCCGCGATTAATCCCGTGCAAGGGTAATCCGTATTGAGGCGCTTTGCGCCGCTTAAGCATTAGGCAACAGGCGGACTAAACCTCCGCCAAGCCAGAGGGTTGCAGCCACGGCCCGCCTCCGGTGAAAGCCCGGTCCAATCATTCCGCCGGGCGATTTGGTTCCGGCATGAGCGCAGATTGCCAGCCGTATGGTGGACGGGCGCTCACCTAACCCGGACAGGTTTTCGAGGACTGACGCCATGCCCAGGGGCCTCTACGCAAACATCAACGCCAAGCAAGCCCGCATTGCGGCGGGTTCTGGCGAGAAGATGAAGAAGCCCGGCAGCAAGGGCGCTCCGACTGCTGCGGCGTTCAAGGCATCTGCCAAGACCGCCAAGCGCAAGTAACCGGCGTTCCCGCCCACCCCATTTTATAGGAGGCCCTCATGGCCAACGTGCGTCAAAAGCTGGAGGCGCTTGGCTTCCTGCGTCAAACCATCCGCGTCCCGATCACCGTTGTTGACGGCGCTGCCGCTGGCACCTTCGAGCTTCCGTTCGGCGCTATTGTGGAAGGCATTGACCGCGACACCCCGGTTACCATCCCCGGCACCCCGACGAACACCAACCTGCGCCTCGGCTCGGCTGCTAATGGCCAGCAGTATGTCGCTGACGTTGATCTGAAGGCCCAGGGCTATTCGGCCCTCACGGTCGTCTATGCCATGCGCCGCGCCGCGCTCTCGGCTCCGGTCACTGTTCACTTCACCGTTGCTAGCACGGGCGGCACGGCTGCCTCGCAAGACGGCGACATCGTTCTGCACGTCAACATCATCGACGTTCCGTAAGGTCGGCCTCAACGGGCCTCAAAGCCAATGGGGAACGCCGCTCGAACTGCCGCTTGACCCGGCACCCTTAGCGGGGAAGGCGTGACAGTCGGAGAGACGACAATCATTCAGTCAGGACGCCCGAAAGGGTCTGACGTTGGGGCGGGAGCTAGATTAGCCCCGAATAGCTCATGCCAGTTCCAAAGGGGACGAGGGTCGGTGGCCGTCAAAAGGGCGCACTGAACAAGGCCACGGCTGCGGTTAAAGAAATCGCGGCGGAATACGGCCCGGAGGCTATCTCCACGCTCGCCGAGATCATGCGTTCCTCAGAGCATCCGGCTGCGGCGCGGGTGTCTGCGGCGAACGGATTGCTTGATCGGGCGTATGGAAAGCCGACGCAGGCTCTTGAGGTAGACGCAAAGGTAGCGGCTACGATCAACGAGATCAGGCGCACGATTGTCAACGCTTGATATTCCGACCGCCGCTGTCTTTAAGCCGCTGCTGGCCCCTTCCCGATACAAGGGGTCGTGGGGCGGGCGCGGTTCGGGCAAGTCGCACTATTTTGCCGACCTCATGGTTGAGACGGCATTGGTGGTGCCGGGTTTCCGGGGCGTGTGTATCCGGGAAGTGCAGAAAGACCTCAACCAGTCTGCCAAGCGGCTGATCGAGGACAAGATTGCGGCCCACGGCCTCGGCCATCTGTTTGACTGCCAAAAGGCGGTGACGGTGACGCCGGGCGGTGGCCTGATCGTCTATCAGGGTATGCAGGACCACACGGCGGATTCAGTGAAATCGCTGGAAGGGTTTGACGTGGCGTGGGTTGAGGAAGCCCAAACGCTCTCGGCCCGGTCGCTGACGCTGCTGCGACCGACGATCCGCAAGCCAGGCTCGGAGCTGTGGTTCTCATGGAACCCGCGCCGCAAGTCTGACCCGGTCGATAAGATGCTGCGGGGCGACGAACAGCCGACTGGGTCTGTCGTGGTCCGGGCCAACTGGTCTGATAATCCGTGGTTCCCGGCTGAGCTGGAGCAAGAGCGGCTGGACGACCTTCGGATGAAGCCGGACCAGTATGAGCATATCTGGGAGGGTGGCTATGAGGCCATCACCGAGGGTGCTTACTACGCGGCAAACCTGACGCTGGCGAAGGCCGAGGGTCGGATCGGGCAAATCAGCGCCGATCCCTTGATGGCCTATCGCGCGTTCTGGGACATCGGTGGCACGGGTGCCAAGGCCGACGCAACGACGATCTGGGTGTGTCAGTTCATTGGCGAGCGGATCAAGGTGCTGGCCTATTACGAGGCGCAGGGACAGGACCTGGCCACGCATATCAACTGGCTGCGGGCGTCGGGCTACGGCGCGGCGCATTGCTTCCTGCCGCACGATGGCGCGGCGCACGACAAGGTATTCGACGCCTCATACGAGGGCGCTCTGCGGGCTGCGGGCTTCACGGTCACGGTCGTTCCTAATCAGGGACGCGGTGCCGCCTCGCAACGCATTGAAGCAGCCCGGCGCTGGTTCGGGCGGATGTGGTTTAATCAGGCGACGACGCAACCCGGTCTGGATGCGCTCGGTGCCTATCATGAGAAGAAAGACGACGCGCGTGGGATTGGCCTGGGGCCGAACCACGATTGGTCGTCGCATGGCGCAGACAGTTTCGGCCTGATGGCCTCGACCTACGAAGAGCCGCGCTCGACAGCGCCGGTCCGTCGCAACATCAAGGGAGTGTCGTAAATGGCGCTAATCGCATCCGCGCTTCAGTCGGGCGCTCCGTATTTTGCCTCCGTCACTTGGGCGCTGGCGAACGGCGACCAGGGCATTGAGGCTGAATATCCTGAATACAGCGACCGCTCCGTTCAGGTGTCTGGCACGTTTGGCTCCGGCGGAACGGTCGTCATCGAAGGATCGAACAACCGCACAGACTGGGCGGTTCTGAGCGATCCAAAGGGTTACTCGCTGTCGGTCACAAGTGCGGACATTGCCGGTGTGGTTGAGATGACCCGCTACATTCGTCCCCGTGTGTCGGCTGGCGACGGCACAACCAATGTGGAGGTGTCTATGTTCTTTCGGAGGACTGGCCGATGAATAGGGGTTTGGAAGGCTTGGAGCGTTTCCTTAAGCCGCTTGAAGAGCTGTTCGCCATTCGCGACGAGTTGCGCGAGATTGCCAACAAAAAGCAGGCCGTGAACGAGGCCGAGGGTCAACTGGCCAAGCGCGCCAAAGACATCAAGGCGGCTGACGCGAAGGTTCAGGCGCGTGAAGAGGCGGCATTAAAGGCCGAGGAACGCGCGGCGGCGGTCGAGTCCGAGGGTCAAGCCAAGGCTGACGCGATTGTTGCCCAGGCTCACGTTGACGCGGCTTTGATTGCGAGCGCGGCCCGAGATAGCGCAAAGGCTGCGGACGGCGCCCTTGCTGCGGCGCGGGCCAAGATGTCGGAGGCTAAAGCGGCGGCTGCTGAGGCCCTTGCGCTTCGGGACAAGGCCAATGCGGAACGCGCGGACGTTGAGCGCGCTCTGGCCGCTCTCCGCGCCAAGATCGGTTAAGGGGTAAGCTATGTCCAAAGGCAATACCTTTGAAAACGATCTGATGCTGTTGCTGTTCAATGCAACAGCGATTGCGAACATTGCAGACAACGCGGGGACTAGCCCGCTCACCAATCTGTATGTGTCGCTGCACACCGCCGATCCGGGCGAAGCTGGCAACCAATCGACCAGCGAGGCGACCTATGGCTCATACGCCCGCGTCGCCGTGGCCCGTTCCGGTTCCGGCTGGACGGTGACGAACAACCAGGCCGTCAACGCCGCGCTGGTTCAGTTCCCGCAATGCACTAGCGGCACGAATACGATCACGCACGTCGGGGTGGGAACGGCGGCGAGCAGCACCGGCAAGCTGCTTTACAAGGGCGTTCTTTCGTCCTCGCTCGCGGTTTCGTCTGGCATTCAGCCGCAGTTTTCGGGCGGTTCGCTGACTGTTTCTGAGGACTAATGCCCGGCTTCAAGAACATCCGTGAATGGCCCGATGCTGAAGATTCGGGGCAGTCGTGGGTGACGGGGTTCCGAAAGGCCGTCCCCGGTGCGGCAACCTCGGCCTCGGCGTGGGCAGATTATAGCTATTTCTCCGGCTCGCCTGCCGCTAACTTTTACGCTTCGGCCCCGCTTGAGGCTTCAACCATTGATGCATCGCGCGGGCTTTACGTTCCGACCGTTGCCCCGGCCCGCCAGTTCGTTCGTAACCTCAAAGTCATGTCGGCGGCTTCTGGGACGACATCAACGACAAACGCGCGGCAGGCTCTGATCCTTTCGGACTTGCTGCTTTATTACCCGTTCATTGACACCGATGCGGTCGGCGAAGAGCAGGCAATGGTGAACGCGGTTGCTATTCCGCGCTATGATGGCGGCCAAGTAATAGCCGTGGGCCAATCGGCGGGCGCTACGTCGGGCCGGTTCACGTTCACTTACACAAACGACGCTGGCGTGTCGGGTCGGGTTTCGCAAAACCACTTTACTTTCGCGACCGGCGGCGGCGGGCTTGTGGTGGCGTCCAGCCTTGTCGGAACGTCGTCCTTTCTTCCGTTCTGTCACCTTCAGGCGGGCGACAAGGGCGTCAAGTCGATCGAGAGCGTAACATTTACGACCGGCGGCGGCGGCCTGATGGCCCTGGTTATCGTCAAGCCGATCATGACTGCTCACGTTACGCAAGAGTGCCGGACTTCAACGGAGAGCTTCGGCGCGTGTGATGAGTTTGCCTCGGTCATCCGCCAAGCCCCGCCGCGCATTATCGACGGGGCGGTTCTGGGCTTTTTTGCAGCGGGTCACGGCGGCAACATTTCGACCAGCGTTCTATCCGGCATCATTGAAACGACATGGAATTGACGCATGGGCTGGACTAGTCAAGACGATCTGATCAATCAGATCACGACCAACGGCAAATACGACAACGTCTTCAGCAACAAGACGCTTTCGTCGGCTGGCACGGCGGGTCACTGGACCTTGATTGCCGGTCATCCCGGAACGCCAGCCGCTGCAACTTTTGCCGGAACCGATCTGGTCTGGGTCGATACGGATGAGGCATGGTCAGAGGGCGCACTGTCGCACGGCGGCAACGTCACTCCGGCGACTAAGCATTTCCTCGGGGCCGGTGCCACGGTCGTCGCTGCGGCGGGCGCGCCTTGGTATATCATGGCAATCGACCTGGTGGGCTACGTCCCGCTCTCTGGCACGAACGTCTCGACCACTGGCACGAAGACCGTCACGATGACGGCGCTGTCGGGCAGCCATCGCTATCCGAACGGCAACGGCCTTCGGATGTTTATTGCGGCTGATACGGCGCTGGGTGCTAACGCCCCCACTTGCATCGTCAACTATCTGGACACGGGCGGCGCGGCTGGCGCGACGACGACATTCACGTCAACGGCCTCGCTGGGTATCGGCCAACTGCTGAACACCGGCAACGCGGCCAACAAATACAACCCGTTCATTCCGCTGGCGGTTGGCGATACAGGCGTCTCGGACATCGTGTCGGTGGTCTGGGCGGGAACGGCTCACGCCTCGGGGACGGTGGTAGTTGGCCTTTGCAAGCCTTTGTGGACGATCCCGGTTCCGGCGACGGGCCTCTACACGAAGATCGACTTTCTGAACGCCTTCCCGTCGCTGCCCCGTATTAAGGACGGCGCTAACGTGCAGTTCCTGTTGTTCCAGACTGGCGCGACGACATCTGCCGGAACCGTCATGGTCGATTTCGATTATGGCTACGGCGGCTAATCATGGCGCTTTTGCAGAACGGCTATAGGGATTTTTCCTCGGGCGTTCGCATCATCGGCGGCACGATTTCAAACAGCGCCTATCCTTACACGGCGGTCGGAAACTGGAACCGGACCAGCACTAAGCGCAACCTGACGGCGGGCGAAGGGATCACAAACGCCCTCGCCGGGGCGCCTAGCGGGTATCGCAATCAATACGCTTGGATTCAGCCTCGCAAGCCTGGCGCTTTGGCGTCTCGAAACGAGGTTGAGGCCCTAGCCCTTGTCGTGGCCGCTGGCACGATGGGTCGCAATGCGTCGGCCTCGCTGGATGGCGTGGCGTTCCTGGATGCGGTTGGGCAACTAGTTGTCTCGGCTGCGGCGACCATCGCGGGTTCTGGGTCGCTGTCGGCAAACGTCGTGGCGGCGCTATCGGCGGCGGCCGATCTGTCGGCTCAAGGCAGCGTATCGGCGGCGATTGATGCGCTGGCGTTTGCCGTGTCGGCGCTTCAGGGGCAGGCGTCGTCTAGTTTCGTTTCCTATGCAACGGGAACGATGGCGGCGAATATCGACGTTGCAGCGGTTCAAGATTTGACGGCGGGCGCTATCGCGGACGAAATCCTTGACCAGCAAATGGTCGAGACGGGGATGTCGGTTCGCGAAACGCTGCGGCTTTGTTCGGCGGCGCTGGCGGGCAAAATCAGCGGCGCGAACGGAGCGACGATCACTATTCGGAACGCGGTCGCAGACAGTGCAAACCGCATTGTTGCCACGACTGACGCGAGCGGAAACCGAACCGGAATAACTTACGATTTGGTGACGCCATGAACGATCAAGCAATGAGAGAGGCGCTAGTTCAGGCGCTTGACCTGCGCTTGCTGTTTAATCAGGCGTGGGTTGCCAATCCGCCTGAGAGTGAGATTTCGCAAGCGCAACTTGCGGAAGCTGAGGCCATTGAGACGGCAATCAAGGCGGCGTTAGTCGGTCGCGGTTAGCAGCCGAGGCTTACGATTTGCCATGATGAACGCGCCAAACTATTTCGCGCCGCGTTATTTTGCGCCGCGTTACTGGGGTGGCGCCCAGGTTGATGGCGCTATGGCGGCGTCGATTATCGGGATTGGTCTGTTCCTGATCACCAACGAGCAAGGCGCTTCGCTTTTTGGTGTGCCGCAAACCCGTCGTCGCCGTAGGAGTTTCCTTTAATGCAAGACGGCGACCAATACGAAATGGAAGACGACGCCGAAGTCATGGCGATGGATGATGGAACGCTGAACGCGATCCTGTCTGCCGAGATTGATGACGCGGTGTCGTTCATCGACAGCGACATTGGCCCGCAACGCGCCGGGGCGGTGGATCGGTATTTTGGCCGTCCGTATGGCGACGAGGAAGAGGGCCGGTCGCAAGTCGTCAGCCGCGACGTTCACGACACGATCAACGCGATCCTGCCCAGCCTGATGCGCGTGTTCTTCGGATCGGAGAACGTGGTCGAGTTCGCGCCTGAGAGCGAAGAGGACGTAAAAAACGCCGAACAGGCGACGGACTACATCAACTATGTGGTCACGGTCGATAACGACGGGTTCGAGGTGTTCCTGGCTGCGATTAAGAACGCGCTCCGGGAGAAGGTCGGCTTCATTAAGTGGTGGTGGGACGACAGCGTTACCGTCTCGACCACGAAATACACCGGCCTTGATGAGATGGCCCTGACGCAACTGCTGGAAGACCTCCAGCAAAGCGTGGAAGCTGAGATTGTTGAGACCTCGGAGGGCGAGGACGGGCTGAACGTCACGCTGCGGCTGAAGAAGCGCGTTGACCGCATCCGTATTGCAGCGGTGCCGCCTGACGAGCTTCTGATCGGTCGCCGGATGCGGACCCTTGCCGAAGAGGGTTACGTCGGACACCGCACGGAAAAGCGCGTCTCCGAACTGGTGGCGATGGGCTACGACCGCGATCTGGTGCTGTCCTGTTCGACTGACGGCTCGGAGATGGATAACTCCGACGAGCGCCAGGCGCGTCAGCCCTATCGGGATTCACTAGCCGGAACGTCGTCGGACGATAGCGCCCGGCTGGTGCTGTATGTCGAGAGCTACATCAACGTGGACTTCGACGGGGACGGTATTGCCGAACTGCGCCGGGTTTGCACGTTGGGGCCGGGCTACAAGATCGTGGGCAACGATCCGGTGGATGATCGGCCTTTCGCCGATCTGCAATGTGATCCGGAGCCTCACGCATTCTTTGGTGAATCCGTCGCGGATAAGGTGGTCGATATCCAAAAGGTGAAGACGCGGGTTCTGCGCGCTTCGCTGGATAGCCTGTCGCAGTCCGTGTTCCCGCGCACCGTGGTCGGTCGCGGCGGCAACATGGAAGACGCCATGAATACCGAGGTCGGGGCCATCCTCCGTGCCGAGGGTGATGCGTCGTCGGCCTACTATTTTGCGGCGGCTCCGTTCGTGGGCCGTGAGGCATTCCCGATGCTGTCCTACATGGACGAGCTTCGCGAGGGCCGGACGGGTATGTCGAAGGTCTCGATGGGCCTGGACGCTCAAGCGTTGCAGAACACGACGGCCACGGCTGCCAACGGGCAGTTTAGCCGGTCGCAGGAACGCATTGAGCTTATCGCGCGGGTGATGGCGTCGGGCGTCCGTCGCCTGTTCCGTGGCTTGCTGAAACTGACGGTTCAGAACCAACGGCAGCAGCGCATGGTCAAGCTGCGTAACCAGTGGGTGCCGGTCGATCCGCGCTCATGGCGGGCCAACATGGACGTGGTGCCGAACGTGGCGCTGGGTGGCGGGACGAACGCTGAAAAGATGGCCCTGCTGACTATGGTTGCGGCCAAGCAAGAGCAAATCCTGACCACGGCGGGGCCGAACAACCCGCTGGTGACGATGAAGCAATATCACACGACGCTCTCCAAGATGCTGGAAGCGGGCGGCTTCAAAGACCCAAGCGCGTTCTTCACGGACCCAGACGGCGAGCAAACGCAAGAGCGAATGGCGCAGATGGCACAAGATGAGCCGCCGGTTGATCCGAAGGTCGAAGAGGCCAAGGCGCGGATCGAGCTGGAAGCGGCCAAGATGCAGGCTCAAGCGCAGCGTGACGAGCAAAAGGCGGCGGCTGACCTCCAACTGGCTCGCGAGAAACACGCGCTAGAAATGGAACAGCGCCGCGAAGAACAAGCCGCCGATTTGGCCTTCAAGCGTGATCTTGCCGAGGCCGAACTGACGCTGAAGCGCGAGGAAATGCAGATGGAGTTTGCCCTGAAAAGCGAGGCCAACCGCATGAACGCTTCGCAGTCGTATTCAATCAACGGCCCGGATCAGGGCGGGATAGCCGGATGAACATAGGCGACAAGGTTCTGGCCGAAGGTGTCATCACCCAGGTCTGTGACGGCTTTTGCGTGTTGCGCTTTAACCGCGTCGGCACTCAGGCCGTGACCCATCTGCGGGTGCCGAACGAGGCCCTGCACAGCCCGGTCGCGGCTGTTGTGGTCCCGGAAGCCCCCAAGCCTCGCCGGGTGGCCGTTGCTAACTGACGAACAAACCCAAGCGGTTCTCGACCGGGCATCTGACGCGCAAGCCCTCCTCGACAACGTCGGGGTGATGGACGGGCTGCGGCGGATGTCAGAGCGGATCATTGCAGACTGGCGCAACTCGGCCCGGTCGGCCCCTACCCTACGCGACGAGCAACACGCTCAAGTCGCCGCAATCGACGCCTTGGTCTCGCTCTGGAAGCGGGACATTGAGGACGCAGCCTTCCTACGCGCAAAGCTGGCCAAGCCCGCCAAGCGATAGGTCACCAGCCGTGACGGCCACTAGGCCAGCGGCGCACTCCAAGAGCTAAACATGAACGACTCCAGCACGGCGCAAGCCACTGGTGCGACGGTGGCTGACGCCGCCGAACGGATCGAAGGTCTGCTAGGCCCTGCCGACAGCGCGACTGACG
>Ga0181357_1000938_pt1 | contig 11399 bp, 4 predicted proteins | sample Fa13VDMM110DN_FD_130094 | JGI IMG/M metagenome (GOLD analysis project Ga0181357, IMG submission 130094) | Freshwater viral communities from Lake Michigan, USA - Fa13.VD.MM110.D.N | ecosystem: Environmental > Aquatic > Freshwater > Lake | place: USA: Michigan | collected 2013-09-24 | reverse complement strand
AGTCTGCGGATGAGGTTGCACCATTGTTAATTATTGCCCCACCTGTTACCGTTAATGTTGATCCGTCAAATGTTAAGTTTGGTTCACTATCGGCACTATTTGAGGTACCGTTAGCGGTTAATACATTATTATTTGTTACTGGTGATATTGCGGAGAACCCTGTACCATTTGTTCCTGAAGTACCTGCCGCCCCACTTGTACCATTAGTTCCTGATGTTCCATTTGCTCCGCTAGTTCCGTTGGTTCCTGATGTTCCATTTGCTCCGCTAGTTCCGTTGGTTCCTGATGTTCCATTTGCTCCGCTAGTTCCGTTGGTTCCCGATGTTCCATTTGTGCCTGAAGTTCCATTTGCTCCGCTTGTACCATTTGTTCCTGATGTTCCATTTGTTCCGCTAGTACCATTTGTACCATTAGTTCCCGATGTTCCGTTAGCTCCGTTTGTACCTGATGTTCCATTTGTTCCGCTAGTTCCATTTGTTCCGTTGGTTCCTGACGTACCATTCGTACCGCTAGTTCCGTTAGTTCCATTAGTTCCTGATGTGCCGTTTGTTCCACTTGAACCATTTGTTCCCGATGTACCATTTGTTCCGTTAGTTCCCGATGTACCATTTGTTCCGTTAGTCCCTGAAGTACCGTTGGTACCTGACGTTCCATTTGCTCCGCTAGTACCATTGGTACCTGAAGTGCCATTTGCGCCACTAGTTCCATTCGTACCATTTGTCCCTGAAGTACCATTTGTGCCTGAAGTTCCATTTGCTCCGCTAGTCCCATTAGTTCCATTTGTCCCTGAAGTCCCGTTTATGCCCGAGGTTCCATTTGTACCTGAAGTACCGTTAGTTCCATTAGTGCCAGATGTTCCATTGGTCCCGCTCGTACCATTTGTTCCGTTTGTTCCTGATGTGCCGTTAGTTCCATTGGTTCCTGATGTTCCATTCGTACCGCTAGTTCCGTTAGTTCCACTTGATCCATTAGTTCCATTTGTACCTGAGGTTCCATTAGTCCCACTTGTGCCGTTGGTACCATTGGTTCCTGATGTACCGTTGGTACCATTCGTTCCGCTTGTACCATTTGTTCCCGAAGTTCCATTTGTACCTGAAGTTCCATTCGTACCGTTAGTTCCTGAAGTTCCATTCGTACCGTTTGTTCCTGATGTTCCATTAGTCCCTGAAGTACCGTTGGTTCCATTTGTCCCGCTTGTACCATTAGTTCCATTCGTACCCGATGTTCCGTTGGTTCCTGATGTTCCGTTAGTGCCATTTGTTCCTGATGTTCCATTTGCTCCACTTGTACCATTTGTGCCTGAAGTTCCATTTGTGCCGTTAGTACCCGATGTACCATTCGCACCACTAGTACCATTTGTTCCGCTAGTACCATTTGTACCATTAGTTCCCGATGTTCCGTTAGCTCCGCTTGTACCATTTGTTCCTGACGTTCCGTTCGTACCATTAGTACCTGAAGTTCCATTTGTACCCGAAGTTCCGTTTGTACCTGATGTCCCATCAGTCCCATCAACACCAGAAAGTCCACTAGAACCACTAGACCCACTAGTACCATTTGTTCCATTCGTTCCATTCGTTCCCGATGTTCCGTTTGTACCATTAGTCCCTGATGTACCATTTACTCCACTTGTCCCATTAGTCCCTGAAGTTCCATTTGTTCCATTAGTTCCGCTAGTTCCATTTGTGCCTGAAGTACCGTTAGTTCCTGATGTACCATTCGTTCCGCTAGTACCATTTGTACCATTTGTACCTGATGTTCCATTTGTACCATTGGTGCCTGAAGTCCCGTTAGTTCCGTTCGTACCATTAGTGCCAGATGTTCCATTGGTCCCTGACGTTCCGTTGGTACCTGAAGTTCCGTTAGTACCTGAGGTTCCATTCGTACCATTTGTTCCTGAAGTCCCGTTAGTTCCTGATGTACCATTGGTACCATTTGTTCCTGAAGTTCCATTTGTTCCTGAAGTTCCATTCGTACCATTAGTACCATTCGTACCCGAAGTTCCGTTAGTTCCATTTGTACCATTTGTTCCTGAGGTTCCATTTGTTCCGTTAGTTCCACTTGTACCATTTGTACCTGAGGTTCCGTTTGTCCCATTCGTACCCGAAGTTCCGTTAGTTCCATTTGTACCATTTGTTCCTGAGGTTCCGTTAGTTCCACTTGTACCATTCGTTCCGCTAGTTCCATTCGTTCCGCTAGTTCCATTAGTCCCCGATGTCCCGTTTGTACCATTTGTTCCACTAGTCCCGTTGGTTCCGTTAGTACCCGAAGTTCCGTTTGTTCCAGATGTCCCATTCGTACCTGATGTTCCGTTTGTTCCGTTGGTACCTGAAGTCCCATTCGTACCGCTAGTACCATTCGTACCGTTTGTTCCTGAAGTTCCGTTAGTACCTGAAGTACCGTTGGTACCATTAGTACCACTAGTTCCGTTCGTCCCTGATGTTCCATTAGTACCGTTAGTACCGTTTGTTCCCGATGTACCGTTCGTTCCATTGGTCCCGTTAGTTCCGGATGTTCCGTTAGTACCACTTGAACCATTTGTTCCTGATGTGCCGTTCGTTCCATTTGTACCTGAAGTTCCGTTAGTGCCGTTTGTTCCAGATGTACCATTAGTACCTGAAGTACCATTTGTGCCCGATGTACCGTTCGTTCCATTTGTTCCTGAAGTTCCATTTGTACCATTAGTCCCTGATGTACCATTAGTACCGTTGGTACCGCTTGAACCATTTGTTCCATTCGTTCCCGAAGTTCCGTTTGTCCCTGATGTACCATTAGTACCGTTAGTCCCCGAAGTACCGTTAGTTCCACTCGTTCCATTAGTCCCTGAAGTTCCGTTTGTACCCGATGTTCCATTTGTCCCATTAGTACCACTTGTACCATTAGTCCCTGAAGTACCATTCGTACCTGAGGTTCCATTTGTTCCGTTAGTTCCTGATGACCCATTTGTTCCGTTAGTTCCTGATGACCCATTAGTCCCTGATGTACCATTAGTACCGTTGGTACCATTTGTTCCACTTGATCCGTCTGTTCCATTAGTACCATTAGTTCCTGAAGTACCATTAGTTCCGCTAGTTCCATTGGTTCCGTTTGTTCCCGATGTACCATTAGTCCCCGAAGTACCATTGGTTCCGTTAGTTCCTGACGTTCCGTTTGTACCACTTGAACCATTTGTTCCGTTCGTTCCCGAAGTTCCGTTGGTTCCGCTAGTACCATTTGTACCTGACGTTCCATTTGTACCGTTAGTTCCGCTCGTACCATTAGTACCGTTGGTACCTGATGATCCATTAGTTCCCGAAGTTCCATTAGTACCGTTAGTTCCTGATGTTCCGTTTGTACCTGATGTTCCATTCGTACCATTTGTTCCGCTAGTCCCGTTGGTCCCTGATGTTCCGCTAGTCCCGTTGGTCCCTGATGTTCCGTTTGTTCCATTAGTCCCTGATGTACCGTTGGTCCCGCTCGTACCATTTGTTCCGTTAGTTCCTGAAGTACCATTAGTTCCGCTAGTTCCATTGGTTCCATTGGTTCCGTTTGTTCCCGATGTTCCATTAGTACCGTTGGTACCACTTGAACCATTTGTTCCGCTCGTACCATTTGTTCCTGAAGTTCCGTTAGTACCGTTAGTTCCTGATGTTCCATTTGTCCCTGAAGTTCCGTTGGTACCATTTGTACCTGACGTTCCATTGGTTCCTGAAGTACCGTTAGTACCATTTGTTCCGCTAGTACCATTTGTTCCTGAAGTGCCGTTAGTACCTGAGGTTCCCGATTCTCCATTTACACCACTTGTACCGTTAGTACCACTTGAACCATTAGTACCATTAGTCCCTGAAGTACCGTTAGTACCAGATGTTCCGTTTGTGCCTGAAGATCCTGAGTCTCCATTTACTCCGCTAGTACCATTAGTTCCTGAAGTTCCGTTAGTCCCGTTGGTTCCTGATGATCCGTTTGTGCCATTAGTACCTGAGGTTCCGTTTGTTCCACTAGTACCATTTGTACCATTTGTTCCGTTAGTGCCACTTGTACCATTTGTTCCGTTAGTGCCACTTGTACCATTCGTTCCGTTGGTTCCTGAAGTCCCATTCGTACCATTAGTCCCTGACGATCCATTTGTACCGTTAGTACCATTTGTGCCTGAGGTTCCGTTAGTACCATTTGTTCCGCTAGTGCCGTTGGTTCCTGATGTTCCGTTTGTTCCATTGGTTCCTGAAGTTCCTGAAGTTCCATTAGTACCGTTGGTACCACTTGAACCATTTGTTCCTGAAGTGCCGTTTGTTCCATTTGTTCCGTTAGTTCCATTTGTTCCGCTAGTTCCGTTTGTACCTGATGTTCCGTTGGTACCACTTGAACCATTAGTTCCGTTCGTCCCTGAAGTGCCGTTCGTTCCATTAGTCCCACTTGTTCCGTTTGTACCACTAGTACCATTCGTTCCGTTAGTCCCTGATGTTCCAGATGTACCATTCGTTCCGCTAGTTCCATTAGTACCACTTGAACCATTTGTGCCGTTTGTCCCTGATGTTCCGTTTGTTCCATTCGTTCCGCTTGTACCGTTAGTTCCGTTTGTACCCGATGTACCATTAGTTCCTGAGTCACCATTCTCTCCGCTGGTCCCGTTTGTTCCGTTTGTTCCGCTAGTACCATTCGTTCCGTTAGTGCCTGAGGTGCCATTAGTTCCCGATGTTCCATTCGTACCGTTTGTGCCCGATGTACCATCAGTCCCTGAAGAACCATTTGTCCCATTTGTTCCACTAGTACCGTTTGTTCCACTAGTACCGTTAGTTCCATTAGTACCCGATGTACCATTCGTACCGTTCGTTCCATTAGTTCCGCTAGTACCATTCGTACCGTTCGTTCCGCTAGTACCATTCGTACCGTTTGTCCCATTAGTTCCGCTAGTACCTGAAGTCCCATTAGTTCCGCTAGTCCCATTTGTTCCTGAGGTTCCGTTTGTACCGTTGGTTCCTGACGTACCCGATGTTCCGTTTGTGCCTGAAGATCCTGAGTCACCATTTACTCCGCTAGTACCATTTGTGCCCGATGTTCCATTAGTTCCTGATGTTCCGGATTCCCCATTTACTCCACTTGTACCATTTGTTCCTGACGTACCGTTAATTCCCGAAGTTCCATTTGTACCATTAGTTCCTGATGTGCCGTTGGTTCCATTAGTCCCTGAAGTACCATTCGTTCCGTTAGTTCCTGACGTTCCATTTGTACCTGAAGTACCATTTGTACCATTAGTTCCTGATGTGCCGTTCGTACCTGAAGTTCCATTCGTTCCGTTAGTACCCGATGTACCATTCGTACCGCTAGTACCATTAGTTCCTGAAGTACCATTAGTACCAGATGTTCCGTTTGTACCTGAAGATCCTGAATCACCATTTACTCCGCTAGTACCATTTGTGCCCGATGTTCCATTTGTGCCCGATGTTCCATTAGTTCCGCTTGTACCATTTGTTCCTGATGTTCCATTAGTACCATTAGTCCCTGAGGTTCCGTTAGTCCCTGAAGACCCATTAGTGCCGCTAGTGCCGTCGGTACCTGAAGTCCCATTAGTACCATTTGTTCCGTTAGTACCACTAGTGCCGTTCGTACCGCTAGTGCCATTTGTTCCTGAAGTGCCGTTAGTGCCTGAAGAGCCTGAGTCACCATTTACTCCGCTAGTTCCATTCGTACCGTTTGTCCCATTTGTACCACTAGTTCCATTTGTCCCTGATGTACCGTTAGTTCCATTTGTGCCATTTGTTCCTGAAGTCCCATTAGTTCCGTTTGTGCCTGATGTTCCATTAGTCCCCGATGTTCCGTTAGTACCATTTGTTCCTGATGTACCGTTTGTTCCATCCGTACCGTTAGTACCTGAAGAACCGTTTGTTCCGTTTGTTCCTGAAGTACCATTAGTACCGTTAGTTCCGCTTGTACCATTTGTTCCGTTAGTTCCTGATGTTCCGTTAGTTCCTGATGTTCCGTTAGTTCCTGATGTTCCATTTGTACCGTTAGTCCCTGAAGTTCCGTTTGCCCCTGACGTACCGTTAGTCCCTGAAGTTCCGTTTGCCCCTGACGTACCATTTGTGCCCGAAGTTCCGTTTGTCCCATTAGTCCCTGAAGTTCCGGATGTTCCATTTGTACCACTAGTTCCACTAGTTCCATTTGTCCCCGATGTACCGTTAGTTCCATTTGTTCCTGACGTTCCGTTTGCTCCGCTGGTACCATTTGTGCCCGAAGTACCATTAGTTCCGTTAGTGCCCGAAGTACCATTAGTTCCATTTGTGCCATTAGTCCCTGAAGTTCCTGACGTACCACTTGTTCCATTTGTACCGTTAGTCCCTGAAGTTCCGTTAGTTCCGTTAGTTCCGTTTGTACCACTAGTTCCGTTTGTACCACTAGTTCCATTTGTACCGTTAGTTCCTGATGACCCACTAGTTCCGTTGGTGCCACTTGAACCATTTGTTCCACTAGTTCCGTTGGTGCCACTTGAACCATTTGTTCCACTAGTTCCGTTGGTACCACTTGAACCATTTGTTCCTGACGTTCCACTAGTTCCGTTAGTTCCACTTGTACTATTTGAAGTTATTCCCGTGATTGAAACGATATTATTATCTGTTCGATATAAGTCGATAGTGCTCGTTGCAGAATAGTACGTTCCGCCAGTAACATAAATGTCCGTGAACCCTGTTAAAAACCCATTTACGTTAAATGTACCACCCGTATTATTTGTAAATGTGGCGGTACCATTATTTGAGTTATACGTACCACCAGTAACAAAGATTTCTGTGGGTAGACCTAAATATGTTGTTGCAGAAAAAATACCATTAACCGTTAATCCGGTCATGTTATTTATTGTAGCATTATATGTGCCACCCGTAACGTCCAATATGGTAAATGTATTATTTAAATACGTGAATCCACTTATTCCCGTTCCTGTACCTCCACCACCTGTCGTAAACTTTCTCCAAGTTGATGTGTTACCTCCTCCATTGTAATCTTCAATAGTGTTACCTGTCCACATATTAATAAATGCGGTACCACCAACACTATTACCTTTAACGGTAGTTCCGAAATCAGAAATAACAACACTCGGACCACCAGTACCTGATGCAGACACCGCACTATTCCAAATGGTTTGATAATTTTGTAAATAGAATTGGTATACACTACCCGTCTCATGAACATAAGCAAGCATACCTAATCGTCTTCTACCTGAAGATATATTATCAGAACCTAAGGTTAAAACATTAGGTGAAAATATACTACCGGATCCGATTTGTAATTGTATTGGAATCGTATTTCCTGAGTTCTCAATATATCCCGTTGTACCTGAAGGGACGGTAAAGAGTAAATCCGATAAATTATATACCTCCATAAAACCACCAACACCCAATACACTAATATCGGTACCATAAGTGCTTGTTCGTAAAACAGAACTAGCACCTAATACGTTAATCGGGGTTATTGGATTTTTATATATTCCTGACATAGTAGTTAATTTTATAGTTGTGTATCATTACCTCTGAAATAAATAGTATTTGTATTTAGTATTTTGAATATCTGATAAGGGAACGTCGTATAAACTTTATACGTTCCTGAAGGTATTGTTGATCCCGTATACGTGAACGTATATGAGTAAATTGTCGACTCAGTATTAACTCCTGTCAATATGTTAGGGTCACCTGTACTATTAATATCTATTTTAACCTGAGTCTCACCGTTAGTTGCAATTAATGGTATTATCCAAGTATACCACGCTTGACCACTAACCGTATTTGCCGAAACCTCAGTCGTTAAGAAGTTATACGCGTTTATTGGGTTACCGTAATTATCTAAACCACCCGTTGCTTGAGGTACGGATTGTGATATAACATCAGGGAAAACATTATTAGTCCAACCAACATAATTAACATACAAATTCATATCAATGTTAAATTGTGTTTGGTTTTGAGCCGGTTGAGAAGAGTTAGAGAATCCGAAGAAATTAGAACTATTATTATACATCCAAGTACCAATGTCTTCTGAACCACTTAATGGTTCGATGAATAAGTATGCAAAATTGTTTACAAACGGTGTTGCCGTAGGTGTTGGTGTTGGACTTATAGTTGGTGTAGGTGTTGGTGTTGCCGTAGGCGTTGGTCCTGGCGTTGCAGATGGTGTTGGTGTTGGAGTAGGGTTAGGTATTGGTACAGGTAATGGATTTCTTCCAGACCCACAACATAACGAATTATCAACAAACGACTCTAATATTGTTACAAATAATTCGTCCCTTAAAGGTAAGATTACAGACCCTTGAGAAGTCTCAATACTAAACTCACCTTTAAATCTTCCAACCTTTAATGTGTTTTTTTCACTAAACTGATAGTATATCGAATTATTATCCAATGAATATGTACAAGGAGCACTTGCGATACGATAAATACCCGTATCAACATTAATCATAGAGAAATATATTGTAGCACCAGTTAAATCACTATAAACATAGTTATAATCTAATTTTCCATCTTTAATTAAATCTATTTCAAGATAAGGTAGGGTGCTTTTCTTTCGAATAAAAAATTCCATACAGATAAATACTTCCAAAAAGAAAAGGTGTCCGTAAAGAACACCTTTCTTAGATCTTAAAACACCCCCTTGTTTTTAAACGTTTATGAAAACTCAATTCTACTTTTGTTTTCAGATTGTTATTGTATTCTCCGACAACAACAAAACGGATGTTTTTAATTTTTTAATTTTGTCATTATTTTACTAAATATGTTTGAAACTAAATGTCGATTGTAACCACCAACCACCAAAGATTCTTTTTCATTTTGTAAATAATTCTCTAATAATTTTTTATTGAATTTTTTTGATGTGTCAAAACTTTCTAAAATAAAATTAAACCTATTGTTAACAATTAAAGACTCACTTAAATTTTGTGATTTATTTTCGTTATGTTCTAACACGACTTTTTTTATTATTGTCGACAAACCCATAAGTTTTTTATTATAAATATATTCAACATTTAAGTGTTCTAAATTAAGTTGGTAATCTAACAAACGCCCGTTTGGGTTACGTATAAGTAGAATATAATTCTCGAATTCAAGTTTTGTACCAATACTTTTTCTAAAATCCTTATCGTTTTTAAATTTAGACCAACAGTACTCCAAACTTTTTTTAGTTGGACCTAATTGGTCCCTTGTTTTTAGAATTTCACGTTTTAATTCGTCTTGGTGTAGTTTTACTAAATCTTTTCCGTAATCAACAAATTGGTTAGTACAGAATTCTTTCACACTAAGGTTACCATTCATTTGTTCTAACCTACCACTTAATAAATCACCGATTTTTTTTTCGTACTCAGAGTTTGTAAACGAAAGGACAAACGTATTATAATACCATAAATTATTATATTTTTTATCACTAATATTAATACCATTAAATTCAATAGTTGCCTTTTCACCAGCCTTAAAAGGTTTATTAGGGGTTAACGTTAAACTTAATTTAGTACTTGGTCCGTTAACTTCAAACTCATCAATTTTAAACGTATATGCATCCCAATCACTAATACCTTTATCTTTGTTACCATAAACCGCCAATAATGTGTACTTCCCATAAATAACATCATCAAAACTAAATGCCCCTTGGTTGTCTGAGAAAGTTTCAAAAAACGTTTTATTATTTTCTTTACTTATAATTTTGATAAAGGCTTTTGGTAATATTCCAGAAAATTCTTTAGTCGTACCATCAAGTTCTATAGTTGATTCATAATATGTTGTACCAATAACGTTACCGCCTTTTTTAATTCCTAAAGATAAATCGGGACGTACTTTCGTTTTGTTTTCCGGTTTTGTTTTGATATATTCAATTACGTTGTCTATTTTTTCACCACTATCTAATGTTGCACTAATAACACCTGATGGTATTTGTTTAAAATCACCCTTTAAACTTAACCCCGTTTTAATAAACGTCATAACCCCTTTACCTAGTATGTTCCCATTAAAAAATGTTCCATTATATACCATACCCATAGATGCGGAATAGACTTGTCCTTGTCCTCCAATCATACCGTCAATAAATTCACCCTGATAAACCCAATCTTCGGGAAAACTAACAAAAAACCCTTTAGCGTTTGTTAGCGTACCATACATGAATTGGTTACCCTTACTTTCGTCCCCTATAAAAGGCCTTGGTGTGGTAAGTCGTGGTATCTCACTATAATAGTCACCTTTAAAATCGCCTCTTTCTCCACTTTCACTGCCGTCCGTAAAAATCATCTTATACTTATCAAAACAAGCATTAACTTTGATATTATAACCATCGACATCTCCTTCAAAAATCGCCCAACCAAATTCAGGTATCTCATTTAACGTACCAAATTGTCTTAAATCAACATAAAAACCACCACATCCTTTCCAAACGCTTCGGTATTTTTCTAATTCCTCGGCAACCCTAGGATCAACACTTTCAGTAACAAGATTATATCTTGACCGTATGTATTTTTTTTCGTCCTCAGTTAAATTTAATCTTTTTTTCATTTTCTAATAAATAGTTGAGATAAGTGATAATTTTAGAATCTATTATAGATGCCTAACTTACCTTTATATTTTTTATCACATTTATCTAAAACATGATTAACAATTTTTTGATGGTTATCAGAAATGTCTGAATCTGCTTTAGCCAAAAATATTGAACGACAGAATCCCCTTTGTAAACTAATTTTAGGTGAGTTGTCAACCAAAGAATCAAAAAACTCTTTAGTGGGTTTTAACTTATAGATAATAATCTTGTCATTAAAAATAGAATTTATTTGACTTTCATTATAAAATTCTTTGAAAAGTGGGTATGGGGTTTCAGGTGACCATCCTTGTGTCATTTTTTCCCTAACCTTACTTTTAATTTTAATCGGTAGATTTTCTAACCCTAAAACCTCATTTGTTTTCAGTTTTTGGACTGCGGTTTCCTCTTTTTTTTTTAACCCTGTTTCAGGATTTTCTTTCGTTTCAGGGTTTTTATCTTCAGGAACTTTTTTAGTTAAGTTCATATTAGCGAGTTCTTTTTTACTAAAAGTACCCTTAACTAAAAACCAGTTACCATCAGCAGGACGAGCTACGGACCATATTTCCATTTCCCCTCTACTTTCTCTAAGTGATTGTAAAACTTTTGCTAAACCACCAATAGTGATAGACTCAATAAGATGAGCCAAATCTTTGGTAAACATAATTTTAACAACATTTTCATGTGTATCAATTACCGCACGAACAAAAGCGTCGTCCTCATCGTATTTTTTTCTGTAATGGTCAATTCTATCCATTACATCTTCCATGTTAAGTTTAACATCTTTGTATTCAGCAGTTTCATCATTATATGATTGAAACTTGAAAGTGTCCTTCCAATGCTTATAGTTATCTTCGTCGAATCTTTTACTCATAGTTATAATGTATTATAGT
>Ga0181357_1000936_pt1 | contig 11413 bp, 9 predicted proteins | sample Fa13VDMM110DN_FD_130094 | JGI IMG/M metagenome (GOLD analysis project Ga0181357, IMG submission 130094) | Freshwater viral communities from Lake Michigan, USA - Fa13.VD.MM110.D.N | ecosystem: Environmental > Aquatic > Freshwater > Lake | place: USA: Michigan | collected 2013-09-24 | reverse complement strand
GCACCCACACTTTACCTATTTTTTGTAGTAACGCGTCTATAGTTGTCTTATTAAGCGAGGACGTCTCGCTATGGTCAACGCATAACATATAACCCTTTGTGTCGTTAAACGGTCTTATATACACTAAAGATACGTCGTTTAAAGCAGGGTGTATGTTATCGTGTAATGGAACTATCTCTACGAACGCTTCCGCTATCGTTTTGTGAGTTAAATACTCCAGTGCTTCTTCCGTTTCTATTATCCAAAACATAACCTTGATTTACTCCATTAATATACGAACCAGAATTCATAGTTCCAACTTCAGGTTGGGAATATTTTGTATAATCAAATTTTAAATATTCATTAAAACTATACAATTTTAAAGATTGTATCTTAGCTTCTGTTATATTTCTATTAACTTGTTCTACTTGTTCTTTAGTACCTGTTAATTTCCATGGTAAATTAAAAGGAATATATAAAGGCCACTCAATAATTGGATCTTTTTTAATTAATTTATTATAGGTGTCTTGATCTATTTCAAGATAAAGTAATTGATTTGTTTTTTTGCAAAAATATCTTCTAAATTCTCCGTTTTGATAGTCTTGTTGAGTAGGTAATGCAGGACTATATTGAGGTAAATATTTAAAAGATAAAGCTTTAAATGGTTTGTTCGATGCTTGTAAATAATTAAGAGTATCAATATTATCAAAATCATCTAATGTTGGGAATACATTACCTAATTCATCCGCTAAATCATTAATAAAGGCATATTGAATAGCTTCTACATTTTGGGTAGGGGGAGATTCAACAACAGATAGAACTATTTCAAATATATTGGGTGATTGCGGTGTGTTTCCTGAAAATGTTTTGCCATTTCCTGTTTTAAAATAAGGACCTATGTAAATGGTTGAAGTACCTTTATATACAAACTCACCACCATTAGTATATTGATTTGGTACTATATAATGTTTAGGAAAATATGACATATATTAATATCTATTATAGTTTTTAATATCTCCACCATGGTCAGTGAATTGTTGGTTGATTGTATGGGTAGCTTCTCCAATACTCCAGTGCCACCATTCATTTCCAATTCTTCTTAAACCAGCATCATATAATGCTTTATAAATTTTACCATGAGATTGAATATCTTTCTTTTGGGATGCGGTTTGGTTTAAATCTATAGCTTGACCGAGAACGTGGTATCCTTTACAAGGGTGAGCTTTATTATCAACTTTTTTACCAGCAGCTCTAGCTGCTTCATTAGTTATATAAGCTTGTCTTTGAACATCATAACTTCTATAACTATCTCCGATATCTAATTTAATACCTTGTTTTACTAAAGCATCATATGCTTTTTCTAATTTATCTATAAATTCTTTTTTTCCTTTAACATTACTTTTATAAGCATTTATTATTTTAGACTTAACAATAGGCCCTTTTATTTCTCCTGAAACGGCTGCACAAAGATCTTGAGTAGCAGGTATATTTTTAACACTATATTTAGCTCCTGATGTTTTTTTAGGTGTTCCACCAGCAGCATTAGTTGAGTTTTGAGGTACAGTTCCGGTGTTTGTTCCTTCATCTGTTGATGTGAATGTGTTTTGAGAAGCTGGAAGAGGCGGATTGGCTCCTGCAGATATATCTTTAGGGATTGATAAACTTTCAATAGAAGTTGTCCATCCATTATTATCTACTTTTTGGCTAAGACCTTTAACTAAAAATTCAATGCTTTCAGGATAATTATAAGGGAGAAATTTTTGGTTGATGGTAAATTTTTGTAAAATCTTCATCCCTGATAGTCCCACTATATCTAAATTTAAACTAACAGGAATAAATCCAACAGTTCCTGATGCCTTTTCCTCTTTTTGGCTTTGTTGACCTTGAATGTAAGTTAAAAAGTTTTTTAATACAGATTTAAAAGAATCTATTGAGTCTGTAAATTTTTGGGTTTCCATTGAATCTACAAAATCTTCATATTCTTCAATTGTATCCTCATAATCTGGTTTTTCTTCTTCTGGTTTTTCTTCCTCAACTGATTTCTTTGTATCGTTTTTTTCGGGTATAATTCTATCTATTAACCCTTTATTCCATTTAGAAAAGGCAGTAGCATCTTCTCCTACTGCTTGGCCATTAGCTTGAGCACCCACAGTAATCATAGTAGCTATATCATTAGTAATTTCCGTTTTGATACTTAAATTATTTACAAAAGTTGAATTGTTTGGTGTATAACCAAATATTTCAAATATAGCGTTTTTTGTTGAATAACCAAAATTTTCTAACAATTGATCCTTTTCTGGGAGGGCTGTTTCGTCTATTAAATAAAGTCTATTGTTGTCTTCATCATCTATAACAGGCTCTATACTGTTTATATTACCTAATGAATCATTTATACCAGCACATATTTTTTCTAAAAGAGAATATAATGAAAGATTACCCTTATCGTCTCTAAGCTCATCCATTGATTTTAATATAAAAGGAACGTTTATATAAATGTTCATAAGTTGACCTACTGTAATATTTTTTATTGTTTTTTTAAAATCAAAAGGTAAATTAGCAAATATTTTATAAGCATCAGTACTTCCTTGGGTTAATTCATCAAACCACCCAACATTATTTATAGTAATATCTGTTTTTATAATACAAACCCTAGGATCTGCTGATATAACATATGGGGTAGTAAATATAATATTTCTCTCTTCACTGTTATCTATGTCTATAAGCGATGTTTCTCCACTGTAAATAAGAGAGTTATTTTTTAAATAATGAAGAAACCCTCCTAATCTAATGTAAATAAAGGGATCCGAAGTAACCCAACCGCTATATTCTTGAATACTAATAAAATCCCCCCCACAAGTAAAACCTAATTCTGTAGCTGCTTCATTAGTTAAAGCAGAAACTGGATGTTCCGGATCATTAGAAGAAAGTTCATTATTTGTATTTTTTAATTTTTGATAAGCTTGGTAAAATAATTTAGAAATAGCATCTTTATTTTTATAAGAATTTATAACATCACTATTTGTTTTAGCTTCATCTCCTCCTTCTTCTTCCTCTGTCTTTTTTTCATCTGATGTTTTTCCTTTAGCTATTGTATTAATTTTTAAAGATTCAATTACATCACCTAAACTTAATACTGTTAATGTAATAGTATAAGAACCATCGGTTTCAAAAGTCCAACTAAAGTTACTAACTTTACCATAAATAGCATCGTAATTACCATATAACTTTTTTTTATTTTCAGCAATAGCATTTAGTAATTCTTTTTGATTATTAAAACCCCCTTGTGTTACAAATCTATTAGTTAAAGTATCACTTTCATTCATAGTTTTTTCTTCAAGATTATTATCTATATAAATACTATGGCCCCATTCTAATAATACTGTGTAACCTAATCTTAAATAAAGTAAATCAATTATATTAAATTGAGTAGTATTATATGCTTTTATATTTATTGTAGATTCTCTAACTGAACCTCGGTTTCTATTTTTAGAAGTTATTGAAGTAATACCTGGCATAGGTCTATATCCTTGTGATTGATCTCCTACATCATAAGCATCAAATAATCCTGATCTTTGGGTAAATGCTCCTGTTTTGAAAGTGGATGTACCTCCAAATAAAACATATTCTCTAGCTAATTCATTATTTCTATAAGCAATAACATTATATGGATCAATACCTTTTAAATCAGCTTTGTCAGTAACATTTACTGCTGAACTAAGTTTAATCCATGGTGTTCTTGCATTTAAAAACTTTAAATATTTAGTTCTATCTAAAGATCCAAATACTTTTTGTCTTGCTTCTATCTGTTGTATAATAGTCTCATTAAAACCTTCTCCAACAATATTACCATGTCCTTCACCTAAATGAATAACTCCTTCAGCAGGACTACCACTTTTTTCGGTTTCATTATTAAGTTGATCTGCTGCTAATATACCCGTTATAGCTAATGCTGCTCCAGGAACAACCACAGCAACCGCAGTAGCTATTATTGGGTGATCTTTTATTATTTCAGCGGCACCATCTATAATACCATCAGCTACTTCTTTTACATCATCAAGTGAAATTCCTAAAAATGCCATATTATAAATTTATCTGATTGAAAACATTATAAACTTGAATTGGATTATTAGGGATTCTAATTTGAACTCCTTCAGGAATTACTAATGAATTTTGAGATAAACCTGTTAAAGTATCAGCTCCAGCGTTTCCTGTATTAGCTATAGAAATAACCCACCATAAAGAACTATCATTATAATATTGTTGTGCTAAAGTATCAAATCGATCACCTTGAGTAGTATAAACATATACATCGTTTTCCGATAATGGAACCTCAGGATAACGAGATGTTTTATATACTATTTTCCCATTAATTTTTATTTTGGGTATATTTTGATATCTATTTATCATTATGTTAAACTTATTACATTATCTGCCCATAAAGTAGGTCCTATACCTGCTGCTTTTGATGGTGCTAAATCTATAAAATGAGCTCCTCTTTGTGGTAAGTATGTAGGTATTGGGGTAAAATTAAACCCTGTTACTTTTATAATATGAGTTAATTGAGATACTGTTTCATCTTTTCCACCATTATCGTTTATCCCAATTTCCCAAGTTGAATCATCACCCATTTCTAAGTTTAAACCCTCTATATATCCTGGTAATTCATTAATATATCCTCCAACAGTTAATGTTACTAAAGGACCTTGCATAAATCCATCTTTATACACAGGAGCTGTGTTTGAAGCTAAATAACTTAATTTTTTATACATCGGAATAAGTTCTTGCTTTGATAAAGCAGCAACAGTCCACGATAATGAAATTTTTCTTGCAAACCCAGTGTATGTATAAAAGTTTTCACCTCTACCAACATATTGTTGAGAGGCGATACTGGCAGCATAATTATCACTAAAACTTCCTAAAAATGCTCTAAAATTCATTGTCCCTTCAGGATAACCAAAAGGAGCGATATTAAATGTTACTAAATCATTAACACTACCTCCTATTAAAGCAGGTGCTAATGTTCCTATGGGGGAGGCATTAATTTTATCTAAAACTCCTCCATCATTTCCCGTAACCCCTGCTGTATAAGAAACATAATTTTTTCCTGATCGTTGTCCTGGGTTTCCAATTTGAGTTTTTACTCCTATACCAGCATTTGAACCACTATAATTAGGAGCGTTAGGAGTAGCACCGGATTTATCTGATTGGTTTCGGGTGGTTGAATCTAAACTAGCACGTAAAATTTTTCTAAAATCTTGAATTGTAGGACTCCCACCATATTTACTAGTGTTTTGATTAGTATTTATATTAACAAAAGGATTTACATAAGTAAAAGTATTATTAGTTAATACAGGATTAGTACTTCGTACTTTGCTAATATTGGGTGACAATAATGGTCGTCTACTTCCTGAAGGTTGGTAAACACTAGGATTTACAAATAGAGGTTGATTTAAACCAAAAATATTAGTTACACCTTTACTTCCTGAAACATTATAATTTATGCCTTTAGGAGTACTTATACGATAAGTTATACCTTTTGGGTTAGTTACATCTTGATTTGGTGTCCAAGTATTAGGCCCTATAGATGAAGAGTTAATTTGTAAGGAACCCGATTCGTAAACATTATTAGTCCACGCTAGTTTACCATTTTCACTACGTTGTTGTCTTTCAGATTCATAAACTCCAAGTAATCTATTATATATAGATTCATTAGCCGAAATCCCAGCATAACGTAAAGGATTATAAAAATCGTATTTACCACCATCTTTAGAACCTGTAATATCTTGTTTAGCTGTTGCTGAACTAACTTTAAACTGTTCATCATTAGCTTGGGCAAAACTGGAGGATTGAGGAGAATTTACACTAAAATCAGGTAAGCGATATTGTGTGGATTTTGTCCATAGTTTTTCAGAATTAACTTGTAAACCACCAACTTGTTTATTATCACTATTTACTGATCTTTGATTATTTTTGCCTATAAAAAAATTATTATTATCAACAAAATATTTGTTTTGTTTACCTGTTCTTTGTTCGGGGCTTGGGAATCTAATGTTTGTTTTGCCTACTCCTAAAATAGAGTTAGGACCACCATCATATGTTAAAACATTAGATCCTACATTTAAACTAAATCCTGAAAAATTCCAATTGTTAATAGAACGATCTGTTGAAATAGCTCTATATAATTCAGCTAATCTGTTATTTTCTATTAATTGGTCTGTTTTTACTTTAACAGAATATAGATTTGGGTTATTAGCGTATGCTCCTGTTTCTTCAAACGGATTTTCACCTTGTTTATTTAAATGATAACCAAAAGCAAGAACACCGGCTTGTGCTAATGTATTTAAAGGTGTATAAATACCTTCATTTACAACACCACTTGTTTGAGTTCTAACTGCTGTTTGGGATAATAAGTTTTGTTTAGCAATAAAAAGTAATCCATTAGGTGACTTTAAATCAAAAAACATTTTAGTTAAACGTTTGATATCTGTTGCTGAATCTCTTACAGCATTAATACCACCACGTAAAATAAAATCCTCGTTAGCACCTAAATCATTAAAACTTTCGGGAATTGGAGTTTGAATATAGGGTTGTCCACTATACCCTCCTCCGATGGTATCCTTCCCATATCTAAGGGACTTAAGATCAGTCTTTAAGTCGATTAATCCCATTACCTTGGAGGATTATCTAAGTATTTATTTGGGTTTTTACCGTCTAAGTCTAATTGTGATTTAGTTAATTGTTCTGGATAGTTTGATACCTTATCGTATTCTAAAGGTTTTTTGCCATCTAAATCTAATTGTGATTTTTTTAAACCTTCTGGATAATTTGATACTTTATCGTATTCTAAAGGTTTTTTGCCATCTAAAGCGGTTAATAATGAACCGTCTTTTGTTAATTTGTCTAAGAGTCCCATAGTTATTTTATTATAAATATTAGATTATTGAACTTTAGATGTGCTCATTGCAAATCCAGTTCCAACTTTAGTAGAATCCATATAAATGTTAGTATCTTTTTGTAGTATTTGAGATAATAATCCTTCTACTGCTGCTAGTCTATCAATTAATGGTGTTATATCAATTGAAGGTGTGGTATTAGTTTGGGATGGTGATTCACTTGTGGTGTTTTTAGATTTATTTTTACCTCCTAAATCCGTTCCTGCTATTACTGTATCTTTATCATTTAAAGCAATAGTACCTTCAGGTGCCATTAATGTACGTTTTCCATACCCACCAGATACAACGTCATCACCTTTAAATTTATTATATAAAGAATATCCAGCCGCAGCAGCAGCAGCAGCTGCTCCGAGAGCTAATATAGGACCTATGATTGGAATTCCAGCAACAGATATTGCGGCTTTAATTGCAAATTTTCCTATATCTACTAAAAATCCTCCTAGTTGTTTAGCTTTAAGTATACCTTGCATAGCTATATCTTTTGCTGTAGTAGCTAAACCTCTTAATTTAATAGCTTGATAAGCTTCTTCTATTGCTACAGAAACTTTTCTAAGTCCACCAATAATTTTTTCTTGTGTTGCTTCTAATACTTTAGTTCTATATTGTTGATTAAATACAAATAATTTAGCTTGGGCTAATCCAAGTGTTATTTTATCTAATAAACTTAATTCACCTTCAGTAGCTAATTGGCTTTTTAATAAAGTTAATTTCCCAGCTTCTATTATAGTTGCTGATTTACTTATTACTAAACTGGCTGTTTGTAATGCTTGGATTCCTTTATATGCACCATAAACCATAAGTAATGGTTTGCCTAAGTCGGCAGCATAGTGAACCATTTTTCCTATTAATCCAACAATAGGACCTACAATTTTAAATATATCTGTAAATATTTCTAGTACTGGAAGTAAAGGTTCAGCTAATGATATAAAAATTTCTTTAACTTTATCCATTGTAGCACTAAACCTTTCAGCTACGTTTTGACCGGCAAATTGATTTGCTAATGCTTCATCTCCTAATTCTTTTTTAGCTTTTTCTAAACCTACTTCTTTAACTAAATTATTAAATTTTTCTTTAGCAGTATCACCTTCTTGACCTTTTAATTTATTTAAAACTGCTTGATCTTGTAATGTTTTTGCTAATTCATCACGACTCATTCCAACAGATTTTGCTAATGCTTCTTGTTGAAGAACATTCATTTTACTAAAATCAGCGGCTGTGCCTATATTTTTAGATATTTCTTTAGATAAAGTAGCAATATCACCGTTTAAAGCTGCTCTTCTTGCTTCTTCTAAATTTAAATCTTTACCTGTTAATAATTCGGCTTCTAATTCTGATTCAATAGATGATTGAAAATCCAATAACTGACCTGCTGCTTGGTTTACTGTTTCTATAGACAAACCTAAAGAACGAGCCGTAACAGCAGCTTCTGCTAATGCCTCTGGTGTATTTCCTAAAGTTAAGGCTGTGGCTGCTGATATTTTTCCTATATCTTCTAATACTAGTCTAGTATTAATTGCGGAACCTGTTTGAGCTTTAAAAACTTCAACTTGTCCTAAATATTCTGCTGTTGTATCTTCAACTGTTTTATTATTTAATAAAGCGGTTTTAGTTAAAGCAACAGCCGCTTCTTCACTAAGACCAGCTTGTTTTGTTAATTTAGTAAATGTTACTAATGATTCTTGACTTAAAGAAGCAAAAGTTCCAAAAGCATTATTTAATGTTGTAAAAGTTTCTACTAATTTACCCGTAGTTATATTAACATCTGATGTAGAACCCGCAATTGAATTCATTTCGCCTTTTAAATGTAAAGCTTCATGAAAACTAATACCAAAGTTTTTAGCCATCTTTCCAGCTCCAGCATCAACATCTTTTAAAGCTTCAACTAATTCTGTAACTACAAAAAGTGTTGCTGTAAGGGGATCTCTTAGTGTTCTTACTACATTATTTCCTGCTTCACTAATTCCAGCTTTTAATACTTTAAATTTATTAGCAAAACTATTAGTATCATCACCTGCTTCTTGAATTTCCTCAGCGACTTCTTTCATTCGCTCTTTGATCTCTTCAATTCCTAAAGCTTTACTTAAACCTCCAAAACCAATTTCTTCTAAAGCTTTATCTATACCTTCAATAGCTGCCCCACCGAGGCCCATAAGTTTATTGATATCTTTTTCTTTTTGAATTCTAACTTCTAAAAGATCATTAGTCCTTTTATATACTGTAAATCCTTCTCTTTGCCCTCGTATAATTGCTGCCTCTTCTTCATTTATTTTTCCAGCTGCTATTTTTCTTTTAACAGCTAATTCAAATACAGCATCAGTGGCATAATTTAATTGGTTGGTGTTTATTAATTGTTGGGCTTGGTGTTTTGCTTCTGTTTCTTGTTGTTTAAGTTTTTCTTTATATTTTTCTAATTCTTTTAAAGTTAACTTACCTAAATCTTGTTGATCATATTTTAATTTTTGAACTATATCCTGAGTGCCTTTTAGTGCTTTAGTTGCTAATTTTTGAGCAGTATTACTTTTATCTAATTCACGAACAACTCCTTGAATTTCCTCTTGGATACTAGCAAACCCATCACTAAATCTTGCTGCTCTATCTGAAGCTGTATCTATAGCATCAGTTAAAACCCTAATAGCATCTTGGGCATCTTGAATTCCTCTAATTGTACTAGTATCAACAATTGTAACAGGTTTTCCTGTTAATTGTTTGTATACTTTTTTTAGGTCTTCGATTTGTTTTTTTAAATCGTCAATAGTAGGTGCAGCCATTTAGGGATATTTTGTTATAAATATTTAATGATTCAATTTTATTTATAACTAGCTGGTTTTTTACCTCTAGCAAATTCAGGGGATTGAACTTTACCTGTGGAATCTATTAAAGTAGTTTTTTGACCACTATTCGCCTTTTCCTGTTGCTCATTTTGTTTTGTATAATGTTCTTGGAGTTTATGATAAGTAAATTTCCTTAACCATATAGGCATATTGTATATTGTATTCCAGTCATAACCTCCTTGCCCATGAAAACAAATTTCATGAATTTGAGTGAATAAATTAACTCTAAATTGAGGGGCGGTGTTAAGCGTCAGGCCAAAAAAAGTTGATATTAATAGGGATAGCGACCTCCTCACCGCTATCTGTAGTGAAATTCAAATTAACATCAGGTTGGATTGCTCTAATGTAATCTCTTAATGCTTTTGAATCTCTAGCTAATAAATAATTATCTACAAAAGTGCGGATAGTTTTAGTTTCCGTATCACCTCCAACTGAAGTAATCATATATTTTAACCTAGTAGTTAAATCAGGAGTATTTTCTTTATTAATCTTTTTTAAACCTTCTAATTCAGCTGTAATTTTTTTCTCATCTTTGTGAGTTAATAATTTAAAAGTAAGTTTAGTATTTGAACTAGGTAAAGTAAATTCAAATTCATTTACTCCAGCTGAGTATAATGATTCATCTAATTCTCTATTATCCAGTAATGAAAGGTCTACTGTATGTGATTCTCCATCATAATTAAAAGAATAATCTTTACCATAACCTAATACACGAGCTGCTACCATAATAGCATTTTTATCACCTACAATTAAATCATCATAATCAATATCACTTACAATTAGTGATTTCATTAATTTATCTAAAACGGTTCCTTTTTGAATATATGATTGGTTAGTAAGAATATCTTCTTCCCTAGCCGTCATATACTTCATTTCAATTTTACCGGATGATAAAGGATTTTCTTTAGGGTAAACTAGACCCTTTGATGGTAATTCTACAACTTCTGTAGGCAACTTAAATTTATTTTCTTCCATAATTTATTTTATATAACTTTATTGTCCCATATAAATATATGAGGAAAAAAGAAGCTCGCAAAAAATGCGAGCTTTCTTTGATTTATTTTTACTTTTAATTAGAAATTCAATACACAGTAATCCATACCAATTGATAATGATAAGTTAACAGCTGCGTTTTCAGTATCCCAGTTATATTCACCGAAGTTACCACCTTTAATAAACGCACCTTTAATTACCCACTCAGAAACGATATCACCTACAGGACCTAATACGTCAATAGTTAAATCTTTTTTATAGAAATCGCTATAACCATCACGACCAGTTACTGATTCGTGGTGTAAACGTACCCATTCCATTACTGCCTGAGCACCTGAAGGTGTAATAGGATCAAATAAAGTCATAGTTAAATCACTCCATTTAGTTTTACCTTTTACTTTTGTGTAAACGTTGATATGGTTAAGAACCACTTCACCTTGTTCAAACGTTACAGCTGAGATTGCTTTGATGATGTATGATGGGAAACCATCAACGTACATGATGAATCGGTTAGCCTGTTTTGGTTCAAAGGCGGTGAAAAATATTTCGTTAGGATCTAAGATTGCCATTTTTATTTATTTTGTTTTGTTATAAATATTCCGTTTTTAAAAAATTATGCTGGGAAAGATACTCCTGTTGGTAAGATGTTGAATTCCT
>Ga0181357_1000932_pt1 | contig 11441 bp, 6 predicted proteins | sample Fa13VDMM110DN_FD_130094 | JGI IMG/M metagenome (GOLD analysis project Ga0181357, IMG submission 130094) | Freshwater viral communities from Lake Michigan, USA - Fa13.VD.MM110.D.N | ecosystem: Environmental > Aquatic > Freshwater > Lake | place: USA: Michigan | collected 2013-09-24 | reverse complement strand
TGCGGCTTGTTGCTGCTGTGAGCCTAAGCCACCTAAAGTCTGACCTGCCTGCATTTGACGGTTGAGGTCAGCCTGGGCAGCCGTCATAGCGTTGCTGTAGCCGGTATTTAAAGCGCCGTACTGCTGACCCATTAGATTAGACTGCATGTCTCTTAGCATGTTGCCAGTAGCATTGAACTGACGCTGTGATCCAAACCCACCCATGCCACCCGCTGCGCCTTGCATCGCAGGCAGAAGGTTTTCGTTAATCTGCCGACCCTGTAAACGACCCATCTCGTTTACTACGTTCTGGGTGTACGGGTTCATGTAGTTGCCAACAATCTGATTGGCACCTGTAGTACCAGATTGAGCAGCCAAGTCAGCGCCTGCGCCCATAGTCCCGAGGCCAGCAAATGACGCCTGTGGTGCCATTGACATAGCCTGCTGCTGCAGAGGTGAGAAGCCTGCTACGCCACCACCCTGAACGCCTGCCTGGCCAAGGTTGGCTATGTCCTGCAAATAATTGGTATAGAACTCAGGGGCAGTTATCTGCGACTGAGCTGTGGTAATAGCTGACGGTAATAAGTCGCCTTGTAAAATATCAGCCATTTTTCTTGCTCCTAGATTGTGCTGCCTTCATATATGCCAAGGGTGACTTAGCTGGCGGGGGTATTTTGTTAATAGGTGCTGAGCGCTTATGCGCTCGAATTTCTTCTCTAAACTTGTCTAGCAGGTCTGAACCTGCCTTAGTTGAACCGTTACCCAACTGAGCTACAGTATCAGCATCAAATACGTACTCACCGTCTGCAAGCATTGCAGGTATATCGTCAGACTGACCATCACCTAAGCCTGTGACGCGAGAACCTTCACGGTAGTCATGACGCCCTTCTACAGTAGGAACGTGCAAGCCACCCTGTGTAGGCTGACCGCCTTGTGCCATCTGGTTAAGAATGTCTGCAGGGTTAACTACTTCGCCAAACGTGTAGTAACTAGGGGCTTCACCACCATCAGCCATCAAAGGCGTTGGCATACCGCCGTCCTTACCTCCCCAATAAGATGATGCTCCACCACCAGAGCTTGATGATGGCGGTGTGTAATAATTTGTTGGTGTGCTCGAAGTAACATCCTCTGAAACATAGCTACTTGTTGGTGTCTTGTTAAACCAATTAGTAACGTCAGAATAGCCGGGTATTTTCTTTACAGTGTCTAAAAAACCTGTAAGCCCAGACGACCCATAATTCATTAATGTATTTACTGCATTACTTCCAGTGCCACTAGCCCCTGAGTTTTTATATGATTGGCTCTCAGGCATTAAATAGCCAAGAGCTCCACCCAAAAGTACACCAGTTAATGGGTCAATACTGTTTGACCCCCGAGGTGTTAACGTAGCGTTTAAATTTTTATTAAGCCCAGTTCCAGCAGATGTAATGGACTGTGGCATAGCATTAATGTTCATCTGAGGGCGTGAAGTGAACTGAGACAGTGGTGCTTGTTGACCCATACCCATAGGAATACCTAAAGCCCTTGCCAGCTCTGGAGTGATGTTCGGCTGGGTATCTCTAGCGCCGTACTCAGCATAAGGAAGATAACGCCCAGTAGGAATCTGCGTTGTCCTAGCCGCAATATTCCCAACCTTAGACATATCCACGCCCTGGTTAACACCACCGGGCGCTTCCATACCACCTAAAATTTTGCTAAACAGAGCGCCAAGGGCAGCTCCTTTAGCCGTGTTAGTACCCATTATTCCGCTAAACGCACCAAGAACGTCGTCAAATGTAGGGTCTGCTACAGCTGGTTTTGGTGGGGTTACTGTTTCTACTGGGTCTGCCATAATTTTTCCTTATTTCCTCATAGAAACTAAGCCACCACGTCGAACTATTTTAGTAGACGAACGTGCAGCAATTTCTTCTGGTGACATCATCGTAAACGAAACTGGGTATAAATCACCAATTGCGCGTTTAGCCAATGGCGTAGTAACTGCTGTATAGCCTGCGGGGACTTGACTTAACCCGCCTGTTGACACTTTACCACTACCAAAGGCACCAGCCAATGCAGACAAAGCCCCCATAATATCTGTGCCAGTGCCAACACCTGTTCCAGTGCCTGTTCCAGTGCCAGATGTGCCAGTTCCGCTAGTTCCAGTTCCCCCAGTACCAGTCCCACCAGTGCCATTTCCACCTAAGCCAGCTGTAGTGTTTGTGCTGTCGCCAGGTAAGTTAGATGTACCACTACCGGGCGTTGTAGAGGTAGTTTGGCTAGGTTGATCTGACCCCGGCTGGACAGGCAAAGGAACTCCGGGTTGTGCAGGCTGTTGCGACCCCGGTTGAGGCGGTTGTTGTGCTCCCGGCTGCAATGGTTGTTGCGCCCCTGTTTGTTGTGATCCTGATGGTGCGCCTATGGGTTGATTAGCAGAACCAGAAGAGCCGCTTGTTGGCGCAGGTTGTGGTGCTTGCGTTAATGGCACTCCAGCTTTAGCTGCTTCAGCTACTTTTACAAAAAGTTCATAATTTAATTTTGCGGAATCTGCTTTAGCTTTGTTTTCTGGCGTTGGATTTTGAATAAAATTGTTTGCTGTATTTAAAACTTCAACTTGCGCTGCGTCAGCTTGCTTTTGAAGCTCTACCACTTGTTGTTGAAGGGTAGGGGTAGGCGCAGGCGTAGGTGCAGCCGTAGAAGAACCACCAGCAGTAGTAGTTGTTTCCGTAGGTTTTGTCTCAACAGGTTTTACAACAGGCTGTTTATTTGGGTCAACTATGTCAGAAAGTTTTACATCAACTTTTGGAGGTTCTTTGACAACTTTAAGCGTATTATCTTCAAAAACTGGTGCATCAGCTTTGTTTGCTTTTAAAACGTCTTTTACTTTTATTGTTTGATCTTGTAATTTCTCTGCAACGTCAAGAGGTATTACAGTAACTGTACTGTCTGCATTTACTAATTTTGGCGGCTGGCCTTCAAGAACAAACAAAGTAACTAACGGCCCATTTCCACCATTTGCATCTGCCACTCTAAAAACAGGTTTTCCACTAGAAGTTTCACCAAGAAACTCAAACCAAGAATTACTTTTAGCCGCATTGCCAACAGACCCTATTTCTGCACCAAATAAAGATGATGATCCACTTTTAGCGTTCGGATCGCTTATTTTTGCAAAATTAAATACTGCATTAAAATTAGGCGAAATTAAATTAAATATTGTATCTTTTATATAATCTTCATCATCATCATCGCGGTTAGCGACTGTTTCAGTGTGCGTAAGAGATTGTCCATTATCAGGGTTAGCAGTTACAACCACAGGAGGCAAACTTGTTATTTCTCCAGCATACGCTGGGCCAATTTGTTTACCAACACCTTCTGATAATGGCTTATCAAATGCCTCAGCAAGTTGATCGTAATAATCAGAATCTGGTTTTTTACCTAATGTTGGATCAGGCTTAGCTACATCGGATGGGTCTAATGTTGGCTCAGGATAGGTTGAACGCTCTTCAATGGTGGCCGTTCCTGGGCCATCTATTTTTGCAATAGCTTTGCCTACATCGTCGCCAGCTTTTACAGCACCAGTGATGATAGCTGGAGCAGCATTTTTAAGCGCTTCACCAACATCACCGCCGTTAATAAGGGTCTGAGTAGCAATGTTTGATACGTTACCTGCAGCGTTAACTGTTGCCGCTATGGTTTTAGGGTCAGCGCCTTTCATAGTGTCATAGACTAAATTCTGAGCTTGAGTGCCAACATACTGACCGGCTAAGCTAGTAGCTGCATTTTCTAAAGCGTTAGGGTCACCAAGCACAGCACCAGTAACGCCAAGAGTAACAGCGTTAGCTAACATGTTAGTCACTTGTTGTGGGGTTGTGTTGGTTGCACTAGCAATTGCGTCTATTTTGACTTGATCAATACCAACCCTGTTTAGAAGTTGCGTAGAGTTTCCTGCAAGTGCTGGGCTAACCGCGCCAACTAACGCTGCCTGTCCTATATCACCACCAGTAAGCCCTGCCTTAACCACATTTTGTATTACCCCAGAAATCATACTCACACCAGTAGCGCCAATGGTCTGAAGAAGCGTTACAGCTGGCAAACCCATTGTGAATGCCGTAGGAGCTACCGCAGCGCTAACTTGAATTCCACCTATGGCGCTGTTTAACATCCCACCCAATTGGGGGGCAAAAAACATTGTCGCCATTTGAATAAATGGCATAAGCTCTTGAAGCTGTCCTGTAGCGCCAGCGTGGTGTACTCGCTCTCCTTCGTAATAATTAACTATCGGTTCTTTATTCTCATTAAGAACAGGAGTAAGAACTCCATCAGCGCCTGCTTTGTATAAAACACCAGCGTGAGCTGTGGCTTTGTTAGCACCTACATTTTCAATAGCATTAGCTACGTAGTAAAGGTCTTTTGTCTTGTCGTAAATGTCTGCATATAGAGTTTTTGTATCTAATGCTTGAATAAATTCTTTTGTTTTTGGGTCTATTCTTGCTAAATAAGTTTCGCCAGTTTTTGGGTTTGTATATTCGGAAGAATTTTCTGCCGTTGGTTTTTCAACTTGGTTATAAGCATATCCAGCAGGGACGAATTTTATTGGCATGGTGAAGCTATCACCATCAACTCCTATTTGTTTTGCCGCTGCTAAATAATCATTGTCTGTTGCTGATTCGCCTTTTGAATTTATTATTCCTGTCTTATAGTTTCCTATTGAACCAGTGCTCATATCCATGTAGGTGCCTGTACTCAAACCAAGTATGGCTGGCCCTTGTAAAAGAAGAGCGCTATCTGACATCATGTTCCAGCCGTCCTGAGCAAACGCTGCCCTAGCTTTTCCGTTGCCTCTTACGTTATTTCCATATGTAGCAACTATCGAATCAAACTTATCTCTGTTAAGAAGAGGCAATCCTGTTACTGGGTCAATATTAGAAAATAAATTAGGGTCACCACCTTGTAGCGCTAACTGTCTTGCTTTTGCTGAGGCTGGTGTTTCTGGTGTAGATACTTGAGTACCTTTAAATTCAATACCATTAAAGTGCGGAGTTATTTTGCTTTTTACATCATCAGTAAAACCACCAGCGTCAATCAGTTTGTTAAATTCTCCAAACAATGACTTTGCAGCAGTAACGTCTGAAGCGCTTGAAATGTCAGCAAGGTTTTCTCTAAACTGTTTGGCGTACCCAACAACGTCACCAGCATACGAATTGTACGTTTCAAGTTCAGGCTCTATTGATTTTAAATTTTCGTTGTATTTATTCTCAGCAGTTTTGTATAGATTGTCTTTTTCAGAAACTACTTTGTCTTGAGCTTCTACATTTTTGTATGCTGCAGTTGAAAGAGATGCTTCTAAATTACCAAGCTTTGTACCATTTGCATCAATTACTTTTTGAGCTTCGGCTAATTTAGGGTAAGCAGCTTCTACAGCTCTGTTCTCAGCACCATCCATCGTTGTTTTAGCATCGTCTGCAGCTTTTTGAGCTGTCTGCTTTGCTAAATCTTTAGCTGTTTCTGTCTCAGATTGAGTTGAGTCACGTAACTCTTTTGTAGTGTCTACGGCATTTTTTGCAGTGTCGTACAATTGATTGCGTGTGTTTTCTTCTTTTTCTCTATACTCGTTGTAACTTCTTTCAGCAGTTTCACGAGCGGTATTGGCTTTTTGTTCGGATTCTTGCCGCACTCTATTAAGTTCGTTTTCTGTAGTGTCACGAGTTTTTTCTTGATTTTGTATTTTAGTATTTATTTCTTGGTCAGCCTCTTCACGTTTCTTGTTAGCATTGGACTGTGCGGTTTCATACGCACGTTCAACTTCACCTTTTTTGTTGGATAACGAATCACGGTCTGAATCATTAGCGTCATTAAGACGATTCTCTGCATCGTTTAGTTGATTGCGCTTGTTTTCAATTTCACGCAAAGCATCTTGATAGCCACCGTGATCTCTTAAATACTGCCCGTTGTTTTTTAGGTTGTTTAATTCTTCAAGTTTTTTAGTTGCGTCATTAAACGTATTGTTTTTGTTGTTATAGTCAGAGTTATCCTTAAGATAGTTTTCGTTGTTTGCTAAGTCTTTAGCCCTATTGTAAGTTTCTTCACTACTCTTTAGATTTTTAACTAAATCTTGATAGCCTGAGTTTTGTTTCAGGTAGTCATTGTTATCAAACCAATCTTTTGCTGTATTGTGCTTTTGATTAGCCTGACCTGCTTTTTCTAAAGCGGCCTTATAAGCGTTACTCTCCTCAAACCATCTGTTTGAATTTAAAATGGAATAAACATCGTCGTATTTACTTTTAGCGTTTTTATAATCATTGCTGTCGTTTTTAACAGCGTCAGACTTTAAATAGTTAGTAAGCTTTTGATAGTTTTCTAACGCTTTGTCATACGTTTCTTTTGCTGAGTTGTATGAGTCTACGTTGAGGTAGGATTTTTTTTCGTGGTCTTGATGAAGACTTTCTAATTTTTTAGATTCGTCTGCTAGTATGGATTTGAGATTACCAACGCCATCTTCAAGCGATTTAAGGCTACCCTTGGCATCGTTATATTTAGCCAAAGCAGACTTTGCCTTAACAACGTCCTTTTTAATATCATCAAGTTATGGTAAACCAGCAACTGCCACGATTAATCCCTCGGCTGAACAGCACCAACAACAGCATAAGCCCAGTCCATCCAATTGTTATATGGCATGGTTCCCGGTATAGCTTCGTTGGTGAACACATCAATAGCTTTAAGCCCGTCGCCCCACTTATGCCAATCAGTCTGAGCGTTAGGTATCTCTAACTGTTGAGCAGCGTACAGCTCACACATTAAAGAAGCCCAGCTCTCAAACGTATGTCCAGTTGGGTCATATATAAGCGACACATTAGCCATTTTAGTATGGCCTTACGTCGCCCATATCGGCGTTTAAAATCAAACGACCAAGCTGGTAATCACCACCTGCAACATTAGACCTAAACGTAAGACGTAATTCTCTGCGCTGTTCACGCAAGTCAATCTTGCCAGTGGTCGGAGAAAATACATACGGGCCAGTAGTTACATCTTCCCCTTGAGCAAAAGGTCGGCCAACAACATACATCTCCATGTCCCCAGACTGGATAAAGTCAGGCTCAGCACGTTCTAAATGCGTCCAGCGGTTATCTCCAACTTGGTTAGGTTGCGATGGGCCACCACCAACCCAGCCAAGGTCATTAGTCTGGAAGTAGCTCTCTATCGCATTCACACTCGCATTTTGAATTGAATCAGTACCAATTTCATGCTGCCACAAAGACACAAAGTTCATTAACGTATTCACAAGCAAAACAAACCCACTACCGCTTGGAGGTAATGTCGCAGATAAAGTATTGTTTACTGCGTAGTCAATTCCGTGCGCCGTAATGGTTACGGAAGTAACTACACCACCAGAAACCACTATTGTGGCAAAGGCACCAGTACCTGAGCCGCCTGTTAACGCAATATTGTTGTAAGTCCCGTTTGTGTAACCAGAGCCAGCATTATTAATTGTAAAAGCGTTAACACCACCCTCTGCCTGCAATTCATACCCAACGTTTAATGGGTAGTGGAAAACTTGAGAGAAATATCCAGACGACCTGTAAGCCCCTAAAGCCTGCCCAGCGTCATACCAAGTATTTTCACGAATGTTATAGATAATCGCGTCATTGCACTCTGTAGAATCACCACGAGGGTAGAACCACCAAATTTCGCCAAAACGCGGAACCTTGTTTACAAACACTTTTTGACGCTGAGAATAGTTTAGGTTGTCATAAAAAAAGTTCTGATTCATGTTGTTAGGAATCTCTTTGACCACACCGTTGTACATTAGGAAGCGGTCAACGCCACACCAGTAATAAATACCGTCGTATTCAATAACTGACTGACTAGACAATATTGAAGACTGACTAGAAATAATATCGTACCGCCAGAATAAAGTAACAGTAACGCCACCACTAGATATGTTTGTCGGCGCGTAGGACACACGAATTAACGAATCCAATGTCCAAAACATACCAGAGGGTGAGTTAGAGCCGCCACGCACCGGCAACGCTTGTACGACCTTTGAGCTAGATACGTTAGTCTCGTTAGCTGTGGCACCGTTCCAATCTGTAGGATCACCCGCAGCACAGTTTTTAATTAGACCGTTATTCCCGAAAACAAACACATACGGGTGAAGAACTACTACACCGCCGGATACAGAAATATTATTGTCAAAAGTTATAGTTACAGTTCCGCTGGCTGTTGCCGCAGCGCTTAGAACTACAGTTTGTACTGTAGAAGTTATAACCGCCAGGGTAGCAATTGTCCCCAAAAAACCTGTGCCGCCTGCTAAGCCTGGTAGAGTAAAACTGTCTTCAGCAACGTAATTAGAGCCAATAGATGTAACCGTCACAGAACTAATAGAACCAGCAGCCACTATTACTGTAGCCAAGCCACCAGACCCACTACCGCTAACAATTGGGACAGCGGTAAATGTTCCGTTTGTATACGCCGAGCCTACATTGTTAATTAGGACAGTTCCTATAGAGCCGAATGAACTAGAAAAATAATTAGTTACGGTTGTGCTTGCCGGAATACCTGTGCCAGTAACAGTTTGCCCAATAGCAACTTTTGTATTAACAGCAGAAAGAGTAATTTGAGTGCTTGCATTTACCGTCGTTGCAGTGGCAGTAAAAATACCAATCTTCTGCATTGTGGTGCCAGTAATATTACCAATCAAAACAGGAGTATCTATAGTATTAGCAATGTCTGACAGGTTTTGACCTGGGTGGGTTACTAATTGCTCAGTGCCAGCGCCCGTTGTATCAAAAAAAGAATCAAACTGCCAAAGGTTGTTAACGTTTACTGTAAAGTTTGACAAGGTAAAATCAGCCACGCCAGAGCCAGTTCCATTGTTTGTAATTGGAAGGACTTGTAAGCCTGCAGAATAGCCGTTGTAGACGTAGTTGAAGTTAGGCTGAGGGTTTAGGTATAAACCACGCGATGGGCCTGCCAGACGGTCTGTAATTTGACGGTAGCCACCAATTTTACGTGGGCGACCACGCTGGAACCGTACCCAGCGGCCATCCACATAAAAGCTCATATCAAAAATTGTACCGTCGCGCTGAATGCCGGCTTGCGTGTCGAGGGCAAATACCTTTTTGGTCATGTAAACACGCCCCCAGCAATACCCGTAGTAAACGTGCCAGTCGTGCCGTTTACGGTGCCAGTTATTGTTAACCCCGTAGCAGTCAGGTTAAGCCTTTGTGTGCCTAATATGGATATATCGAACTGACCAGTGCCTGGGCGATAAATACCAGTGTTTGTTTCTGCGGCAAAGTTCATACCAGGAAGGGTTGCAGAGCCACTAACAATACTAAGGTTAGTAGCGCCAACCTGAACTGTATTTGCATTTAAAAAATTGGTGCCGTCGCAAATTAACGTAACCTGAGCGCCAACTGGAACAACGGCATTAAAACCGCCGCTAACGCCCGTTGAAACTGTCAACGTAAAACCGTTGTCTACTGTTTGATTACTAATAACGTAGAAGTTAACAGCAGGCGGGTAGTAAGCAATGACGTTGCCAGTCAAGGTTCCTACGTATTCTTGAATCGTATTTGCAGCTTCACTAGGAGTAATGTTGTAGCTGCCAGTAGTGACTGCTTTAACTAACGAGCTAAAAGCAAAGTTTGAGTTTTGACCATAGCCAACAGTTAACCACTCTGTGCCCGTACAAACAATAAAAGCCGACTCGTCAGGAGCAAATATTTTTGTCAGCGCTAAGTCAATAGTCTGTGCGCCATACCCGTCAAGAGTCAAAGAACCTGTGCCATTATTTTTAAGCAAGAAAAAGTAATTGTCGCCAACATCAGCTACAGCTGGCAAGGTAACTGTTCCCGTACCGCTTACCCAAACTTTAGTCTGAGCTCTGTCAGCAGCAACAAATGCATAGCCAGTAGAAAAAGTAGTTGCGGGGTGACTTTGATTTAGCGTTGTTGAAACAGCCAGTAAACCAAACCCAGCAAGAGTAGCAGAGTCAGCAGAACTGGTGCCAGCGCCAAAGTCAATAACACCCCAAGTGCCAGCTGCGGTACTGTTTGTGGTGATGTAAACGTACTGCGCTTTATTGGCTGCAACTGTGACAATTGTGCCTCCAGCGTTGTCTTTGACGGTAAAAGCTGTTCCCGTCATGTTTCGTATAAGGGAATCCTCACCAACGGAAACCTGGTTAGCCGGCGGCATAGTTAACGACAACCCACCCGCGGAAGGCGTTACTTGCATAATACGTGCAACGTAATCACCTGATGCGTTACCGTTAATTGGCCAAGACAGGGTTGTGTTTGTCGTCAGGCTAATTGCCCGAAAACTAACTTCTGTAGGCTGTACAACGTCGCCAGTAAAGGGGGAAACGTAAGAAGTCATAATTAGCTATCCATCGCAACTGCCTGACGATCACCCATACGCTGGATGTCTTCAGTTTTAAGGGTCTGAATAATTTGCTGATACTGCGCTTGCCACATAGGTATGCGCTCATCGTTCTTTAAGAACGGCATAGCCTGCAGCAAAGCGCCGTACAGCAGCGCTTGAGGTGCGTACTCAGTAAACCAATTAGTTTGATTTGTGCCGTCTAGGGGCTGTAAGCGCTGGTAATACAGGATTTCAAAAGTATAAGTAGCCGCAGGCGTAGGGGCTACTAGCCAATGCGTATAGTCATAGTCTGCGTAGTAAGCAGGGGTGCCAGTAGCTGTTGCGTCAGGCCAATACTCACGTAGATATTCGTATTTGCGTAAAAAGACAGGCTGTCTTTCACCAGAAACCACTACATTCATTGATACGGTTTTGTGCCAACGGGCTGGCTTAGGAATTACAGCGTCTCCAATAACCATAGTGCTGTTGTTTACAGTCAAGTTTCCAAGAAATTTAATCTCGCTGGCAATGACCTGCTCAGCTAACATAATAAAGGTAGGAATTTTGGCAAGTGTCTGGGCGTCAGAACGCTCCAAGTAGCTGGCTATATCATCTGCAAAAGACGTGTATGTCATTGAAGCTGCCATTACCGATTACCTTTCATAGAGCCATGCATTATTTTATGCTCAAGTTACATTCTTGTAAACTTTATCATATGACCTTGGCACCGGCTTTTAGTTTTGCAAGTGTTAAACCGCCTGTGTATTGGAAATGGGGCATTTCTTTAAAACTTTTCCAATCTCCAGCCCACTCTAGCCCAGCTTCTTTTCCAAGCTTACCAATCGTTTGCCATACTTGGTAAGTGGTATCCCAAACTGGCTTGCCATTAACCAGCGGCACAACATCAACAGCGCAGCAATAATTATGAAAAGATTGCCCAGCTTTTGCGTTAGTGACAATTCGTCCAGAAGCCGATCTACCCTGCGCGTATAAGGCGTTCTGGCTTTCATTATCCCTATAGGTACTGGTTACTAGTAAATAAATGCCGGCGTCGTCTGCGGCCTTAATAAATGCTTCTACGCGCACTTTAACCGCAGGCAGCAAATCATCTAAGCTGCGAC
>Ga0181357_1000928_pt1 | contig 11480 bp, 20 predicted proteins | sample Fa13VDMM110DN_FD_130094 | JGI IMG/M metagenome (GOLD analysis project Ga0181357, IMG submission 130094) | Freshwater viral communities from Lake Michigan, USA - Fa13.VD.MM110.D.N | ecosystem: Environmental > Aquatic > Freshwater > Lake | place: USA: Michigan | collected 2013-09-24 | reverse complement strand
GATGAAAACATATAAAGGAATGGTCACTGCCACTTACTGGGAGATGGTAACGGTGGAGGCTGAGGATGCGGACGAGGCAGAAGAGAAGATGCAGCAGGAGTTCTCCATCATCTCCGCGAGTGGAGAGATGGAAGTAACTGGAATTAAGGAGGTGAAGTGAGATACCGCGTGGAGTCAATACCCAAACGCAAGAAGCTGGAGCGTAGCTTTGCCACGCGCACAGGTGCAGAAACCTACTGCGCTGCGCTGTTTTACCTTGACAAGCTGGGATCGAAGATCATCGATACCAAGAAGCAACCCGAGCCTGAACCTGAGCAAGCCACATTCTAGGAGAAATAACAAATGTTATCTGAGAGCCACAAAAAAGATAAGGTGTGTTACAAAGTAATGATCAACGACTTTGGGCAGGTGCACACTATCTACACATACGCTAAGAGCATGAAGCAAGCTAAGCAGCTGGCGTACCACCAGCTGTCCAAACGACTGAAGATAGGCGTGGCAGGGCTGAGCATGCGACTGAACAATACCAACCGAGTCGAAGTACGAGAGGAGAAGCAATGAACAAACCGACGAAGGAAGAATGGATGCAATGGCACGAGGAAAACCACATGCAAGCCAAGACCCTAATCAAGATGGTGCAACAGCTTGAGCAGCACAAATACATCTACATCTTTGCCCCGCCCCTTAAATCCCGTTCGCTGGAGATCGCAAGCCAGTACGCCACAAACGAAGAACTGAAAGAGGAGAAGCAAGCATGACCGTCTACCTAGTCTATGTGGATAACGAAGTAGTGTCAGTGCATGTACAAGAGTTAGAAGCACAACGCGATGTGCATATCTGCAAGCAGCAAGACCTACGAGCCAACGAGCACCACACCTACAGGGTGCGGTCTATGGATGTGGTACAGAAATGGGGGAAGCATGAAAACGGAAAATAAAGTCCTTACAGATGATGAACTGGACGAGTTGGCCGGTAAGTATTTAGATGGAGGAGAGACCGAGGCCGATCTCGCCGAACTCGTAGATGCTTGCGATAGGGCAGTCCATAACGACCGCGATGTCATAACAGCGTTCTATAAAAGAAAAATGGGCCAAGCGTTAACGGAAGCCGAGGCCAACACGCTCGACACAGCGTTCGCTAATGATGCCGAACATAAAGGATAACGAATCATGGGATACAGATCGAATGTGATGGCGGCGTTTTATGTCAATACAACAGATGACAAGAAGGCCGATGCGCTGCAAGCGCTAAGGGCGTGGTACATGCTAAAGAAGGGCGAGTGCGAGGCGCAAGACAAAAGCTCTGCCGATTTCCTGTTCGATAACTTTCGGGAAGTGGAGCGTGGCTATGTGTATGAGATAGAGGATATGAAGTGGTACGACAGCTACTCAGAAGTGAAAATGTTTAACGCATTGGTAGAGAGCTTCAAAGAGGCGTTCATCGAGAGCACAGAGCATGCGACGGACTATGACTACGATGCGACGGACTATGGCTACGAGTTTGTTCGTATCGGTGAAGAGGATGATGACATACAAACTGAGAGCGCCGGTACTGTCGACTGGGTACTGCAAGTGCAGAGGAGCGTCAGATGCGATCTTTGAGACGGTTGATCGATGTTGTATGGGTGATGGTAGGACTGACCGCGTTCTACTTTTTTGTGTTGGTGATGTTTTCGTTAGAAGTATAAACAGTAGTACTAAATAACATTTGTTATCAAGGAGAACAACATGGGTTGGGGACAGTACGCAAACACAGGCATCCGAGTAATTGATAGCTATGAGGAAGCACTACGCATAGTAGAGAGCACCAAGCCCATTCGGGGGCGAAGCAAAGATGCGATCCCTCTAGGGCATAGACGCAAGATAGATCAGTTCAGCATCCGCAAGGCGGGGGAGGATGTGGAGTGCGTGTTACACAATACTTCCGTAGTTACATTCCGCAAGGACGGTAGCGTGAAGTTGTCCCATGAAGGTTGGTTGAGCATGACTACCACTAGCTTCATTGGTGAGGTGCTGGGTCTGCGGTCTAGGATGTTCAACAACTCCATCTGCATTAGCCTGAGAGGGAAAGAATACCGAGTACCCGAAAAGGGATTGGTACTACTGCGCGACGAGCAGGGATACTACTGCACGCAGGAAATGGAGCAGGACTATGTGCATCAGATAAACCGCAAGGCTAAGAATGCTCTGATGAAGCGGTATCTGCCGTTCCGTCAGCATGTGTACCGCGCTTGCAAGATGTGGGAGGGCAGCGGTGACGGTGCGCTGATGCCCAAGAAGAACCTAGAGCATGTGGAGTGGGGCAAGTATCTGAACGCCCCCTATCAGCATATTTTTCCAACGGCTGTTCGTGAGTTCCATGCTCTGATCAGTGCAACGGGGGAAGACCAGCTGGAGAAGTATTACGACGGGTTGCTGGCTTTGATTGTTTCAGCACCAGTTAGATACGATGCCCGTATGCCTGTCTTCAGCCCGAGGGATGAGGTACTGCCACAAAGGTTTGAGGTGTTGGACGACATCCTGACTAGCCTTATCTGTGGCATCCACAGGGATGAGGTGTTCACAGCCGTTCCGGTGGAGTTGGGTACGCTCAAGCGTGACACATACAAAGACTACTTTCAAAAAGGTTGGGTAGAGTTCCACGACAAAACTTGACTTGTGTAGTATAATGTGGTATAATATATTATAGTTGGAGTTGTAGACTGTTTTCCGTTAAGCCACGCTAGATGAAAAACGGAAATAAATACCGGCAGTAAATACCGGCAATAAGTAGTAATAGCGGCACGAGATAACAATTGTTATGTGTAGCAAAGTACCTGTAGTTAACCTAACCATCTGGAGAGAATCATGGCAGAAGTAAAATTTGGCAAGACCGTCACGCTCAAGCAAGCGGCATCCATCATCCTGAGTACCCCGCAGAATCGCTACCTGCTAGAAGGCGAACCCGGAATTGGTAAGTCTTCCATCATCAAAGCACTGGCAGCAGCATTGCCCAACCACAGCACCGCCTACATAGATGTGCCTAACATGGACTTGGGCGATATCGCTATGCCGGTAATTGACCATGAAACCCGTACCACAAGATACTACCCCAACGCTAGGTTTCAGCTGCACCTGAACAAGCCGGTGATAACAATGTTAGATGAGTACACGAAGGGTGCTGAGCCGATCAAGAACATGCTGCATCCGTTGCTTGAGGTGGTCAACCCGCGCTTGGGTGATATCCCACTGCACGAGAAAAGCTACACATTCCTGACCGGCAACCTGAGTTCGGACGGTGTGGGTGACAGCCTGAAAGCACATAGCCGGAACCGGATCATCCCGCTGCGTGTAGCTAAGCCCAGTGCGACCGAATGGATTGAATGGGCTATAAATAACGACATAGCAGCAGAGGTGATTGCGTGGGTGCGGCAGTTCCCACATGCCATGTCTAGCTACACCGAGGGTAATCAGGATGCGAATCCGTACATCTACAACCCCAAGAAAATGCAGCTGGCATTCGTGTCACCTCGCAGTCTTGAGCGTGTATCCAACATCATCAAGGTGCGATCCGAGCTAGATACGGATAGCCTGATAGCAGCAATGACTGGATGCGTGGGTGAGTCGGCAGCTAGGGATATGCAAGCCTATGTTGAGTTCGCGGATCAGTTGCCTACATGGGAGTCTGTTATCGCTGACCCGAAGCAAGCGAGTGTGCCTGATAGCGCAGGGGCATGTGCCATTGTGGTCTTTGGTGCGATTGCCAAGGTAGACAAGGGAACTATCAACGCTTTCATGGATTACTTGGAACGCTTTGAACCGGAGTGGCAAGCATGCTTTGCTATCAACATCTCCAACAATCCGACCAAACAGAAGGTAGCTTTCAGCAGCAAGAAGTTTGCTGATTGGGTGCAGCGCAATGAGGACTTACTGTGACCTATCCCGCATACCAACTGAATGTTAGAGCATGGGGGCCTTACTACATCCGTAGCGATGATGCTGATATTGGTGTAGGGGATTTTTGTATCGTCCACAAATCCAACAAGGGTGAAGTGGTAGTGCATAAGTCAGAAACCCTAGATGAAGCTAAGCGGTTCATGAAACTTTTACAGGAGGAATAACAAATGTTATCTGAGAGCCACAAAGAAGAACGGCGGCTATCGAAAGCCAAGATATCCATAATGCGCAACCCGAAGTTTGCTATGTGGTCTGGCTTGATGACCATCGGTAAGACTAGGGTGGATGACAACATGCCTACCGCATGCACCAACGGTAGGGATGAAATCTACGGACGCGAGTTCGTGCGTGAGTTGGATGACCGAGAGTTGGCGTTTGTAGTGTTGCATGAGAACTTGCACAAAGCCTACAGGCACATGACTACATGGAAGAAGCTGCACGACGAGAACCCCATGTTGGCGAACATGGCCTGTGACTATGTGATCAACCTGCAACTGGTAGAAATGGACAAGGGGCAGCAGTACCTTGCTATGCCAACCAAGGGGGGTAAGGCTATCGGCCTACTGGATACGCGCTTTGCTGGAATGCACACCAAGCAGGTGTACGACATTCTGAAGGAAGAGCAAAAGAACGGCAAAGGGGGCAAGGATGGTGAGAACGGTGGCAAAGGGTTTGATGAGCATGATTGGGAAGGTGCGCAAAAGCTAAGCGATGAAGAGAAGAAGAAGCTAGAGCGTGAGATAGACCAAGGTATCCGTCAAGGCCAAATAGCCGCTGCGAAGATTGCGGGTAAGGGCGCAGGTGGAATGAATAGAGAGTTGGGTGACTTGATGGAACCCAAGGTGGATTGGCGCGAGGTGCTGCGCGAGTTCGTCAAGACTATCTGTTCTGCCAAGGACGCATCCTCATGGCGCAGGGTTAACCGGCGGTTCCTGTCGGGTGATGTGTATATGCCTACGCTGATTGGTGAAAGGGTGGGGCATATCGTGTGTGGCATAGATACATCGGGGTCTATCGGTGGTGAAGAGCTGCGTAACTTTCTCTCTGAGGTGCAGAGCATTGCTAAGGATGTGCATCCCGAGAAGGTAGACCTGATGTACTGGGATACCGAGGTAGCAGGGCATGAGGAGTATTCGTATGGGGAGGTAGATAACATTGTTATGTCTACAAAGCCCAAGGGTGGTGGGGGAACTGACCCCACTTGCATGATCAGCTACATGAAAGAGAAGAACATCAAGCCCGAGGTAATCATCATGCTTACTGATGGGCACATCGGTTCATGGGGAGAGGAATGGAATGCACCGATTATTTGGGTGGTGGTTAACAATTCAGGATGCTATGCCCCTGTGGGCAAAACTGTTCATGTTGAGGGAGATTAGTATGGGCAAGGCAATAATGCAGGTAGGCTACAAAAGCTACATAGTTGATACTGCGGATGCTGTAAAAGTCGCAGAGATTCTATCTACCGCTGAAATCTACGAAAAGAAATCACACAAAAACGCGGAGGGTACTTACGACAACAGCGTACATGTGTATGACCAAGACACCGAGCAACCCGTAACACTTAGTATGTTGCCTGATTCGCTATATCGCATGGCAAAACTTGCAGGTAAACCCGAAGCTAAGTAATCCAATCGAAAGGAAACAAAATGAGTATCGCATCTAGCGCAGTACTGGTGGAACTGAACATCAGCGTATGGACAGCTAACAAGATAGACCGTGGTGCAACCGATGAAGTGCATACCACGCATGGTGCAGCGAGTGGGTCTGCGCGTGTGCACAAGAACCTGATGGCTGGTACTAACAAGCGTAAGGCTATCGCAGATTTTGCAGCGAAGATACGCCAGTATCACCTCACCCCAACCTTGCCGTGGTCTGACAAAGGCCCGAGGGTACTACCCACATCCTCATTCATGGACTACAAGCAGAGCATGAATGTCTACCGGTCTAACTATGAAGGGTTGTGTCAAAACTTTTTTGACAACTACTCTAGCTTGATAGACTTGGCTAAGCATCACATGGGTAGCCTGTTTGATCCGAATGACTACCCACCACTAGAAAATGTGAAGAGCAAGTTTGGCTTCAACCTAGTGTTTACCCCAATTCCCGAGTCGGGAGACTTCCGCTTGGATATACCGGCTGAAGATCAGGCGGCATTGGCTACGCAGTATGAGGAGAGTTTCAATACGCGGTTGGCTGATGCTATGCGTGAGCCTTGGAATCGCCTACATACCATGTTGTCTGATATGTCCAAGAAACTGGTAGAGGACGAGGAAGGTACGCCCACACAAAAGCGCACTAGGTTTCACGATACTTTCGTGACTAACCCGCAGAACTTATGCTCGATCCTAACTCACTTGAACATAACAAAAGACCCAAAGCTAGAAGAAGCTCGGCGGGCCTTGGAGATAACAATGTTATCTATCGACATTGATTCGATCAAAGAGAGCCAAGCGGTACGCAGCGCGGTCAAGTCCAAGGTGGACGCGATACTTGAAAAATTCGATTGGTGAGAGGAGAGTAACTATGAACTTAGCAAATGTAGTGTTGCCCGAGAAAGAACCTAGGAATGGTGAGGAAGTTAAAGTCATAGTACATGACTTCATGCAGCCGTTCATAAGTACCCTAGCGCTTAACCATCCTGAGTGGACTTTCAACGGTTCAATCGGTTCGTGGTCACACAACTCTGATAGCGGCCATTACTATACCTACTATAAGTTTGATGTAGTAGAGAAGTACGAGGAAGTTTGCACCCTAGCTATGAGCATCTACAACGGCAAAAATGTCTATTGTGTTGACAATGCTAGGATAGGCAAAGAGCGACAGCGTGGCAGCGGTATGCGCACTAAGGATATGAAGAAAGCCTTAAGGCAAGTAGCGAAGTATGTCCGCCGCCTAGATGCTGTTGAGGTCAGCGAGAAGTCTGATGAAAAGGCAAGCGCCTCACTGTATCGCGTAGTGCGGGGGAAAACTAACCAATTTGAGAGCGAGTGCGATACCTTAGTCAAGACAGTGCTAGTACCTTATGCTGATGAACACCAGCAAGAGATACGCAAGTATGCACAAGATAAACACATAAACTATAACTTTGAGACGCTTGATAGCATGAAAGAAGAAGTATCCGTAACTAACTATATTGATGATTCTTACAAAGGTGGTAAGTGCCTTGTTGTAACACGGCTAGACTCAGGGTATGCTATCCGTCCCAACACTGGAGTCGTAGAGGTAAAGCAAAGCGAGGACTTGAGTGAGTACATGCGCAAAGCCCTCGGCTTGTTGAAATTGGTGCAACCCTCGCAGGTAGTGGAAGCTGTTGGTCTGCGTGTAGATGAAGATGTGTTTCTAGTAGTAGCAGAAGAGCATCAATAACATTTGTTATCACGGGAGGTGTATGGAAGATGAAACCGTAGTAGAAGCAAGCAAGCGTAAGGGTAGAGGGTTGGGGAAAAAACCCCGCCTAGCCTGTACTAGCCTGAGGCTTGAAGCAAGTGTGTTGGAGTTGTACAAATTGCACTATCGCTCACGCATGCAATCGAAGATGAGAGAAGTGCTTTCAAACTATATACAAGGAGAAATTCATGGCAAAGAAGCAGAGCATGTCGGCGAAGATTCGCAAGGCAATCAAGGCGAACCCGAAAGCAACGAACAAGGAAATAGCAACTAAACTTGGGTGCAGCTACGCGCTGGTCTATCAAGTAGCGAAGGCTGTGGCTAAGCAGCCCAAGAAAATAACCATAACCAAATCTCAGGTAGCTATTGCAAAAAAGCTTGGGATAGGAATAGTTGACTATGCCCAAGAACTGATAAAGTTAGACTCCCCCGATACGAAGTTAGACGCCCCAGATATGATTAGTAACCCTCCGCATTACACAGCAGGTGGAATCGATGTTATCGATTTCATCGAAGCCAAGGGGTTGGGTTACCATTTGGGTAATGTGATCAAGTATGTCACCCGCGCAGGGATGAAGGGCAACAAGCTAGAAGACTTGCGCAAGGCGCAGTGGTACATTGATCGCGCCATAGACAACCTTGAACTATCGTAAACTGTACTAGGGGGTGATTTTGTTGGGGGTGTGGGGAAGCCTTGTAGATGTGAACCCATACCCCACAGCCAGTTGTCCCCCGTTTGACTGAAGCAACTGGCTGGCCTTTCCCGACCTGAGGGCGGCAGGTAATCTACATTACCGCCCAATTCCCCCCGCTTTACCCCCCTCCAAAAAATATGTTGTACCCCCCTTGACACAGTCAAGGTTTGCTGTATGCTGCGGGTATGGCATCGACTCCTGAATCCAAAGTCAAGCAACGCGCAGTCAAGCTACTCAAGGCTTACGGCGTGTACTATTTCTTCCCTGCCACACATGGCTTTGGGCGTTCAGGTGTTCCCGATATCATTTGCTGTATCCGAGGCCGTTTCGTTGCTATAGAGTGCAAGGCAAACGGCAACAAACCCACCGCATTGCAAGAACGAGAGATGGCAAACATCCGTGCAGCGGGAGGGATAACATTTGTTATCGACGAGGCAGGGTTTGACCTGCTAGAGATAGCATTGAAGGAGCTAACACATGGCAACCAAACACAAGAAAATTCCTGACACACCCGATACCGATAACATATGTGATGCAGTTAAGTTGCTCGTTACTAGGATGGAGAGCAACCCTGATGAGTTCACCCTTACGAAGAATTCTAAATGGGGTGACATGATGAACATGGTTCGCGTTCGTCATATCGAGCATGACAGTTCCCGCCTCTGCGTTCTTAGTGATGACGAAGTCAAATTGCTATGGGACAAGTTTTGCGAAGCGGGAAAGATATCGCTGCATACCGAGTTCATGAGACGCATCCTAGCAGCAGGCGATAGCCCCAACGGATCGGAAGGCAATTAGTATGGACACAAGTACATTTAACAAAGGCGTTCAGATTTTGCTCAAGCGCATGGAGAGCAACCCCGAGGAATTTATGAGTGATGTGAAATGGAACGCCATAGTTGAGCATGTGCGCAAAAAAGCCTATCGGTTTATAACCGAAGAAGAAGCCACAGCAGTAGACAACAAGCTGATGGAATTGGAAGCCCAAAGATTTACTAACACTGTTATGTCTACGCTGCTAAAGCAAGAAGTTTCTCCTGTGCATGTAGGGATACCCACAGAAGATTTCTTATCCGAACTGCAACTGAGTAATGGTGGCTTTAGCGGTTTAACCCCTCTTAGCATCACAAAATGAACTTCATTTGCTTAGACTTTGAGACGTTCTACGACAGGGACTACAGTCTGTCTAAGATAACCACGGAGGAGTACATCCGTGATGATCGGTTTGAAGTGATCGGTGTGTCTATCCAAGACGGTGATGCAGAGCCTGTTTGGTGTAGCGGCCCCCTTGATCGCATCAAACGGTTCCTTGATTCATGGGAATTGGACAAGCATGTGGTGATAGCCCATAACGCTGCATTCGATGCTGCCATCTTGAATTGGAGGTTTGACATACGCCCCAAAGGTATTGCAGATACGCTATCTATGGCAAGAGCGATACATGGAACCGAAGTCGGGGGAAGCCTAGCGGCCTTGGCCGAACACTACGAACTCGGGGTCAAGGGCAACGAGGTTGTTGCCGCTTTGGGCAAGCGCAGACTGGACTTCACCGCAGAGGAAATGGAGCGTTACTCATCGTACTGCGACAACGATGTGGCTTTGACTATGGGCTTGTTTAAGAAGCTGATTGCACACTTCCCTAACAGCGAGCTGAAGCTAATTGATCTAACCATACGCATGTTCACAGAGCCAGTGCTGCAGCTATCATCGGATGTGCTTACTGTGCACTTGGAGGCAATACAGAAGCACAAGAAAACCATCTTAGGTGCGTACGACAAAGATGCGCTGATGAGCAACCCTAAGTTCGCTGACTTGTTGCGGGATTTGGGGGTAGAGCCGCCAACGAAGATCAGCCCGACCACGGGCAAGGAAACCTACGCATTCTCCAAGACAGACGAAGGTTTGAAGGATTTGTTGGAACACCCAAACCTAGACGTTCAATCAGTTGTAGCCGCTAGGCTAGGCACAAAGTCCACGATTGAGGAAACCCGCACGGCAAGGTTCATAGGTATCGCGGCGCGTGGTTCCATGCCTGTACCCCTGCGCTATTACGCAGCGCACACTGGGCGGTGGGGGGGAGATGACAAAGTTAACTTGCAGAATCTGCCTAGGGTATCACCCCTGAAGAAAGCCATACTTGCTCCCGAAGGGTACGTTTTGGTTGACTCGGATTCGTCGCAGATCGAAGCGCGGACACTGGCGTGGTTAGCAGAACAGAATGACTTGGTGGATGCGTTTGAGCGCAACGAGGATGTGTACCGGATCATGGCATCCAGCATCTACGGTAAGACCCCTGAGGAGATCAATAAGAACGAACGGTTCGTTGGCAAAACCACGATCCTTGGCTGTGGCTACGGTATGGGTGCTGAGAAATTCCAAGCGCAACTCAAAGCTTTCTTGTTTGATATGCCGTTGGAGGAATGTCAGCGGATCATCAAGGTGTACAGGGAAACTTACGGATGGATACCTACCCTGTGGCGACAGGCCAATGTTGCACTTGAGGCAATGATTGGCGGCAATACTTCCCCTCTTGGGCGTACCGATGTGCTAACTGTAGAGGGTAAAGACGGCATCCGGTTGCCTAACGGTCTGTATCTGAGATATCCCAACCTGCGTTGGATAACCAAGGGTACAAAAAAAGAAATGGTGTACGACTCCAAGAAGGGCAAAACGGTAATACCCACCAAGATTTACGGTGGCAAGGTAGTGGAGAACGTATGTCAGGCTCTTGCAAGGATAGTTATTGGAGAGCAGATGTTGCTGGTGGCAAAGAAGTACAAGGTAGCTATGACGGTGCATGACGCCATCACTGCTGTCGTACCTGAACACGAAGAAGAGACTGGCAAACAGTTCGTAGAGTTGTGCATGCGGTTACGCCCATCGTGGGCACTCGACCTTCCTTTGAATTGCGAGGCAGGTAGCGGGAAGAGCTATAAAGTTTGATCAACGGGGGAAAGCGGATGCTGGTCAAGTCAGGAATGACCCATCAGGTAAATGTCAATACACAACACCTACCAGACGCAGCGAGTACCCCACCATTCAAATAAAGGAGATTGAAGATGAACCAAAAAAATCGTGCGGTTGTAGTAATTAATTCCGGCTGGATTTTTGCTGGTGACACAGAGCAAATTGATACGGTGGTCGGGAAAAGCGTCCGTATCACAAATGCGTTGCATGTGTTCAGGTGGAATGCAATCGGTTTTGGTGGCGTGATTGCCAACCCAAAAGATGAGCGTGTCGATCTGCGCCCTTGTGATCCGGTTGAAGTGCCCCTTGCTTCAGTTATTTTTATTGTGCCGGTGAAGGATGATTGGGGACTGTGATGCCAAATGACTGTTTAATGTATCCAGTCTGTGAAAATTGGGAGTTTGGACAAGGCCACGGTTGTGGCACATACCCTCGTGATCATTCTCCTATGAGCTGCACACTTTTATCCATAGACGGCGATGGTTATGGCTTT